>Ga0307517_10000653_pt1 | contig 59516 bp, 59 predicted proteins | sample 23_EM_MG_FD_194515 | JGI IMG/M metagenome (GOLD analysis project Ga0307517, IMG submission 194515) | Populus trichocarpa ectomycorrhiza microbial communities from riparian zone in the Pacific Northwest, United States - 23_EM | ecosystem: Host-associated > Plants > Roots > Unclassified | place... | reverse complement strand
CCCACCCACCCCCCCCGGACCCCCCCCCCCCCCCCCCCCCCGTCTTATTCTAAATTACCCCAGCTAAACTTTTTAAAACATCTGGTTATCCAGGCGTTTACTGACTGAACGGAAACGGAAGAAAAAGAAAAAGAAAAAGAAAAAAATATTAAAAAATATTCTCTCAATCCACCTTTGAAAGTAGAAAGAATGAGATGTGGTCCATCGCGCCATCTCATTCTCGGTGAATATACCGTAAAATTAGGAAGGAAGAAGGGAAGGGAAGGGAAGGGGAGAGGAGAAAGGAAAGGAAAGGAAGGAAAAGGGCTTACATCAGTTCTTCCGTCAGCAAAAGTGATTGTGATAGTGACCGGAGGTACCGTAGTAGAGTTTCATATTTGCCCCCTCCCTCCCCTCCCTCCTACCGGTATATACGTACTTACAGTGCCGTAGGGTTCCGCCCGCTAGCTAGCGAAAGAAAGGAAGGAAAAGAGGGAGTCATAAAGTACCGTAAATTTAATTAATGCAAAAGACAGTACGATTTGTGCATGAAGGAAGGGAGTGGGAAAGTTCCCCACAAGCACATCCGAGGCGAAGCAGAGTCCATTCCCCGGCTCTTGGAGGGAACAAAAAGATTGGTTATGGCGTGACATGACCAGAACTAGTACAGCGCTGTACTCGAGTACAGTACATGCCCACGAGATGGCTCGGGGAATTGGCCTTCAACTTTTTGGCTATCGGAGCAAGGGAGCATAGCAGAATTATTTAGATTCCCGTAAACAGACTAGTTACGGTACTTCCCCCCTCTGTTCCGTACGGTAGTCGTGATGGAGGATTACATAAGTAAAGTCAAGTAAATAAACGAATAATCCTGCCCTCCAACTAACTCAATTATGATACAAGAGAAGAAAGAAAGAAAAGGTTACACAAATCTAGTCAGCGGGCCCTCGGGTTCTTCTTCCAATGCCTTTTGTGGTGGATAGTTGTACGCGAAATTTAGAATACAACCTTATTCCGAAACGGTACCATTGTTTACCTTCTTCTACGGTGCAGCATGGTAAGTTGCAGCAGAACCCCTGGAGTACCGGCAGCTTCCAGTCCGTGGGGAACCCCTGTCGTGTGGCGGTGCACGTACGGTATGTCTATTTTCTCGTTTCGGATTTTGGTCAGGTCTGAGAGTTCTGAGACATTGCGCAAAAAAAGACAGGCAAAAAACCAATCCCTGCGTGGGATTTTCTTTCATTTCTTTTTCCTGGAATCTGCCCGGCGCCCCACGCTCCACACAGCCTTGTGTGAGATTCAAGGTCACGTGCGGTACTTTATTCGACATATCATAAGGAAGAAAAAAACAATTTTGCGGGAAGGTTAGGTAAACTTTTATTTTTGGCGGGGGAGGGAGATCTGCGTTTTTTTGCTGTCGCCCAAGATCGGGAAGCTTAGTTCTCATCGGATACTCTCGTGACATATTTGCTTTTTTGTTTCTTCTTGAGTTCGTTTGTTGTACTTCTTTTCCCTCATGTTCCCTCTCATTTTCTAATCTTCCTCACAGACCTTACGAGTAACTATTAGTTATTTTAAAACACCCTCCCTCCTCCTTCCCTTCCGTTGAACTCTTTACCGCGGCGCGCGCGCTGGGTCGGAGATAAATCCCATACGGCTGCGCGCTCAATCTCGGACCCGCACTCCCATCGCCATCATCGTGAGGTCACTCCTACTTTCACGCCGCTTCGGGACTAGCTCGGGACTTGTGCATTGTACTTGGCTCGTTCGTTGTCCCTTCGTTTGTTGAAAAGAAAGCGAGTGGGGCTCTGCTTAAGGTCCCCCCAAAGGGGTTCATTTCCTGGTTTTCGATGAGCAAGGGAGGAAGGAAATGTCGGAATTCCCCGATCATCAGGAACATTGCCATGAATCGTCCTTTGTGATCCGCTACTCGAGTAATGTACTAACTTAGGTACCCGTTACTTGCCACCCCACCACCGGACCCCCCGCGTGAGCCCTATGTCATCGTTCCTTCAACGAAGTAGTAAAGGGGTCGGCTACAGTGCGCGCGCGCGGAAAAGAGCTGAGCATCGCACGAAAAGAGCGGGGTGCCTCTTAGTAGTTTCGAAACCAAATCAGAAAGGGCCGTCGGAGCAGAGATGTGTCTACCCGCTGCTGCCCGCACTCTTGGGGCATCCCGATATTCATATATTAATTCGGAAGGCCAGATCCTTGTAACTAGAATGCGAACCAGCCGAGGCGGGAAACAAATTGGAGGTCGTAATAATCTGCTCTTATATTGATAACCATATGTGTCGCATTAGTGTTGTGATCCGAGCCTTTTCCGTTCCTTCGGTCCGGTTTTAAAAGAAACTTGGTGCTCGTGGGGTAATAATCCAAGATGGTACTTATTCCCAAAGAGTATTACGCGAAAGTCTTGGACCCCGACTGCAACAGCCGAGCACACGACGCTTGTAGTCGGTGGAGCCGTAAATCTTCGGCGATTTGGGAAAGAAAGGTCAAAGGTCGCTCACGTCGTTTAACCCGGTAACTAGTAGAAGCGAAATCCGACACCGAGTAATTCTCGGCGTTCTTGTTTTTGCGTGTTGTGTGGGATCCCCTTTTCCCCGTGCGCGAAACAAAACGAGCTCACAAGACCTCAGACAACTGGCCGAGTGCGTGTCGAACAAGTAGAAAAAGGCACCCGTTCCAAAACGGCTAACCCGTGTGGATTGTTTCACACGAATAACGTGACGTCGTTCCCCTTAAGACACGCTTTGGCCCGCGTTTTTGGCGACAGCGCTGCGATCGGTGCAAGAAGAGACACCCACACACGGACGTCGCGACGGGGGAGGGGGATAGAAAAAAAGAAAAAAAAGAGAGGGTTGTGTCCCCTGTCACGTCTGAGCTGATCTTAAACATATTATACCCAGGTTTCTCACCGCAACGGCACTTTGAGCCTCTGTTTCTTCCTGTCAACAGGTTTCGCAAATGAGAAGGTCTTTCCGACTGAGACACGGTCACCAACAGCCGTCAGTCGTGATCGAAAACCTTCTCTCGACGTCGTCCGTCTAAAAAAAAGACGTTGCCGTCACCTCGCAGTTGAAGCGCGAGCCGTGATTCGTCGTATGCAGCGCCAGTTCCGCACCTAAAAACCCGGAAATCGCACGTACCAAAGAACCGCATCACTATTTTTTTCCCTGCACGGCTGCCCGACATGCTCGTAGCCGAGATATATGATATGAAGATGATGGGAGAGAAGTGTCGCAGAGGAGTGGAAGAAGCATGTAATAATAATAGCCAAAGCCAGAGAAGTACTCTTCTCCACCGGACCGACTGTTAATCCTTTTCCCGGCGGAGGGCGCGCACGTATGTATGTATGTACGAACGCGGGGTGGGCCAATGGGCAAAAAAAGTCCTGGAATATACCCCAAGGAACTCCGCATCGGATATTTTATTATTATTATTATCATCACCATGTCCTCTCTCTCTTGTTCTTCTAAAGTACTCATTCTAAGGGTAATTCCATTCCAATGTATCGAAATGCGGGACGGTACCTCCTCCTATAGGTCAGCCTTAGGGGAACAAGGCCCATTTTTTCTTTCGTACCTAAACACCCGGGCGATTTATTGCGTCACGATCCAAAGGAAAAAGAGCGTGAGTAGGAGTGACAGACGGCAAGGAGAGGGGGGAACGGGGGAAACGGGTGCGCCCGGAAAATTGTAACTCCAGAGTGTGGGAATTATGGTGGCCTGTTTGTCGTGGATCCAGTACTTGCTGCCACGACTTGTGCAGACAGGCGGAGACACTGGGGGAGAGAGAGAAAGGGAGGGAGGGAGGGAGGAAAGCGCGCTCTGGCGCAAAAAGGTCTCTCCGATCATCATGATCGATCACTAAGGAAAACCCCAAACTGGTCCCTTTTTTCAAAAGCGTAAGCCCGTTTGCCGGTAGACCCCATCCAGGGGAGAAAGAAAGAAAAAAAAACATCTCGATAAAACTGCAGGGCAAATCAAGATCGACGGAATATGGGAATCAAAGGGAGATTCGCGGGCGATTATGGTTTTGAGTGCTTATCTCTTTCTCCCTTTCTCTCACCCATTTCTCGCCCCTCCGTCAGGTCGGTGATCAGTTTACATATCTGAAATTCTTATGGGGAGGGGTGGCAAAAAGGCACTTTGTGTGTCGAGTTGGTTGCGATTGAGTGAGTGGACAGGACTTGCTTTGGTTGCTTTCCGGCTTGCTTTTTCCTTCTTCACGTTTCTTTGAATTTGGTCAGGGAAGAAGCTTGGTTTTCGTGCAATCTTGCCTCATTGCGAGCTTCTTCTTTTTTCTTTTTCTTTTTCTTTTTCTTTTTTGTTGCCATGATAACACCTTAACTTACACCTTTAAGAGGCGATCAACCATATCATCTCAGGCTTTGATTTGATCTTCCACATTGTCGACATTCGACGAGACAACTAGAAGATCCCCCTCCCCTTCACTACCGTAAGCGAAATGTGATGTGCACACCACCAAGGTTAAATTAACGCGCGTATTGGTGCGCCACAAGGTTAACCGGCATCAGTTGTATGAAAGTCGTGAAGTGGACATAAGCAATTGGCAATCATCAAGGGAATACTGGTATTTATCCGTCTCCGTTTCAAAATGGTGGTGTGATGAGCTGCTGAGGAATGAACAATATGTACGAGTATCATACCAGCATGATACGAGGTGTAGTCCTATCTCTGCATTAACCGATAACAATGCCGTACCGGCTTACTGGTTCTAGCTGCAGATCCACAGTTGACTGCATTGCATCTTGTACGAATCAGAAAGTGTGAGAGATAGGATGGGCGGAAAAATAAAAATAAAAATAAGAAACAGGAAAAACAAAACAAAATGTGGTGAGAAAGGAAAGAACAGGAGAGCAGAACCTATCAAGCTGGGGAAAAAAAGTACGAGCCGTAGCGCTTTGATTATCAACCCACTAGCAAGAGGGCTTTTTTTACGTTTACAAAAGATTGTGGAGTATGTATTTCTCAAAAACAGAAGGAGACCGCCAGCCAGTTTCGGAGGAGCGGGCATCTATCTCTCTCCCTTCTTCACCATGAGACGAAGGAGGGGGACTTTGTCCGTCTTCACAACCGGTATTATGCAGGCACGGTGATCATTTAGCGTGCTTCCCGTTCCAGTAAACCCTGCCAGACAGGTTTCCTGAGATTTCTTGAGGCATATCCAAATGAAGAACTTGAGAATGGGAAGAGGGGGCGAAAAGAGTTGTGTGGGCGGGGCTATAATTTGTAAACCTTTTTTTCCAGGGGATGTATCAAAGAGAAGATGGGATGGCAATACCGGTACAGAGCCTGTGGCAAGGAAGAGGGCGGGGATCGAATCCAAACCTACCTGCAGTTTGGCTGCATGGCAGGTTTGAATAATCGCCTGCTCTGTTGGTTCCATGGTGTCGTTGTTAAGCGACTCGAGATGGTGTCCTTGATCCACCTCGGGCCCTGGAGAGAAAGGGGCCGAGGAAACTACATACTAAGGTATTGTGTGATTTTTGGCCGACCGGTCTAGAATAATTTATACGGTGGTGGTGAGCCTTGTTGGATCGATGGAGGGGGAGGAGATGAAGGGTTGCGAAGAAGGGGCCCTGTCGGAGAATTGGAAGGAGTTGAATTGCAACCCCGCAGAGCTGCCCCGTGGAGCGGGGTTCGGATACGCGAGATGTATTCTGTGCAGTACTCCTTCTTGTACAATGCCCAACTCATCTTGTGAGAAGAGCGCTTGGGCTTGGTGGTCAGTTCGTTTTAGATGTGAAATGAATTTTTTCCCCGAGGATGAGGGTAGATAGGGTCGGTCGGGATTGAAAGCTATAGGTGCTTGAGTGAGAGGTACCAGGAGGAAAAGTTTTGGCATGGTTGACACTATTAATTTCCTCGACTCGGTACCAGATGGCTGGGTAGCAATAGAAATAGGGATCTGGGATGTACCTTCCCTACTGCGCTCACCATTCGGCGGCGAAATTAACGAGTGGCCGGACATTTCGACAGGGAGCGGCGGCGCTACTGTTATCTTATAGTGTGGCGCAACCTAGCCGAAACATCAGACAAAAAGTCCAAAAGTACTAGTACCCTAGTGGGTTCAAGTTCCGAGTGGTGGCGCGGAAGCAAAAACACTCGCTTGCAAGCCAATCTAAGACAGTAAGAGTGAATTCCGTCATTGTTAAAGGATTTGTCTTTTCCCATAAGCCCTAGCAGAGGCCAAAACACCATACTACAGTACACACAGACATTATGTGTGCGCAAGCCTTGGCGCAATGCGGTCTGTGTGCTTGCAGTTCGTTGTGGGAGCCAGATTCTGGTATCGCCGTGAACTCGAAACTTTATGAGCCGTCCGGCGGCTGGCTACTACGCTCGAGCCCGGCATCCGTGGAAAGAGGTAGATTGTATTTGCTATACACGAGCATCGGAAATGTCGTGCAGCTCTATTTCCTCTCCGGAGAACCCTTGAGGTACGGGGTTTGCAGCTGTGCTCGCTCCGGCATGAAAAAAAAAAGGAGCGCGGCCTATATGCATCGAACGGGGAAGTCGTTCCAAGGTGGCCGCTACGGTACAAAAAAACTTCAAGTTGAGTTAGGCACTTTTATGCGGCTGATGGCATTGAGCGCCTCGCAGTGCAGATATAAGAAGGGTTGTTATTCGTCCTTATCTATGACCCCTGTCCACTCGCGTCCAATCCTGGCAACTTTCTCAACCCGCGGAGGTCCAATTTGCCATGAACCCCACGTACTAATGCTCAATCGCCTGCCAGGCTTTCTTTTTTGTCTTGCCTTTCACGGACGGGTATTCAGACCTCCGGACATGGCGCCCGCTACTGTGTATTGTATTTATCTGTCCGTATTATTTTATCTCTTAATTCACATTTTAACCCCCCTCAGTGAGTCGCAGATAGCTGCTAGGTCGGCCCTAATTCTAGTCTCAGCTCCTGTTGACATTCCCTTTGCGGCTTGCCTAGTCGATGGGATAGCTAGCGCAGTTACAGCAACAACGCTCCCTCCCGACGCACCCAAATACAAGTTACTGGTTATTGGTACCCGTATACTCTGATCCTACTGAGAACCCATTTACGGAATCTTAAAGCCAATTGATCGCCTTTGAATTACGCATTCCCAGCGTTCCAGCTGGGAACGTCATTCTATTTTTTATGACTCTGGGCCTTTTGCGTGGCGGATTGGGAAAAGTAGGACGGAAATAGGAAAAATGTGAATATCCCACCAACCAATCACGGCGGAATTTCTTTCATTCCGATGGGAAACAGACCGGCTCCATAGGCCCGTTTCAGACTAAATTGGTGCCGTTCCTACGATAACCTCCTTCTTTCCGCGTAGCATTCTTTTTCTGAAAGATGTCGCATCAAGAGTCAAAGCGCAGTGACCGACACCCATAAAAGGCGTAGTAACTGAGTTTGCAAGGAAGAGAGGATGGAGTGCTGGAGCCTCGTACGGTATGGTAATATGTACGAGTATGCCGCGATTTCGGTGTCCAGACAACAAGAGAGTGAAACCTCAAAAAAAAAAATCGAAAAAATCATCAATACTGTACTCGCGGGTGTATTTCCACTGCAACAAATTTGGAGCCAATCAGCGAAGCACCTCCAGATAGAGAACGGTTGCCAGTGGAAAAAAGAGACATGGGGCAAAACGTGTGGAGAGATAGGGCACGCTGTCTCACCTGCGCTTCGACTGCCTGCATGCAGTTTGTCCATATTCTCTCATTCTTCTCTAGTTCCGTTTGTGTGAAAGAGAGGTCCCTTGGAAGCAAGATTGTGAGCTTGCAAGATTTGAGGGAAGGTAGGTTGTAGGTGTGGGAGGACAGTCAACGATGATCCTGTCTGGGCCCGAATTCGAAGTGAAGTGTGGCTGCGAGGGAAGAAAAAAATTGGACCGTTGTACATGGGTCCACCACACATCCCTAGCGCAACTCTTATCCGCCCTCCAAAATTTTCTTTTTTTTCCCGAATTATCCTCCAGAGGTTAGAGTTGGACATTTGGGGTCTCCATTTTATTTTATTTTTATTTTTATTTTTGCCTCTCCCTCGCTCGCACACTCAAGCTCGCTACGCTTCACCGCTCGACCAGGCTCAAGTCGAATTGGGGTGAGGTAGGGGTAGGCAGTGAACGATACGGCAGGTAGGGGTCAATTATTGTAGTGGTGGTGGTGAGTTTGTAGCAGGTGTCCTAGTGAGTAGGGGGACGGATATCACGGTAGACTAGCGGGAGTCAAAGGGGCAGGGCGAAGGGTGGGGGTTTTGCTTTTCACAGAGCAGGAGTGGATGTTGTATTGGACTTGGGTTGACTTTTTTTTTCTTTTTCCTCCTCCTTTTAGGTTCAATATTGGGATTAGTGAGAATGAGTGCAGAGGACAACAAAAAAGTGAGGACACAAGTATCATGTAGTGCCAGCAATGGGTGTAAAGCAGCAACGAAGTGGACAGAAAAAACTAAAACTACTACAGCAGCAGAGAGGTCCGAAGGGGCAGCGGACTTTACTCTCTCGCTGCAACGGGCATCGCAAACAGGAGGGTGGTGGGGAGCCAGGAATTCTCAAGAAGCTGCGTGCAGGTAGTTGAGCGGTCGAGGAGGTTGGCTGGCTGTTCGAGAGCCCGGGGGGGTGGTGGGTTGGGTGCGAAGGAGTGGATAGGTTGGTTGTTGTGGGTTGGGAAAAGGTTGCTTTGCCTGTTAGTAGGAGCAGCAAGCAGTCTGCCTGGCATAGTATTTTCCTGGCAAGCACTGCTCTAGCATAGTACGACGCCCCACCGCCCGTTTCTATCATGAACGGTGTTGTGCGGCGGACTCACGTTTTCCTTTTTTCCTTTTTTTTTTCTCAGTCCCCTGCTCGCCTCTCTTTCCCTTTTCTTTTGGCCTTTCCCACCTATTTTTCTGCCCTCTTCCTCCCTCCGTTTCTTCCTCCCCATCACTCTTCAAACGAGACCGCTCCCCCCTCCCCCTCCCTCCCCACCCCCCTCCCCAGAAAGGCCCTTGCTCGCCTACTACAAATCCTCTGGGTTCCCCCGAATTGCTCGCTCTGCTTGCCACTCGCAGCACGAGAGCCAGGAGCAATCCCCTCCCCCCCCTCATCACCCAGTACAAAAGCACCTCGAAATCCGTTCCCTCGCTGAACGGTTCCTGTCTGCAGCTGTCACGACGATTGGCTTCTCCGTGACTACCTTCTCTTCAGGCAGAGTGCACTGCTCATTTCGATCCTTTGGGTTTCCTTCCGCCGTAGTAGGGTTAGGATCTCGATCGGACTCGGATTTGCGTTTGCCTCCCAGCAGCTTGCTTGCATCATCAAGGTGTGTGATATCACCCCACCACAGGAGAAACCCCTAGAAATGGTGCCCGCGGATAGAGATATTTAATCTTCATCATGGCCGTCACAATTTGGGGAGTTGTTGGCATAGCTAATTGGGTGTCTTTACAGGCATTTAATTGTTAATATTCTTTTTTTGTTCTCGAGTTTCGTTGTTTTCTGCTTTTCTGATTCTTTCCCTTCTATGCCCTAACGCCTTGACGGGTTTTTCGAAGAACTTTTCTGGCAAATCTACATATCCCGGCTCCTCCCCTTCTCATCAGTATAATTTTTTTCCCTTTCTTCCCTCCTCACTTCCGGTACTCAAAGGACAACCGAAAAAATGCCTTACACGCCACCGGCCCTGTCACCGGCTACTTCGCCAGCTGCCAGTAGGTCAAGTTCGATATCACTACATGACGCAAAGTCGCCGGCAACAACAATGTCGAGCACTGTCATGAAATCTACCAATCCCCCTCGTTCGGCCACATACATGTACAAGAGTCGGCGAACACCGCCGATTACCTCTCCTCATAGCCCCTCGGTCAATAACCAATACCTTCCTCCAAGGCCACTAGCACACAGGCATAGTGATTCGAACGGCAGCATTCACAGACCACCAGCTCCTGTAGATAATGGGATGTCAATGCCAGCTGGTGCTATCATTTCGCCACCCGATTCGTCACAGAATTCGAGTGATGAGGAAGAAGCAGCAAAGGGAGACGGAAACACTACTATCCGAGGCAGACGAAGGGATTTGGGAAATCTAGAGTTGCAACTCAAGGAGGCCATCAAGAACATTCCCCAACGAAGGGAACCTTCACCGGACTCTACAAACCCAACAACAGATCCCGCGAGTAAGGGTAGGAGATTACATTCACGGTCCGCTTCGGAAACAATATTGGCCTATGCAATCGATGGTGGAAGTGGCAGCGGGAGCGAGGATGATGACGAGGGTTATCGGATAGCACCGCCTATGATACGCAAGAAGAGCGGAGAAGTCGTTAAATCGTCCCTCAAGACACCCAACCGATCACGACCTTCTAGCATGCCGTCTACCCCAACATTTCCTAAGGCAGTTCACTTCGACTCACACATTGAGCATGTTCGACACTTTTTGCATTCAGAGAAGCCATCCGCAGTTAGTGCTGGATCATCGCCAGTTGAGTCGTACGATGGTGAGACTGAATTCCCTTTCAGCGGCGAGGACTCCTTCCGATCTCGGGAGCCACCCTTCGAATGGGAGATTTCACTGCCAAACTTTCCCAAGGACTCCGATTCCAGGAAGGATATGCCTGTTAGGGTTGAGCGAGTTGTTCTGTCGACTGACAAGAAGAACCTGATTGGTACCGTTGCTGTTTCCAATATTGCTTTCCAGAAGTCTGTGGTAGTCCGATTTACTTTGGATTACTGGGAAACTGTTTCCGAGGTATCCGCCGAGTTCAACAATGATGTCCGGAAGAGGCACAGAGAGGAGGGTGTTGATCGATTCAGCTTTAACATCAAGTTGGTTGACCAAGCTAATCTTGAGAACAAACTCTTGTTCTTCTGTGTTCGCTATACCAGCGGTGGCCAGGAGTTCTGGGATAACAATTGCAACATCAACTTCCAGGTCGAGTTCAAAAAGAAGGCTAAGCCTCAGAATGGCAAAAATGGGGGTGCGAGACCGCTCCCACGATCATCCAAGCCTTCCTCTTCTAGACCTCGCACATTGCCCAACAACTTTGACGACGATTTGGAGGATGCTGGGATCTTTGAGAAACTCAAGAATGCAGAACTTCCCGAGCCGAAGTCATTGAACCTTACCGATACCACTGAGTCATTGGCACGTCGAGCAAATCCGTCCGGTAACGCTTTCGGTAACAGATATGACTTCACTGCTTCCTTGAGCGCCGCTATTCAGGCGGCCGAAGCAGCCTCGGGAAAGAAGATCAGGAGGAGAACCATTAACTTTGATGATGTTGATAGCCCTTACTTTAAGTCTGCAAGCCCCCCAAGCCCAGCTCCCGAAGAACCCAAGGTGCAAGTTGTTCCGGCTCTTAAGCCTCCTTTGCCCACCTCGTCCCTTCCTCGATCCTCGAGGAGCGTGGTCAAGGATACTGCGTCTCTCGGCAGTCCTCCCATCACTGGTGCTGGGTCCACAACAAGGGATTACAAGCCAGCTCCATTCACTGGAGGCAAGCCTTCGATTGAGTCCTCTTCTTACCGAGAGTTGATCGACAACTACTGCTTCGTAAGTGAAACCTTTTTAACCTCTTTTTGATTCTTCCACTAATATCGGCCAGTTTGGGTCGTCAAAGGCTTCTCCCCAGCTCTCACAGGGTGCCGAGATTCCTGATAAGATGCATAATCCGACCAACCTCAATCCAGCCCTCTATTCAGGCGCTGTATTCGCTACTGAAGTGGGATCTGGCTCCCCACTGCCGGAAACGGCTATCAGTCCACGATATGTGTCATCGCCTTCGCACGGCTCTCCGCCTAGTTTGCACAAATCACCCGGCAATGCCTCTCCTATTCCAGTAAACTATGCTGGATTTCACCATCACAGAAGGGCTTCTGGTGCATTCAAATTTAATGCCCAGACGACAGCTATCTGTTAAATATCCTCGGCCTTTTAGGTCCTGGTGATGGTGGTCCATATAAGTTTCTACTTGGATAGGGGTTTCACAGTTTTCTTTCTTTCTTTCTCTTTCTCTCTTCTCTTTTCGAAAGGTGCTTTGGAGGAACAAATGGGGTGTATAGCGGGTTGGAGAACGCCATCGGAAGGGGGAGATTGAAGTTCGAGAAGTTATCCTTGTGGAGGATACTGGAATGTTTATGGCGGTACGACTCATGAGACTGTACACTCGCGGGGTGTACCTTCGTCCGGGCCCTCGCTTTGCCTTTGTTTTTTGTCAATTTTTTTCCTTCGGTGTTTATCGTTTGGCTTTTTTTTTTGATTCTCGCATTGTTTTACTATTGCTTTATTCGTTTTTTTTGCCCTATTCTTACGATGGAGTAATATCTACTCCAGCGCAAGAAGAGGCAGTGTGTTCTTACTACAGTACAGTTTCCTAGCTCTGTTTCTTGTGGGTTCTTTGGGGTTCTCTTTTACGATTGCTTTTTTGCGATGTTTTCCCCTGCAGTTCGACGGGCAAGTCGGATGTGTTACAGCGATGGCAGTTGTAACTCCACTTCAAAAAAAAAAACCCTTCTCCCCTGAAATTATTATATCTCCTTGATGGGGGGTTTTATCTTTTAACCATTAGAGCGCCCATGGTTTCCTTTCCCTCTTAGGTTCTTGCTTTACGTTTTTTCCTTTTTCCTTTTTTTTTTTTGCAGACTTTTCCTGTTATTGATTTCATCATTTGGCTTTTTCTTTTCGGGCTTGGATTTCACTTTCTCGTTTTCTATTCTTCATCCGACTGGTGTGACGGAATAGGGATTTCAGTACGGGCTAGGGCGGGCTGGAAGGGGGTGGGTGCGGCTTGTCAAAAGCGATGGATGGTACGGTTTTTCGTGGTTCTAATGGACTCACTCCATTTTTTTATGGGCATACACTCAACTGTATTTCTCAGGCGCCATTATCAGGCGTCAAGAAGAAATGGCAACAAAAAAAAATCGTGGAAGCAAAAGCAAAAAGAAAAAAGGAACAAATTCATCACCAAGGATGTTTGTATTCTTGCATTGTACACATACTCGAGTAGCATATCATTGGAATTTTTTCTCTCTACCTGTTGATACCAGTATTCCTTCAAGTTACAGCGTTTCCACCTTTGCTCAGATTCATGATTTACATATCTATCGCTGGGAAAGAAGCTCTAGAACCTTTTTATTCCATTCTGTCCATTCACCGATAAATTGGGATGGCGTGAGAGGGGGGTGATTTACGCCGTAACACACCACAGATAAGCACCATTCATGGGGTGACTGACACGGGATTGATTGATCGACAGTTCTAGTCTAGTCTAGCCTTGGTTATAGTTGGGGCCCTCTCTCTCTCTCTCTCTCTCTCTTTCTCTCTTTTTCTCGGTGGCAAACTGGCAGATTACCGGTACAGTATCGTAGAATAGAAAAAATAAAATAAAATAAAATAAAGTGAAATAAATCCCTACATTATTATGGTGCCATAAACCGACCCACTGGCTTGCCTGAACTGACGATGGTGTGCTAATCTATTACGAGCCCCAACTTATATTTCCCACGCTATGCTATAAAAAAAGTTGGGGAGGTGGGTGGGTGGGTGGGTGTGATCGTCAACGGGCGTACAGTTTACAGCTAGGTAATATATGGCACAGCGGAGTATTTCTTACGAGACCGTTCTTGTTTATTTATTTATTTATTTATTTAACTGTCTGTCTGTCTGTCTGGTCTCTCCGCGGCGGCTGAGAGGGAGGGAAGAGAAGAGAAGGAGAAGGGGGGGGGGAAGCGGGAAAGGGGGGTTATTTTATTTTATTGTGGTTATCATAATATTAATTCAGGGTATTCGTTATTATTGTAAGCCCTATTATTTATTTATTTATTCATTCAGTCGTTCGTTCGTTCGTTCGTTTTGTGTCTCGGTGGGGGATGAACCGGAATTTTGATCCGTAACTTATTTGGTGGCTTGGTTAGTTGGTGGTTGTTTGAACCTTTTTGTATGATAACTCTATATTATTATGATAATATGTATGGTATTATATGCTGGAGGCTGAGGTGGGGCTCGGGTTGTGGTTATGGCGATGCTGGTGCTGGTGCTGGTGGGTGGGTTGTGGTTTGTTTGAATCGAAGTGGGAAACGGAAGTGGATTGATTGATTGATTGATTGATTGATTGATTGAATGATTGGGATTGGCTAGTGAGGATGGGGTAATTATGCTTGTGTTGTAATCTCCTTTTCTGTTTCGCTATTTCTTAGATATTGCCTTTTTCTGTTCACTGTCTGCTTGGTTTCTTGCTTGCTTGCTTGTCTGTTTGTTTACCATAGCTCCTATAGACGCCATATATATATATACACACATTACACATCTCTCACTCGCCTCTATTTCACTTTTTTTTTCTTCCAATCCATGCGAAGCAAAAGGTGAAAGAAAGAATGAAAGGCTGGTACGGTACGATATTAAACGAGATATTATATCTGCACTTTTTTTCATTTTTTATATTTATTTTTTCCCTCTTGGTGCTTCCTTCCTTCCTTTCTTTTTTTTTGGGGGGAGTGAGTGAGATAGGTAGATAGATAGATAGATAGATACCATAGATACCATAGATAGAATAGTTTGGTTCGTGGCTTTTTTTTTTTGGTGATAACTGAGCGATGGATGGATGTGCGGGATGGATGGATGGGATGGAATGGGATGGTCTGGACTGCTACAAGTGCCCAGTATATCACACCGAGGTTTCTTCTCTATCTCTTCCTCCTCCTCCTCCTCCTCCTCCGCCTCCTCCATAGACATTAAAGGTCGCACAGTAAAAGTATCACAAAAATGAGTTATAAAAATAAAAAAACCTCCTCTCCGTCCGGAGAAATATTATCAGCGACTCCATCCTTCCATCCCATCCACGGTTCCATCCAATTTTTGTCCCTTTGATTTACCCTTTTTGTGTGTGGAGGGATCGCTGTTGCTTGCTTGCTTGCTTGCTCGTGCCTGCCTTCTTTCCCTCTACGATGCCGGTTATCTATCTAGTCTATCTATCCACAATCTTTCCCCCCCCCCTCCTTCAACAATGCTATTACTAACTTAACCTCCTCCCCCTCCTCCTTACCCCTGCCCCTTCCCCTCCCCTCTCCCCACCAAAAACTAAACCCCCGCCTCTCTTCCTAACCGATAGCCGATAACAAGACAAGACCAGACGAGACGAGACGAAATTGCAGCGACTACTGCAGCGCATCCTCCCCCCTCCCACTACACTACGACTACACCACGATAACCCATAGTACCCCTCATCACGCCATCGTACATCCCAACACGCCTCGCCCCAAACCAACCTACCTAACCTACTGCACTAGTACTAGTACATTCGTAACACTTTATCGTACTTCTTCCCCGCAACTTTTCCTACTTTTGGCTCTCCCCCTCCTCCCCCCTCCCCTCTCCGCACTCTAACCTACCTACCTACCTACCCATCCACCCATCCACCCATCCATTCATTTATTCCCACTCAACCACCGGTACAACCAAAACGCCATGCTCAGGAACCTGAGATTCCCGCTCGCACGGTCCTCCACGCTTCCACCTCCTCCTCCTCCTTATGCCTGGCGATCGCAGTGGATCAAGTACTCCACCCTCGGTACCAGCGGAACCGGAAAATCGCAATTGACCATGCCCGACCACCTAGGCGACCAGGAGAAGGGTATCTTTGAGAAATTGGCGGGGGAATTGAAGCCTACTCGTTTGGAGGTATTTTTCCATTTCCATTTTCCATTTTTTTCCCTCCCTTCCTTGTCCCAGTTTTAGAAAGAAGGAAGGAAAGCGAAAGCCTAGAAGTAGGAAAAAGAGAGAGAAAGAAACAATGGCAGGAGAGAGTAGAGAAAGAAAAGCATACGTTTTACGTAAATGATCATCACCACTACAAATAACATTTGCCCGTTTATAAAAAATTGGCCGTTATATGTTTGAAGTTTCATGTACTGTACTGGTACTGTATACAATAACTTGTTTAACTTCTCCTCTCTACCTACCTACCTACCTACCTATCTATCCATCCACTATGGATGAAAGAACGATAACAACTCTTTTTTTTTTTTTAATTTCCCTTATTTTTATTTTATTTTATTATTTTATTTATTTCTTACTACTTTCTCACCCTTCGCTCGCTCCGCTCGTATAAAGGTCAAGGATGTATCCGGCGGGTGCGGATCAATGTATGCCATCGAGATCGCCTCTGAGAGGTTTGTCGGACTGTCGTTGGTAAGGCAGCACAGGCTCGTGCATGACATCCTTGGGGAGGAGGTTAAGGCGTGGCATGGGGTTCAGTTGAGAACTTCTACTGCTTAGGACTAGGGGTGGAGGAGAGTGAGAGGAGGATTAGGAAGGGAGGAAGGAAGGAAGGAAGGAAGGAAGGAGCAAAGGGAATGGGGGAATGGGGGAATGGAAGAGAGAGAAAAGGAATTGTATTCATTTACTTTTCCTTCTTTTCTTTCTTTTGGAGTCGTTGTTTTACTTCTTTTACAGACTGAGAGAGTGTGCGTGCGTGTGTGTGTGGTTTTCCCTCTTCTCTTGTTGTCCCGCCAGCCTCCCCCTCCTCCCTCCGCGGAGGGAAGAAAAGAGGGAAAGCAAGAAAGAGGCATTGTGACCGCAAATTTGTCACGAGAGAATTGAGCTAGTTAGTTTACAACTGAAAGGGGCAGGGGCGGGAGAGAAATGGTTCACTATGGTGGTGATGATGATGCTGACGACGACGACGATGATGATGGTGGTGGTGGTGGTGGATTGAATTGTAAATAGTAATGGTTGGAAATCGTGAGCTGTCTCCACATTTCCCGACAACTCTTTCCGCTAGTGGCGATGCAAATCACGATGGAGGGCATTAGTTAGGGATCATGGCTAAAACAGTCAACTTCTCCTAGAGTCTAGAACTGGACTAGAAGTGAGAGCTAAGCTGAAACCCAAGCGAGAGTTTCAAAGAAACGACCGGTGATGGCCGGAGGGGGAGGACCAAGAGATAAATCGGGAAAAACCACAAGAGTTGATGGCGAGAACATGGTAAAAACATCCCCGAGAGAATAAAGGTAAGAACGAAATAGGGATATTATAATATACCAAACAGGCATGAACAGGAGGTCATTTCAAGAGGTAAGAAAAAAAATACCACTGGAAACGCCACAAAAAGAGAACCATGATCGATGAGTCTCGATTTGGATACGAGTTGCAGTTTTTTATTATTATTTTAACTATATAGGAACAACTGTCAACTCATACGGCTGTACCTCACCCACACCCGAAAAGAAGAAAAAAAACTATAAAAAAACTAACTCAGCAGTAGAATGTAAATCATTACTTCTTCTCGCGCTCCGCTTTGAGTTCGGCCACGGCCTTCTCCTTGGCCACCAAGGTTTCCTTCGCTTTGTCAATATGCTCCTTGACGATCTGAATGCCTGCATTGAGGCGGTCAAGCTCCACAGCCTCCGATTCCTCTGTAAACTCGCCACGAGCACCCTTTGCACGACTGGGAAGCCTTGCAGACCCCTTGGAGGTCAAGATGTCGTACATGGCTTCCGTGGGCTCGTTGAAAACCAATTCATCGTACATGTACGAAAGAACAGGGCGACGCTGTTGCCTCGCGAGCTCAAGATCTGCTTTGTCACCGATGTAGGGGTGCAGCTTTAAAAAGTGGAAACACGATTGTGCCTTTTCACCCGACTCCGGGACAAACCAGATCTTGATAACGATCTCGAATTCTCCCCATCCTGTTTCCGATACCTCGAATGGCGGCGACTCACAAGCTATGACATTTCATGATGTGTTAGTCTGGTTTGATGTATGTATTATACATGGGAGAGGGAGCGAGACAGACTTCGTAAAGGGTTGGCGTAGGTGTCATGTAGCTTGAATTGTACTTTTTTGATGAAATGTGAAATTTCAGCACCATCGACCCCCTTCACTGAGACGGTCCACTGGTGTGTGTGGTCTGGTGGGAGGTTTGGTGGTTTCTTGTCCGGGTTAACCGGCGTCGCGATTGATCCGTAGACTATTCACAAATTGTCAGCCAGCCGATTTTGCAAAAAGAAAGAAAAAGAACGGGGAAGCGGGAAAGGGCCTCTCGGGATGTGTGGGTAACGGAGGGGATATAATTCATACCAAAGGGCCGGAAGATAGAGACGCCCTGAATACAGTGATATTATATGTCAGCTAAACCCCCCAAACGAAGGCGAACCAGGAGGCCGCCGCGCCGGCTAGGGGATTCCGAAACCTACCTTCAATCGTTTCGTATTTGAAATTGACGGCATCCTCAGCTTTTATTTATGCTCACACCACACCCTGGAGCGTCTGGGGAAACTTTATGATAATGATGGCAGTTGAATCTCGTGTGCGAGTTCGTGGTTGGTTGACGCGAATATCGGCTGAGGTTGATGGAGGTTCATCGGCGCAGGGATAAGCTTTGGCAGACGAGCAAAACAGTTGTCAGGCGAGCGCGCTCGTGCACGAAAATCATGTGAGCCTGCTATGTGCAGTCCCCAATGCTCCGATGACGTAAGAAAACTCTCAAGCTAGAATATCCGTGAGTAAGCAGAATCAAGGGATCTCAGTCACAAGGGGAAAAATCAATGGCAGACAAACCACGGAATAAATTCCCTGATATCTTTGCTGTGGCCTCGTTATGTCTATTGTGCTGGATAGATCCCTATTGATGCCTCTGGGTAGGTATAAATGAATGTTCCATCGTCAGACCAGTCTAGAAAATTAACAGAAGAAAAGAGCAAAGAGAGGGTAACCGGGACAATGTCTAAAGTCACGCACCAACTACTTAGGGACATGACAGTCGTCTAAGCCCGGGCCAGAACCTGTGACTTGTACCAAAGACACGTGCGGCCGCATATGGCTCCGCACAGCCTGCGAGCACAGAGTTTATCGCATATCACGAAAAACCTTCCTTGGCAAAAAATAACCCAAGCTATTTTATTTTAACAAGAACTAGGCATCTACAACACCGAGGCATAACAGCACCCCCCATCCCTCCCCTGTTAGCATCTAAAAAGAGCTGCACTCATACGGCGCCGGTCGCTTCCCGGAGTTTCCCGCCTTTCACATTTCTCTAGAAACCTTTCTTGTTGTGATGAGCCCTGCGCTGATTATGCGCAGCTGGTTTTGTTTACCATGAGTCAGAGATAACGCTCACGAATTGTGATAGCCGTAGTAATGATAATGCCCGGCACTCGGGAAATGCATCGGAATTAACTGGCCCTGGTGAGAACTGTTGCTTTTCACTTAAGCCGGATTCCTGGGAGGATAGAGAGACTTTTGGAACGATGCTCATCATCTCCGGATTTAATTGTGGGCTGTGGCTTGCTTCGCCGACGGAATCGGCAGAGTGAATCCACCAATAACCGGTCACTAAGGTCCAGACTCACTTCTTCGTGACCCCTCCTCGCCAGGTATCATAACGACAGAATCTTTAGTATATATTCCGTCAGCTGATTCCCTACTTTTATAAATTTCAGTTCATACCAACACCTCACCCAGGAGATGATCACACAAAATCACTCGCAGTGCCAAACCGCCTTATCGCCTAGGCCTCTGGGTCGGGATACAGAGAGCGAAAGGTAACTCGGTCGGCGGAGGGAAACTTTAAAATGCCGCCCTAGGCCTCCAACACTTTCGATAATTGGTCCGAGAACCATTGGACCATGGGTAGGGATACCTAATGCAGCGTCGGGGCGTAGTCCGTTTGATACTACACTTTGGATAAAACCCGCATTCGTACAATACTGGGGCCTCGTTAAAAGGCGAAAGAGTGGGCCGGATTGATAGACTACGACACCACGCCGAGACTGTCTTTTAGTTTCTTAATGGAAACCCTTGATCTCAGCCAACCAGAGCCTGCGTCGCGAAATAGTCTGACCCCAGCAGTCAGGAGAACGGCGAGACACAACCCCCCATCTTCAATGGAGGCGAGAGTAACAAGCACATGATGGGTCAGAAAATCGGGAGGAATAGCAGTATCTATCTAGTTAGCGTTGCTCTACAGTATAATACCAAGGCAGGGGTTACCGGTGACGATTTGTTCGCAAATTCCCAACATGACATTTCACCAGTGGACCTCTCATGACCATCCAACATAAGGAAAATTGTAACCGAAACAGCGGTATCAGGAATCTCCTCTACAGGGTCCTTTTTTTATTCATGAGAAATTACCCAATCTACCGTATCCCGTATAAGAACTAGACTAGGGATATATTGTTATAGTTTTTCGTGAAAGCGAGAAAGAGAAAACCATCACTATGCACCACCCAATCTAGCAACGACCTCGGCCATTTCTTCGTCCTTGTAGATTTTGAAACCCTTCTCCTTGGTAACACTGGCAAGCTGAACGTTCTTCGAGTCGAGCTTCTCCTCCATGACCTGTTTAAGAGTTTTAAGGACGAGAGTCTCAGCCTCTTCGAGCGTCAAGGACTAAAAACGCCAGACGAAGTGTCAGCAATTTTTCACATCAGTAAATCCGTCCAAGGGATGACCGAATTACGCTATGGTATTCATTCTGCAATTCTGCCTGAGCCCCCTCACTCCCAGATCCTATAGCCTTTGCATCGTACCGGTAGAAAGTTCCGGAGGGCTCGGCATGGTACCTGAGTTGAATCAAACCTGCATCAGTATCCATCCCGCACACCCGACAGCTAACAATCAGGAAGTAACCAACAGCTGGGGGCCATCTTCATCATATCCAGCGATCAACAGCGCAACACCAAAAGGTCTCGACATAATGCTTTCCTCCCCATCAGCACCCTCTCCAAACCTCAGAGCAAGATCGCAGATAGCCTGAGTACAACTCTCAACGCGAAGCGGCTCGTTATAGTGGAAGCTATGATTTTGGGCCTCGACCCTAGCATGTTCGATCATCGACCTTGCATCTGCTTGAAGACCTGACATGGCACATCCTAGATGGCGGTCTATCTCCACTATCTTCTCAACAGACGAAGCCTCAAGAAGTGGCGACGTTACACGCTTCTCCACACCAATTATAACACCATATCCCGTCGCTACCTGTAGATTGTCCCAGATTTATTAGATTTCCAAAAAAATTAAAAAATTAAAAAATTAAAAAATGTGCGGGGCGATCGATGGTGGGGTATCATCGGCGAAGGTGGGGTACGCACCCCGATAGCAGTTGAACCAAGCTTGATTGCTTCCAGCGAGTACTCGACCTGGAACAGACGGCCTTCGGGAGAGAAAGTACTGGATGGAACAGATTAGTTTGGTGATGGAAAAGCGTCTCGGTAGGAGGAAATTTTACGAACTTGATACCGCGATCTACAGGTGCGACGGGCGATCCGAATCAGCTATCCCGGACGAATTTGGCGGTGGTCGGGGATGGAGATAGGAGGAGGGGGAATGCAAACCATATTCTGACCGTGCAATAAACATCTTGGTTGAGCGGTTGGGGGTTTCTTGGAGATGATGGGGAGATGGAAATGAATCGAGGAGGAAGCTTGTATTTGCTGGGCTGCTGCTGAGGTTTGTGTCAGGGACGACGCGAGACATTTTAGTGGGGCGCTTGCCTAGCCACAATTGTCACGTGCCACCTCCCGGGGAAGAACCGAGGCGTTCCTTCCTTTTCCCTCACCCATAGATGCTATACTGATTTTCCCGTTACTGGCATCGAATCTCCTGTCCGACGGTCATGTTTACTAGATTTCTGACAGGAATTGGACTGCGAGATAAGCTGCCGGCACAGCAAAATATATCGTTTCCATCGGCCGCACAGGATTCACCGTTCTACCTATGATACGCCACGGCACTCGGAGAATCTCACTTAGACATGCCCATCTTTTACAGCTTCTCAGTACCATCGCTCTACAGACAGCCTGTTAGGAAGGATCCGTGGGAAGTCAATACGGTGTTAGAATACTATTGTCCGAAATATTGCTTCGATGGTGGAGGGTACGGGTAAGCTCGGCTTAAAACCTTGCGAGGAAAATGTCGAGCAGTCATGCCAATGTATCTAGACGCCCTCTATCACCACCAGTAAAACGGCATTAAGTACATGCACTGAGAGGCATATCAAGCAACACAAACAGTTCCTCTCGCTCTCATTCTACCTATACTTTCAGACCTCTGTACACAGCTCTCACTAGCCCTTTCTACCCCACCTTGTCTTTGATCTTCCAATCATCCGGCTCGACCCCCGACAGCTTACCGCCGGAAATTCAATTCTGTGTGCGAGATGAGAGATTGAAGAGAAAGTAAAGACTGGTTGACTGTGAGAATAGAATGATTCGTAGAAGGAGGATCAGAATTGTTCCATGTCTGTTGTACTTGCTACATAGGCGCCGGACCATGGTATTTATACCCATGAGAGGTGTCTATATACACGGCTAGTAATCTAGGTCCCACTATTCCCCGCCGGACATACTTCTGCCACATTGAAGCCATTTTTCCAACAACTATAGCTGTTTATCCATCGAGTGAGAGACGGTGACCCGAAACCCAGCTGACAAGCCTCACTCAATCTGCTGCATTATCACGCTATGATGTCGGCACCTGAATCTACGTTCCCATCAATCAAAGAATCAAGTTTTATTATGTGTACGCTGGAAATTTACCTAAAAGAGTAAACAAGAGCAACAGCAACATTGCCCCCCATATCCAGAGAAAGCAAAGCCAGCCATCGTAAAGAACATTATGTGTTGGTGCCATCAAACGCAAAGGAACAGCTTTTCCTGACCATCCACCCCTCGTTACCCCAGCCGCTCACTCACGATATCACACCTTAAAAAAAAGAAAAAAAAAGAAAAAACGCTAGCCTTCTACACACTTATTTATAAGCCTTTCCGCGGGAAGTATTCCACCATTTTTGCTCAGTGACGACCTTGCTTTCAGATCCAGGAACAGGGACAGCCTTCCTCTCCTCTTCCATAAAGTTATAAACTTTAGTGCTATTATCATCGTCGATATCCCAGGTTTCCTCAACATGTGTCACCTTCCCGACCGCGCCGCCCTTAGCTGCTGAGGAAACATTGTCTGCCCAGGTATTCCCCTGGCTCTTAACCCTACGGTCCCCAAGCGTGCCATGGACACTACCACCGGCCCGGCTGGGGGCGTCGTGGAAAACCTCCTCACGTGTCTCACTAAATGATGCAGGGCCAGAGCGGAGAAATTCAGAACTCGGAAGGGCTTCATTTGTGCGAAGATTATCAGCATACTTTGTAACACGAGTCTCCTTGACGATACGTTCATCAGTGTGTCCCCCAAGATGGCCCCCACTGCTCTTGTGGCCATGTCGTCGTTCAGCTTCAAACTCAAAGTTGGCGCGAGAACCCGAAGAAATTCCAGTGTGGTGATTGCTGTGAGTGGGGCTATGTTTCCCGCGATAATGGTCACGAGAATGGCCATTAAGGAGATCAGAATCGGAGAGCTTGTCGTCCCGCCATTCAACAGATTTCTGGCGATGAAGAACAAGTTCACCGCCCTTTCCATGATGGCTGTGGTCGCGCCCACGTCCATGGCTGTGACTGCGGTGGTGGTGCTCATGGTCATGGTGACTCCCGTGGCCAGTGACTGCCTGCTTCACAGCACCCCCGACAGTGGCCCCAACGGCAGTGCCCACAGCTACAACATTGTTAACAACGTCGAGGACAGAGCCATGGCGGCCGCGTAGGTCAGAGCCCGAATGGCGTCCGTGATTTGATTCTCCGAAGCGGTGCGAGTCATGCGAATCAGCACGACCCTCATGGACAGTGGTCTTTTCAATAATGCGAGAATCGTTCAATCCACTGCGACCCTCGTGGTGGAAGTGCTTGTCACCCCGAAACCGCGAGTCAGTCATGCCATCAACGTTCTGTCCCTCACGGAAAATAGCATCTTCGGAGCGGGTCCGGCTTTCAACGAGGCCCCCGTGCCCAGCACTATGGAGGGACTTTCCACGATGAATTCGGGAATCAGAGAGATCAAAGCCGTGGCTCTCATGGGTTTTAGCCTCCCCTGCGTGCATGTGCGAGGTACGGGAATCGAGGAAATCATTTCGACCGGAATGGCGAGAGGATTTGCCAACATGAACCAGGGCGCTGCTATGGCCGCGGTCATGGCCATGGCCAGCTCCATGCTTAGGTTCTTCATGGATGGTAGCCTTCTCGGTGATGATGCGAGTATCCGCAAGCCCATTGAAACCCTTCTTGTGAGAGGGTCCGCCGCCACCACGTATGTGCCCGTTACTCATACCGCTGTGACTATGGCTGTGCTCCTCACGGAAGCTAGTTTCCCCGGATTGAATACGAGCGTCAGTCAAGTGGTCGTGTCCAGCGTGATGGGATGATTTTCCGATATGGGCTAGACCGTGCAGTCCGTGTCCGTGTCCATGTTCGTGACCTCCATGGACGGTGGTCTTCTCGATATGAGTGTGCGAATCAATCGACCCACCACCACGGCCATGCCCATGACGGTGATCCTCGATTACTGTCATCTCCCCGGTATGGATACGATCGTCCCTCAATTCCCGAACATCAACATTTTCAACCAAGCCAGTACGGCTGTGGTCGGACATCCTGGCCTCAAGCATATCGTCTTCGAACCGATTTCGGGGACCAGTGAAATTAACAGCATGAGACCGATGGCCATTAGACCGGGCAAACTGGTTGTGGAAAGCAGCATCTGAAACAGCCCCAGTAGCCGCAGCGACATGACTCTGGTGACCGGTAGGCTTGCCAAATCGATTGTTGATAGAGGCATCGGTCATAGACTCATTGACACCATCCCTCCATTCCGTCACCCTCTCCCTCTTGGTGTGTACAACAGCCTCTCCGCCATGGGCAGCGTGCCCTTCGCGTTGGTCACGTCGCTCCTGCCTTTTGGTGTGTGAGACAAAGTCCCCACCATGGGCAGCGTGTCCTCCGTGCTGTTCACGTCGCTCATGCCTCTTGGTGTGGACAGCCTCTCCACCATAGGCAGCATGTCCTTCATGTCGGTCACGCCATTCCTGCTTCTCATGCCTGTTCTTTAGGTGGGCAGCGGTAGCTCCCGCTGCAAGTGCGGCACCAAGTTTCATTTTCCCACTGAGATGGTGACTGCTATCCGATGACTTGCGATGCTTGAGCTTTCCGGCAAATGGTGTGTGCTCAACGATCTTCTCCTTGATATGTTCAACCTTCTCCCGGCCCCCCTCGATTCCACTTGAAATCTTTGATCTTCCTGCTTCGACGCCGTGTTCGGCAACACCTACGGCACCAATAGCCCCGCCCACGAGCTTCTTGCGTTTATGTCCCGCATTGTCATAGGCGTCCTTGGCTAGAATCCGGGTAGTCGATCTGAACGAGTGGTCATCTGTCCTATTATAGGCTCTCATTACGAAGTAATACAGCGAGAGAATTGTTCGATGCACAGACTCCTTGATGAGAATAGATATCCCTATCTCAATGTGTTAAAAAACAAGACTTTAACTTGGAAAGAGGGGTGGATGTACCATTAGAAACAAACCCCCTCGCTACCTCAACCATCACTCCTTCATATAAAGCGGCTATCCCCTCCCGTTTGAATATATCAACCAACACATGCACTACATTGTTAGCCCGCTTCACCTTCCTCCTAAGACCTTTTTTGATGGCTTTTCCAATAATGTTCATGTCGGCAATATCCTCTTCCTCGCCTTGCATTTGTGTCCTTGATTTTGCCACAGCCAGCGGATAGGTGATTCCTGTAGCGATCGCTTTACTCACCGCCGCAAGTAAGAAGGTTTCTCCACCCTTTAGTCTCTTTTGTTTTCCGCCGGCCACTCTCTTCAAACCCTCATAGAGCAAATAGGTAATTGTCGGATTTAGTGTCAGCAGGAAGCCTGCAGAGTACCCGGACCAGAACCCCGTTATTCCCTTTTCTCTCATAACATCATGGTAGATATCAGTTATCGTGGGTGGCTTCGCTTGCGGGTACATGAGGGCATGGGTCTGCTTGCGAGTGACAATCGTGGAGAACGGGGCAGATATGAATTTAGCGGCCGAGCTGGCAGCAATGCCAATCAATATTTCTTCAATAATTGGCAGCTTGTGCGTGTGTCGAGAGTGCATACGCTTATTGCGGAGGTAGTGATCTATCATACAGTAATCAGTGCTACCTCTTAGCAAGCATCAAACCAGGGAAATCTCACGAATCATTATATGCACAAACGTGCTTCCTATGATACCCGCCGTCTCCTCTACAGCACCGGTATAGAATCCACTTATGCCCTCTCTTGCATAAATCTTTTCGATGGTTTCAAAAAAGCCGTCATAATACTCCTCAGTGCTGCTACTACTCTCATAACGGTGCTCAAATACCACCCTGGTCTCCTCAGTCCCATGCCCGACATACGGCGAAGTATAGGAGGTGTGTTCTTCTTTGCGGGAATGGGATCCACCTCTTTCACCTCTCCCGCGCCGATCATCCGACCTCGAAGGCGAGCCACCCCGCGACCCCGTCCTTGTACGACTATGCGAGCGTTGTCGGTCCGAGCTCGACGAAGATGACGAAGATGAACTACGTCTCGTATTCCCCTTCTTTCGGTGGGAACGTGAACGTCTTGACCGTCCACCTTGTGCATAGTAAATCTGGCGCTGTGTTTGCATGCGCTTAACTATAACCTCCAAGGGGAAAACGGCCAAATTAGCGATTGAAGACCCTAACGCGCCAGAGAAAGCAAGTGCGGCTGCAGGTATTGCATTCTCCCCATGGTGGTGTGGCTCGTGATGGTACCGGCGGTCGTCGCGATGATCATAGCGGTCATGGTGACCGTGATGCCGGTTGGAGCTGTGGTGGCCACGATCTAAAAGATGGCCAACCTGGTTATGGGAAGGCAACGGGGACGAGTGCTCAATTTTGCGGGCTGCTTTCGGTTTTCTATAATTGATTGGTTAGATATCGCGAGAAATCTGGAATGGTACGTGGCTGTTTACGTGACATGGTACACATCAAACACGTCCTGAGAAAACACAAAAATTAATACAAAGTCTATTTCCACTCCAGCAATACGGCAATGTGAGAGGGGAACCCACTAGTTCGTCATCGTAGTAAACCATCTTGTCCCGTTAGAGAGAATTCCAACTCCCCCAACTCCAACAAACAAACCCAGACGAGAGATTAAACAGCAACTACAGTATAACGTCCAAACACGTAGCAGTCGCGGATAAGCAAAGAGGCTCAACACAACAACAAACGAACGGATAAACAAACAGACAATCGGAAAGAATAAAAATAATCGAAATAACCCGCTCAGCCCCCTTTGCGGGGGGATCAAGAATACTTTAAAACAAATTCAAAGAGCAAGTGGAGAAAAGTCATGAGAAGTCAATTGCTGCGGGGGATAAATAAAAGGCCAGGACAGAAGCGCAAGAGTGTCTACGCACACGTCGCAGTCTTCTATCGCAAAGCGGCAACAGACATGAGGGAAAGAAGGCTCAGGTCAGAGTGAATGGAGAAGAAGCGCTCACTTCTGGGCAGCTGTGCGCGCTGAGGGTGCGATCACCCGAGGTCTTGGCTTCTTGTCTGGTGTTCCAAAAGGGAAGGAGCCACGGCAAGATCGAATGTGTTGTGTGGCCCTCGTGTCGAGGAGATCTGCAGCAGCGTCTTTCTTTCTCTTCAACCCTGCTCCCAGGATCCAACAGCGACAAGAATGAGCTGAAAAGGTTAAAGGAAAAGGGGTTAGTGCTCGAGCAGAAGTAATAGGAAGGAGAAAAAAAGCGAAATCAAATAGGATAAATACAGTGCTTACCTTTTATCTAATAGTAGATATCAAAGATGCTCGTGGATCAATTCTAAGGCCAAAAGTATCATATAATCAGAGCGCTCCCATCCGCCTATACAGCGAATTGGTAGCTCCTAACGGCCTCGGCCCCGTATAGCTCCAACAATCTGCAAGTAAATACCTCCTAATTCCGCAAATAACTAGCAAACCAGCGAACATGTCGAAGCCAGGTGGCAGGAGGTGAAGCGTGCATTAGGAAAACGACTCGCTATCAGGAAACACCATTGTTGAAACGAATATCAAAAGTTCGGTCACCAACAGACACCCGATATTATGCTCAACACCATGGCCAATGACTCCACTAACCAACCAGCTTCCATGCCCCAACAGGAAGAGAGCGATCACGAACTTCTTTTCCCTCAACACGCTCCAACGATAAGTAGGGTATCAAATAGAAAAAACTATCTTGTCATTTGTCACAAGTTCTCTCTCGATGTGCTGAAAATTGCATACCCTGTGCCGCCTTTGCTTCTCCTTCTACCAATAACCATGGCCACCCTGCAAAAACAAATAAAGAGACACCTCGTAGCTTATCGTGAACATCCAACGCTTTACGCCCCTCAAAACTCCGTAACATAGAGCAGTCTAGCTTCACCAATTTTCCCCCGGATCCCCCAGCATAATGCATCACCTACACATACGTTACTAGTAACTAAAAACTAAAGACTTGGTCTGGCAACTTGGACACGGGCTTTGCAGGCTCGTAACCCAGAGCTGCAGTAGCCTTCTTCATAGCACTGATCATAGGAGGAGGACCGCAGAGCAGAATCTTAATATCAGCGGCAGGCGCAGGACATATTTCCTACTCGTAAATTAATTACACATCACCACTGTCAGCTCAAGTTTACCACTTCATGTCTCACCAAACACAGGAGATGCGGCAAGCAAATGCTGGGGCCGGACAAGCGAAATCAGAAAGCCTCACCTTGATCATATCCTCTGTCACGAACCCAACCCCACCCTTCCAACCTTCGGGGGGATTATTCAACACATAGTGGACTCGAAAGTTTCTATGTGTTCTAGCCAGTTCATCAAGCTCATCTTTCAACAAGATATCTTCCATATTCACATTGGCGAATATGAAATCAACCTCGGTCTTATCCTCCGGGTTCCTGATAATAGCCTTAATGATCTGAAGCATCGGAGCTAAGCCAGTACCTCCGGCAATCATCCCGAATTCGCGCACGAGACCTGGCCGATAAACAAACTGTCCCTTTGGGCCTTTGGTCCTAATGCTCTGCCCGACCTTGAGCGACGCAATATGTTTAGAGATGCTTCCGGCTGGGTAGGATTTAACCAGCATACTGAAAGATCCGCGGTCGGTCTCATCAGAAGATATAGGTGTGTAAGACCGAACTACATCTACACCACTAATTTTGGCGGAGAACTGAATGTGTTGACCGATCGGAAGACCAAGAACGTCTGTGGAGCGAGGGAGAGCAAATTTATAGCTATCAGCTGCTCCGTCAGCAATTATAGAAGCCATACGGCCACAAAGTTGTCATATCGACTTACATGCCAGTGTTGTGAGACAGTGCTCTAGCTTCTACAAGTCTGAAATCCTGCCACTCGTCTGCTTTCAACACCTTCCTTGGGCCATCTTTAACTCAACGTCAGTAGTGACCTTTACCAATAGCCCCAATGGCACACCCGGTGTCTACTGGTACTTACGGCCTTTCAGAACCTGAAAGCCTCCGATGACCAATGCTGCCAGCACCACATAGGGAAAATATGCATAGTTCAATAAAGCTGTACCAAGCACCAACACCCCAGCAGGAATATAGAGATTCTGCAGGTGTTGAGAATCAAGAAGCGAGTCCTTAGCGGCAGAAGTAGCGTTCGACATAATTCCAAGTACCTTCCTCACGACAGAGAAGAGCAATGGAAATAGCTAAGTGGAATCTAGTTGGGAAAACACAAAGTCAATATATATCTAAGACAGAAGCAATGGACGGGACCAGGTTAACTTCTTAGGAAACCTACCATATTCCCCCCCCAGGCCACCCCATTTTAAATCCGGTGTCTTCCGATAGAGAAAAAAGTCGGAAAAAGAGAGAGAATTACTGTTTGCTGACAGTTTGATAAATATCGAGAAGAGATGACTCGGAAAATATATTACGGGTGTCGGAAGTGGTGTAGATGGGGTTAGGTGTACCTCGTTTCCAAGGGTCCAGGTACCCGTGGCCACCCTTCTCGTAGGTCTTTGCCGATCCGCTCTCCGCCCAAAAATCAAGTCCCCATACAAACAATTCCCAAACCACAAACTCCTTTGCTCAGTTCCCACTCCAGGCCAGAACTACTTCCTCACTGAGGTATTTGAACCAATCAAAGAAAATGACCAAATTGGCCCCGACAGCGATCGGAACGGCGGACAAAGTAGCCGAGGCTCAACACGATGGATATCAACTCACCGATAAGGGCATTCAACAGCTAGCTTTGACTGATGAGGAGTACAAACCCCAGACTTGGGAAGATTTAAGGGCTATAATTGGTTCGTTTGGCTTACGCTTTTTTCATTTGAGCCGAGAGACTGACAGAACTCGCTGCCCCTCAGAGGAAAATAGACTTGAAGATCTCAAACGTGTCCCTTCCGATTTGAAGCGTTACATCTCGTGGTCTCACAAAACCAGAAGGGAGTACGGAACTATTCAGGCTTTCGTATTGAAGGAGAGACTGGGATGGACAGACCTGGCAGCAGAGAACCCAATTCCATTTGCCTCCAAAGGTTTGCCCTAATTCCGATTTGCAAGCTGCACATTAGCGCAGCATGTGATTTCAGATTGGATAAACAAAAGACCAACCTCAAACTAACAATTACATATATAGCTGATACCAAAATATTGGTTAACGATTGGCCATATGGCAATGCTCCCGGCATATGTAAGCATCTGTCTCTTTATGTTTGTCTCTGTGTAACATTGTACATAAGCACTCGCCAATTCCAATTGTGTCCGTGAATTTTGGTGTTTCCTAGGCCTGAGCCGTGCCAAGATTTCCGGATACCTTTGGGATGGCAAGAACACGAATGTCTCTGATAACTAACCACCATTAATAGTACATCTAGTAGTCTGGACAAAAGCTTTCATCCCAACAATTCAAGAACCCGATCCCGGAGCCGGTGATATCACATCCGATTCTCGCAAACTTATCAATGATTTTGTTCAACACACCTTCATCCAACACCTAGGTGCCGGGAACGTGCTTTGGTTCAAGAACTGGGCTAGTATCCAGAGTGTCCGCAGTGTTGAACACATTCATGTTCTTGTCCGCGGGGCTAGTGATGAGTTTCTGGTGAGCGTTCTTGGTCTCGAGACAAACGGGGAGATGAAGGGTATTGGTGACTTGGAGCGGGAGAGAGAGGAGAGAGAGAAGGTTCAGAATATCGAGTGATTTGTCATGAGCGATATACCGTAGGGCGGTTAGGAGGCGAAAACTGAGAGAATCATAGTGATACCAGGGCCGTTGGTCGGGCGAGACAGATTTCCTCCCCTCAATTCCTATTTTGTGGATTCTAGGGCCGTGCCTCTGGAGGGTAAATCAAGGGTGGGAATTTGGTGTTGCTATGGGTCACAGCTATGGGGCGATCGCAAAGGGTTTAAAGGAAGGTTGGGGAAAGCGAGCGTGTGAATTATACTGGCACCCACAGAAGGCGGGATTAAGGTTATCCTCGAATGCCAGATGCCAGTCATCGGCGGATGACGAGGGGGGCCTTTACTTTTCGGCTAGGAGGGCTGGCTCTTTTTTCTCGCAAACTGTGCACTAGATAAATCATGGAGCAGATGGATAGCCCGCAAGCCCAGCCGGAGCCTTCACCATGATTGTATCTCACACAACGACCCATTATGGACCATTAATTAGATTGGTGGTCGAGTGTGTTGAAAGCTAGACGCGAACGTGGGAGGGTAATGTTTGTTGTGGTTTCTGACTAAGGCATGCTAAGCCGTCTTGGCGTGGTTGCTACGAAACACACGATTTTGAGGGCCGAAAACCCCATACAAATATTTGACTAGAAATTCGACTGGAAAGGAGGCCGAGCTGAGGGGGGTAAAAAAGTTCGGCGAGGGAAGGCGGTTGTCATGCGGCCACAAGATACAATGTTGATCTGTCTCCCTACGACCAGCCCTCACTCGCATATAAATAGGCTCTCCCCAGTACCAGTTCTTTCCTCTCCCTTTCCTTTTCCTCTCCTTCTCTTGTTCCTTCGCTTCCAACAACGATTTTCTGGCCAACAAACCTATTTCACCAAACACCACCACCACCAACCCTTGAGAAACGAAATATCGCTTCTTCTTTAAACTTTATTAGCTTTCACTTTTAACTCACAACAACTATCAATATGACTGGACGTAAGTTATCTCTTTTATTCACCTTTCCTTCCCCCTCCGCCACAGTTTCACGGTCGGCTCTGCTGTGGTCGCTTTTTCGACCTACGACGCGTCCCTCTCACACCAGCCACAACCAGACTCACGTAACTTGCTATCTCTTCAAAACAATTCACTAACACGCTATTTATACAGGCGGAAAGGGTGGAAAGGGTCTTGGAAAGGGAGGAGCAAAGCGTCATCGCAAAATTTTGCGTGACAACATTCAAGGTTGGTACTCCATTGAGCCCTCACTACCTCACCATACTAACATACCATGCCATAGGTATCACCAAGCCAGCCATCCGTCGTCTCGCACGCCGTGGCGGTGTCAAGCGTATCTCTGCCAGTATGTTCACCCCGGTGCTCCACTTCTACTCCGTTCAATTCTAACATTATATAGTGATCTACGAAGAGACCCGTGGTGTTCTCAAGACCTTCCTCGAAGGTGTCATTCGTGATGCAGTCACCTACACTGAGCATGCCAAACGCAAGACCGTTACCTCTCTCGACGTTGTCTATGCCCTTAAGCGCCAGGGCCGTACTCTCTACGGTTTCGGTGGTTAAACATCCTTCAGTCTCTTATTTATTTTTTCCGGTGTCTGTTTTTCTCGGGGTTTTTCCAAAAAAAAGATGGGAACTTTCAACGCAGATAATGTTCGGGCTTTTCTTGTTTAAGAGATCCTTCCCTTGTTTCTTTTCCCGTTAAGGAGGGGAGGCTTAGTGTTTCGATTTGTATTAGCTAGTCCATGTGCTACGGTGATAGTTTTTACGCTTGTTTGGATTCTGAATAATTGGGTTCTACATCCTTTTTTTCCTTCGTGTGCGCTACCATTTCAAAAGTTCATGTTTTGCTTTCAAGACGACAGTGCGAAGAACCATAAGCGAAGCCAGCGTAAAGACTGCAAATGTGGGACTCTCCAAAGGCCCTGAAAGAAAAGGGGAGCGAGCGCCGTTACAATATCTCTGCCCAATAGGCTAGGCAGGCGCAGGCGCACGCAGTATTTATCCTAAAGTGGCGCCGTTTCCGGAATCCTGCAGTATCGTGGACCGGCCAATGATACGTAGATAAATGTATCAATAAAGACGCCATCTTTATCGCAGGCTTCGATAATTATCGTGGTCATGTATTGTCACTCGGAATACTAGTTTCTACAAAGATCCAGATCGGGGAACCTAGCCTGTACCGGTACTTGTCCCAGACAAGAGGTATCCGGCAACAGGAATTCGCAAAATATATAGCAGAAAATCCATGCGTATCACAAACTCACCACTCACTCGTATTGTATCTCCGGATGCTTCTTGCCTAAGACAAGTACGAATAGATGCCTGTTTCGACTCACGAGCATCCCGTTCAAGGACGCCGCCATCATAATGCGGACGCGTGGCTTGGATGAACGGATGGAAGGATGGACACGCTGGTTTGCGCGAACCCACAGCATGTAAGAGCAATAAAAAAAATGGAATAAAGATATAATAAAAAAAATAAAGTAGACAGGGTCACTGCCATCGTCGTTTGTATTGTACAATGTCTAATGCCCTGTTTGGCACGCTACGATCGGGCTAGGATTTGGACTTAATGTTCGGACTTGGGAAATGAAAGTCTAAAGACTTCAAAGTCTGGGCTTTAGATCTTGGCCAAACCTGCCGAGCATGGTTGGATTTGGGTCTGGACCTTTTCATCAATTGGTATAGTTCGCACCTCACTGTGTTCCGGATGGCCAAAATCTAAGGGGTCTGATCCGGAAGGGCGGATTATCCGGGACAATGAGTTGGGTTTTGGTGCAGAGTAATTTAGAATTCAGAGGATTTCATCCGGGACACCGGGTGGCGAACATAATTGTTTGTGTATCGGGTGTTATTCTTACTAATAGTTGATTGAGAAGGCTAAGGGCTTGTTTGGCAAACGAAGGACCGTTTCTGCTATGGAAATGAACTTCTCCCCCTTTCGAAACGGAAGGGAAACGGTCATTTGTATGGGGGGACGGAACGGAACAGTTGTATCCAAACAGACCCTAAAAAAAATAGGACAGAGGGACCTCAGGGTCAGACAATAGTGATTGTATTTTTCAAGAAAGTCCAGATTTGAAATCCTAATCTAATCCACAAACCAATGCCTAGTCCAAGGCCTGACCTACCAAACGCAGCAAGACACAAAGCCCAGACTTAAGGCACGATCCGGGTTTTAAGACCGAGTTCTGGCGCACCAAACAGGGCCTAAATCCACCCCGTCATCGTGCTAAACCGGTAGACCCGGCCAGGTATCATTTTTTTTTCTCCCCAACGAACAATAACAGCAAAGCAAAGAAAATGAACCACCTTAATCAATTATAACGAACCTTCTGCCCCCCCCTCTTCTCCGCCTTCTTCTGCCGATTGCTCTGCGGTCCCTCGGGCGTGGCGGCACCGGGCGGCGACATGCCGGGTATCATCCCGCCCATACCACGATACATTCCGACGGCCAGGTAAACCGCGTACATGGGGACGATTGCCTACGAAACCCCACCATTCAGCCATTGCGTGTTTCTTTTGAAGGGGCGGAAAACATACCCAAATCCACCAGCCCCAATCCCCCGCTGCCCCAACAAGTCCGAGAACACCCCAAGTCACGTAGACAATATCCCACATGTACTCCGTGACACCCTTAGCCTCCATATCCTCCCCCGCGGAGACCAACACCGACGGTGCACCATCACCTCCGGAGGCGTACTTGGGCCGCCCCAGGCGCTCGAGATAGAGTTCTAATACTAGCGATGGGAGGGAGAGGATTAGGTACTTGCTCCAGGAACCGGAGCGGTAGAGGAGGCGGTAGAGGATGAAGAATGTGTGCAGGATGAGGGTGGTGAGGTGCGTGCGGTTTAGGGTCGCGGCGTTGGCACGGGCGAGTTGTTTTGCGGCTTTCTGGGGGAGTTAGCTGGATATGTGATGGATAGGGGAGGGGAAGGAAGGGGGGAAGGAAGGTGGGGAAGGCTCACATTTGCCATTGGTGATTACTCGTGGTGGTTGTGGTTGTTGCCGAAGGGGTAACGTGGATTAGTACGATACCAGCACAGTACTGTGCTGTGAAGAGTCGAGAAGGGAGAAATGGCAGGCTAGAGGACAGGTGTTTTACTGCTCATGACGTTTCAGAGTAACCGTATCCATCGCTGGTCCCCCGATGAGGCTTATTTGATCTTATCTCCTCATTGGATCCTGGATGTCAGATCAGATTAGAGGGATCGGCGAAGTGCTCGAGTGTTCGGAAAGTAATCGTACTCGCCAACGGCAACCAGAACTACAACGACAACCGTCGACGATCAACCCTCTTTTTTAATTTTTTAATTTTTTAAAAAGGATAAGGAACTCAATTAAAAGATAGATGAAAGTAGATACAAGAAGCTTTAATAAACTCTTATTATCAATTTTTTATGGCCCCTATTTGCATCTGTGCCCACCCATCCAATGTCTCCTGGGGAATTAAGCTCTGCTCTCTCTTTGCTGCCTGAGATAATTCAGCACCACTGTATTGCCTTCTTTCCAATAGGGGGAATTGCTTTAGGAGAGCTCTTTTGAGAAGTTTACAGATTGAATTGAGATGTGAAGAGGTAGCCTGAAGTAGTAGTAGCTAGGATAATTTCTGAGAATTGTAGGCCTGAACTTTCAGGGTTTGGGTACTACTATGCTAAGAGAAATTGACTCTAGCTATATGAATATTGTCAGACTGTCTGTTAAGGCTGTCTATAGAAGAGATAAGGCATGGGTAACTTATATTAATTACATAGTGATGGGAATTGAGTGAAATTAAACTTTTTTTCCACTTGTTCTCTTCTTGCTAGTTTTCTTCCTTGGAAGAACTAGCTATGCTCTTAACCTCTTCATAAATCTACCATTACCTTAAATGCTAGTATATTCACTTAAAAACATAACTCTGAGTTTTTTTCCTTTAAAATATTTAACCAACTTAATTTTAATTATTCTAAAAGTAAGGTTTATATTATACAATATAATAGTAAATAATTTTGAAAAACTATCCAATTTTATATCCAATTTTATATCCTCCTCTTTTCAACAGACTCCTTTAACTTCTCCTTTCACACCCTTCTTTTAAAAACTCTCTTATCCAAATATTCAAATCTTAAAAAACAATCCTCTAATATAAACTTTTTCAAAGTAGTCTTGCTGATATTGGTACTTGCTCCTCTGATAATTTCCTATAATTCCACAAGAGACTTGGCACTAGCAGTAACCCTCCACCACACCTCCTCCCACTGCCTCAACCTCAATTAAACAATTAGGCCTACCGGCAAAGCAAACATCCCAACTTCCTTCCCCCACTCCCATAACACCTTTTTTAAAAATCACCTGCAGAATTCCAACCCTCTTCAAAATTTTCAGATAACCGGCTACCTGAATGTTTTTACAGCACACACATTCCGTCATTCTGCTCTCCCATTTTCCCTTCAGGCAGTTGATAGGGCCACGATGGTCGATGCGAAGCGGGGTCTGTTGCATCGCACTGTTGCTGCGCAAGGGTGTCATTATTTTCCGGACAGGTCTGTACATTACACACAGACCGGGTCAGTGAGCAGGGGAATACGAAGGTGGGAAAAAAGGAAAAAGGCGAGGCGAACTCGGATTTTACCGGCCAGAATTGGTGCCGGTGCGTTGCTTGAGTAGCTAGCTATAGCTCTAGCCACAGAAGCTTCACGATCCTCGGAGGTTTTTGGTTATTAGCTCGCCTCACCTGCTATCGTACAATCTTCTTTCCACTGGGGGGCGGATGACCGACAGGGAGGGGGGGGGGGGGGTATCGGGCGGGTAGTAATCATAAGGCGAGGTAGCGATAAAAATTACTTGTTAACTAATCTATCTTTGTCACGCCGGTCTGGCTTTTCTTTTTCCATCGTGCCCTGTGCGAAGAGGAACTTCACTCTTAACGCCCCCCCTCACCTCACCTCACCTCCCCTTACCTCCCCGCTAGACTACATCACCATTTTCCGGGTTCATGAGTCGCCCGAGCACCATTCGCTGAATCATAGGAAAGGGAAAAAAAGCAGGGTCACGATACCCCATGATGCCCACCAACAGACACAGTCTCCCTCCCGTACTCACCCGTCTTTTCCAAGGGTGCTACACCTGTTCAAGCTTTTGCCGGAGGCCTCTACCAATTACCGCATTATCTGACGAGAACAGCTTGCCGCTGGCACGTTGAAATAAAGTAAGCTAGAGGCTGACGTAAAGCATCCAGTACAGTCAGAAGGAGTCCGAAATGAGCCTGGTTTCGGCCGTAAAGGGCTAAGCGAAGGCGTTTTGTTGCGAGTTTGAGACAGATTACGAAGAAAACTCTTATTTCAACGTACTTGCGGCACGGTAGACGAACTTTGCTTGATAATGCGGGTGTTCAGCTTTGCGGAGGCGTTCATAGCAGGGAAGCGTAGGAACAACGGTTCCCAATTCTCTTGTTACAGCACATGACCACAATTTACCGGGCTCAGTTCGGGGGATAAGTGGGATAGAAAATGAAAGCTTGGATTGAATTATTTCTTACCCTGCAGATCTTTCGGATACTTGAGCCGTAGCGTCACTAGTCGGTTGGGGTAACTGCGGTTAATGGACTTGCACGGGACAAAACGGAGGAGCACGCTCTGGCCTGTTCATCTTTGTACATGGTGAGCCGCTTTCTGATCTCTGTGGAAGGCTGCTTTGCATAATAACGACTACCTGGTCTGCACTACGCATTGGGGAAAGGGCCGAGAAAAGCAAAAAGCAAAGCCAAGAGACATTGCCCTACAGTGCAGTTTTGTGTCTCTGTCAGCGCCATCAAGAGATAGGCGCGGGGAAATGAACTATACCACATGTTTTGCACCTGCTATAAGCCCGTTGCTACTTGTAGGTATTGTACATGCTAAAACTCCTCACCACGTCATGTGCATGGCTTCCATAACAATTAGGCCACCTTCACTGGACAAAAGCCACGAGTAAGATAAGTATAGTGGTGCTTTACGGTAGCACCAAAAGTCTTATCGTATTTCTTGCGGCCCTTGTCCAGTGAAGACAGCCTAATTGCTCTGTAAGCCATGCGCATTTCGCTGATATATTTCCACCTGATATAATCTCATGGAGCGAATAATAGGTTAAGAACCAAAAGTGAGAAAATAAAAAGGAGAAATGAAGTTTGTTGGAGAAGGTTGAGATGAGGTTTCAAGCATTAATCGCAAGTCTGCTAGTATGGAACATCTTCTATGAGATTATTACTTCTATCAGAGTATTGAAAATTGCTTGAAGGCTCGTCTCAACCTTCTCTCTCTCTCTCAGTGATCCGAGTTCGAGCACAACGTCCTCCGTAGTCAGGGTGCCTAGGGGGCTGCCGCTTGTAACCCCAGCGATACGGTGGGGGTAGATTCAGAGCGGTCTTTTAATGAAATTCGCTCTTTGGATTTAAATACTAAGAGGCAAGACTTTGTTAGGACAGAATATTACACAAATCATGTAGGTGTAGTACTCACAATCCAAGAGCGAATATCAACCGGGTCTCCTTAGATCTCTTCCCGCTTTACAGCATTCTCAATGTTTTTGAAAAAGCCGGCTGCGTATTGTAAAGGGGTGGAAACCGTAGGAGAGGGAGGCGCCGGAGCGAGTTTGAACCGAAAGAGGAGGGTCGAACCTGAACGCGCCAGGCATCAGATATCGTCGGTCTTGTTGCCCTCTCTTCGATTATAGCCTTTCTCTGACATCTCCTATTCTCAGCTGCCGAGTGATCTGAACAGAAAACCGGCAAGCCCATGATGTAAATCTCTAAGCATTGCACACACCGCCGTTTTCGGAAGCCCTCGTCTCCAGCTCCCATCATCATTTGTACTCTGTATATTCACCAGAGTATAACAGACTGCGTCTCGAACCGTTCGTCACAGGCTCCCACTTTCGCAATGTCGCTCGCAAGGTCTCAAAACATCATCGCGCCGGAGTATATGGTTTGATGGTCGTGCCCGTGACGTCGGTGTTTCGTATCTCTTGTAAATCGATCCTCCCGGAACTTGAATACCAGGACTCCGCCGAACAGAATGCTTGTTATCGAATCAATAGACCGGGGATCTGATGTACGGAACGGACAAGAGAGAGCGCAGACTGGGAACCTCACTAAATAAATAATTCCTTTATGAGTCTTTCCCAACCAATAGTGGGGGTTTATGGCATGGTGGTCAGCCTACCTTGATCTGTTGGTCATTTCAACATCGATTCCTCCTTCGCTCTTACCCGGAATTAGGCCCCGGCTGGGCTAACATATTCAGCCTGAAAGCATCTGAACTCAATGAATCTTCAAGCCAACGCTATCCCTGCCTGTCTAGTATGAAGAAACCCCGGCACTTGGAACGACCATTGGCCATTTTGCCCTTGAGTAGCATGTAGTCGGTGCCACATGAAGGCCGGGCTTTGGTTCGTGGAACGGGGGTATTTCATCTGGTTTGTAGAGGGTAGATGTCCGCGTAACTCTGTTTATTCGGTAGCGGCCATCCCCGGGGTCTGGTTCGCCGTTATCCGTCTGGAAAAACGGTCCCAATACTACCGGGGGCGTACCCTTCAGCCGAGGCAACCGTGGTAAAATCACACCGGAGCCACTTGGCACTTGGCAGGAAGGAGTAACGATACTGTGCTGGGTATGTGGTGTAACTGCCGGGTTCTAGTTGCGGAGTTCCAGCCGGAATTGTTGCGAATGACCACACCCTTGGTACTACCACCTGAGATTCCGAAGGACCGCAGGTGAAAGGCTTGGGGGATTCGTGGATCTTGTGCTCGTGGTATCCACCCCACATTCCTCGTTATTGTTTTGACTGAAAATTTCCTGTCTTGCAGTTTCCTTTTCAAAGAGTTGTTCCCGAACGACTCTAAATCTGGTCCGAATCCTCGAATAAGGCAGGGAACGGTAGACACAGTGAACTGTCCGGTGGTTAGAGCTCACCCTCCGACCACGAGGTCATTTCAGAGCATTATACCAGCAACTGTTCGGAGCAACTAAAATCATTAGATCTGGTCTGGCCAACGAGGATGTCAAGATAATTACTCACAAAAAAGAATACTTTTTCTCTTGTGGGGATTCTAAGGCTCGTTACTCTGGGGCCTTTATAGGAGACAGTTCTTAGACGGAGTCGGGCCTGGGACATCACTCTTGGGTCGCGGAGCCCCGGAGCAGTTATGGCGTTATTGTGGCCTGGTCCCGTGGCAAATCAGTAACCAATCGGATCCGATTCCTTCCTCATGAGATACGAGGTCTCGATCAGAGGGGCCCGTTATCGACTCACAGGTCATCACTCGAGGCCACCCAAAGGCAGAAGAGGATCTTAGTGGGGTTTAGAAGGCAAGGGAGTGACGCCTTTGGGGTATTAGCCGGAGCGCCCAATGATTATAAGTTGTTTTTTGGACAGAATTTCTCACCATGCATCAATTTTTGCCCTTGCTCGTTTGTTGCATCACCCGAACCCTGCCAGACTCAAGTTACTTCTGACTTAGCAAGGAATGTCAGCACTATCTCCACTAGGCCGGGGACATCCTCGGGTGAACTCTACCTACTTGCCTGCATGATGGGTTCTGCGAGGCTGCGATGCCGGTTCGGATTATGAGCGGGGTCGCTGGTATGGGCCTTTTGGTTATTGCATGCAACCTTTCATGTTTGGCGCTGGTTGAGGGGGTCTTTCTCGGGGGAGCTTAAGGGGATTATAGGCTCCGGTTTCGCATCGAATCGTGCCTCGAACCTTAAAGCCAGTTGATCAGCTATAATATGTTTGTATTCGGTGAACACGTCTCGAGACCTACATTCACCCATAGGTTTTGTTTGTCGGCAATAGCTCATTCGTAGGTCGGTAGATGACGGTCAAGAGGTGTCTCTCGGTGACACCTGTCGAATTAGCTAGGCTTTTGACTGGGCTGCTGCGTCTGTCGGATGGGCGGGTGCAGATACGGGTTGTCGGGTCTCATGAGGGAAGGGGGAAAAAGGGGGGGAGAGGGAATGGTGTCCTGGATGCCGTCTAACAAAAAAGCGACAGATCGATTCTTTTTCTGTCTGGTGGAGACCTTCTAAAAACTTTGTTTAGCTGACGTGTCCTTTTGTCCTGTAGGAAGAAGCGAGATCGAACTGATGGTGCTGCTTGTCCTGCTGCTACCCCCAGTGATTCTTGGTTTTCGATTGTCATAAAGTGACGGGAGCGAAACGGAACGGAACGCAAGATCTATGTTGTGCCATCTTATGCAGGAAGCCAACGAAAAATAAAAGCCGCCAGGGTGATGGTGATGAAGGAGAGAGCAGCACTTGAATCCGAGATTCCTCATTGTTTCGCAACACAAGAGGAAAGGATCAAAGAAAGCCTTACCAGAGCTCGCAGGACGAAGTTGTCCACTACCTTCTCTCCATGCTCTCCCTTTTCTCCTGACCCTTCCTACCCCTCCTCTACCCCTCCCTCCTACCCTGGGCTCTCACCCTCACCTCTCCCCCCCCTCTGGTTCCCTACCCCTCACGCACCACTAAGGGAAAGATTAAAGGCCGCGATGATTTTTTTTTCCAAACGGGGCAGTTGCTTTGGTTGCACCGCTTTAAGTAAGGGTAAAGTGCCGACGCTCAGGGCTCCGGGGCGTTTTGGCGTCTGTGGTGGATCCCCCGGAATGCATCGGAGTGCATCACAACCCTCTAGCCAACCTCATCACCGGGTGCTCGGGATCACTTCTGTCTGGCGAGGCAAGTGTAAGACATGGACTCAAACTTGGCGCGCGAGTGAGTTGTCAAGACATAGTAGCCCGGATTCCCAGATGCCTGGAGAGAGCCATTATACGCGGAACGGTCGAACAGGGTACTGGTGGGCTAATAGTACAGTAGCTTACAAGCGTGATAAAGCGGGGTACAAGTCTGCATACGAGAGTCTATTGGAGGATTGCTCAAGATTGGGTGCTTCAACGAATAATTGGATCCTTGGAAGGTTAGGATAGGGAAGCCGTTTCACGGACTGCCGTTAGTGGAAACATGGTATCGAAATTGACTGACCGCTGATACCTGTTGGAATACGGTATTTCACGGACTTGCCCAGCCTCTGACGCACACATGAATGAATGGATGGATGGATGGAGTTGGTTTTTTAAAAAGATACCGTATTGTACCCGTACAGAAGGAGGAAAAAGAAAAAGGTAAAAAGAAAAAGAAAAAAGCCATTAAAGCATCAAAAATACTCGTCCACGCCCCTAATTTCCGATCCCCATGGCTCGTGAGAATAAGGATTTATTCGTTTTTTTCATCGTTTAGCACTGACTTTTTTTGACTAGCTAAGGCCTCTGGCCTTCCACAAAGTGTAAGGCTTCTTCCTTGCTAGCAATTTTGACACTGGAGGTTTTGTATGTGTCCTGATAAAGCACACCATAATGCTTATCCGCGACCATAACGAGTTCTGGCCTGAACGTCGTACACTGTTGATATATTTCCGTGTTAGTTGTATAATACTTCTGGCTATTTATTACTTTGTTGGAGTGGGGGTGTCGAAAAAGTAACACGGTACATACGATAAATTGACCATTTTCTGCCCGTGACGAGAGATCCTTCACCATTTGTGCGACTGCTGTTCTATATTGTGCTGTGCATAACCACATGTAAGCTTGTGGTACCAACGAGAAAGAAAAAAAACCTGGACGCAGGATTCCCAATAGCCGGGCTGTTGGGCTGTTAACAGCAAGTTAATATCCTGCAGGCCAGCAGACAGCACGTGTTACGCACCCCCGCCGATTGATCCAGCTCAGGGATTAACTTGGCTTTTAAGAACCAACACTCCGGTTATTGAGAACGCCCCTGAACAAAAATAAAAAAGCTCCGCCAAATAGTTACTTGCAGGTAGATCCGACTTACCATCAAGATTCGCATCAACCTCATCAAAAAGGTAAAACGGTGCTGGGTCACACTGCTGGATGGCAAAAATAAGAGCCAGCGCACCTACTTAAAATTAGCGAATCACTTCCTAATAATTATTCAACTCTCTGCACGATATACTCGAGCATCACCCGAAGGATAAGGCGTGGGGAAATAATAGTGTGACTTACACAGGCTCTTTTGCCCACCACTCAATTGCTGGATCCTCTGCTGCTCATCATGTCTCGAATTGAAACTCACGCTAATACCTACCCCCGTGTAATTCTCCACCCCACCCTTCCTACCCTCCCCGTCATCATCGCCGCTACCTTCATCATCACGTTCCTCCCTATCTACCCTCCTCTGTATGACGAGCCTTCCTCTCCCGGCTGGTACAAGTTTCTCGAAAATCTCTGCAAAATCTTTGGACACCTGTCTGAATGTCCGCTCAATGGCCTCGTCCTTACGCTGGTCCAAAACCTGAATCAGCTCTTCAATAGAAGATTGACTGGAATCTAACTCTTCACGACGCTTTATTAGAGTATCACGTTGTTTCGTGAAATTTGCATACTGTTCGAACGCTTTCTTGTTAACGTGGGAATATTTTTTTAGAGCCTCGTTGACCTTATGAAGTCGTTTAACAACCTACACAATATCCTCCGAACGAATCAGTGGTGCATGCTTAAAAAAAAAGCAAGGGCGCATTTAAAGCTGGCGCTTGTCGCCAAGATTTGGGGCGCGCATCGCGCACCCAAATGTTGCTTTTTGAGGTCTTACCTGGTTGGAAGCCAGCCTCTCAAATTTCTCGAAGGCTTCTTCGGGTAATACTCCTAAATCTCTAATATTCCGACTGCATTCCTGGGCCTTGTCTGTGAGTAAGGCTCTCTTGGCCATGCTCCTCTCAATTTTCTTCTTCTGTCGCTCGATATTTCGCGCCTCCTCTTGCTGTGCCGTCTGCAGTTCAGCCTTCTGACGCTCAAGGTCCTCGAGTTGCTTTTTTGCCTCATCAAGCTCGTGATCGACTTCGTCGAGTCTAGCCTTGACCCTATCAATTGACTTTCCGATTCGCTTCAGCTCCCCCTGGCTTTCTTTCAGATCGCTGCGTCGTCCACCTGACCCTGTAGTCTCTAGATTGTCCATACTCTGTCCCTTTAGTTGATCAAGTCTCATCCGTAGGTTCTCCCGTAGCTCGACCTCAATGATAGACTTCCGGCTTTCCTTTTCGGCCCTCTCTAGAGCTACTACCGACAAGGTCTTCCGTAGTTCTTGGACAGTTCCGGTGAGTTCTTCAAGTCGAGCTTCCTCGGCAGAAGTAAGAGTTTTTTTGAATTCGCTGCTGATCTCTGCTTGATATGCTTCCAGTTGCTCGCCTAAGCTCTTCAAGCTTGCCTCGACGTTTTCCCTGCTCTTTCTCTTTCTCTCGAGAGTATCTTTGAGTTGCCCTACCGTGCCCACCAATCCTTGCAATTTAGCCCTGAGGGGCCCATAACTGTTTTCCAATTGGCCTCTCTTTGCCTCCGCCTTTTGTAATTCCCCCACAGCGTTGGTAACTTCTTGATCCTTTCTCTCGATTCTTCTCTTAATCTCGGTGGCCTCCCGTTTCTGGTTTTCGTATGTTTCCCGCCATTTCTTTACAGCTTTCACGGCTTCCAATCTGCTGCGTCTTGGGTCGTGATAACCCCCAGTCAATGCACCCTTCTTGTCTGCTCTATCGCCAGCAAGTGTGATCGCGCTGAGGCCATGAGACCTAGCATATTGCGAAGCTACATTGAGGTCGGGGCAAACAATTGTTTTGCCGAAAACTTGCTCGAAGGCCTTAGCGTAAGTTTCGTCGTATTCGATGTAATCCAACATTGGCAATGCGTCCTTAGTGCCAGGAAAAGCCCCCAACCTTGGCTTAAGTCTGTTGAGTGGCATGAAAGTAATTCTACCGGCCTTCTCGCGCTGTAAATGCTGGAGAACGGTGGTTGCTGTATCGTCATTGTCAACCACATAATGGAATAAGCTCTGTCCGGCGGTGACCTCAACGGCTGTACGGAAGTTCTCTTGAACATCCATCAGTTCCACTAGAGTACCATAACATCCTTGCAAGTTCAACTTCTGCTCGATTCGCCTAACCGCTGCAAGACCTCGCGAAGTGTTTTGGTCCATGGTGTAGGACAAGGCCCTCTCTGCCTTGTCAAGTTCCTGGCGCGATGACTCTGCCAACGAATCCAGCTTTGCATCCTCGCGCCATAATTCCTTTCGTTCATCGACTAGTCTATTGCGGTCATCTTTGCGGGCGGCGACACCTTCGGCGATCTCTTCCAGAGTTCCAGATCTACCGTCAAGCTTTTCTCGGATACTCTCGATTTCTATCTCCACCCTAGCAACCTCAGCCTCCAACTCTGTAGTCTCGGTTTCTAGCCCATTCATTATGACCTTTCTCTTCCCCAGGGTCTCCTGACATTCCCTAATCTCTCGTCTGAGCCACTCATCCCGTTCCCGTTTGTTCCGAAATTGAGTACTACGTCCCTGTTTGGCGTACAGTCTCTGGCGTGCGGCCTCAGCCTCCTCTAACTGTGACTTTAGTTTGGCCTCCTCCTCCTTCTTCTGGTTATATTCAGGAAGAAGTTCGCCAAGTTCGGCCTCACGTTCAGCGATGCTATCGGTGATCTCTTGAAGCTCTGCCTCGTATTGAGCCTTGGCTTGTTGTAGATGTTCTTGGTCGGCGGTCAAAGCTTTGACGTCTAGCTCAATTTGCGCACGGTGTCGGACATGCTCGCGATATTCTTCCTCAAGCTGAGTTTTATCGACCCGAAGGAGTTCTGATTGTTGCTTGTTTGCTCGAATCGATTGGTCAAGGTCCTACAATCATTGCGTAAGCTAAGACTATGCATCGATAGATAAAAGAGGGGGGAAAGCAAACTTGTATTTCTTTCTCGCGCTCAATGAAAGCCTCTCTGCTGTCTTCATTGATTTCAATGCCACGTGCTCTAGTTTCTTCAATCCCATCAATTGCATTGTTGATCTCAACTTGCTCTCGATGATAGATTGTATATTCGAGACATCTTCGCTCCCTGTCTTTCTCCTGGAACCCTCTCAACTCCTCTTTTTCTTCTTCTAACTCACTAAGCCGCTCTTCAATATACTTTAATAGTTCATCGATCTTGGCTCGTTTGCTCTCGGTTTCTTCCATGATCTTAAGAGACTCGGTTCTCCGTTGCTCATAGACTTGGGTTCCTGCTACCTCTTTGAGGAGGTTCAGTCGCTCGAAATCCTTCATGTTTGTAAGCGTAGTGACACGACCCTGCGGAACGATATAGTATGGATTGCTCCTAGAGAAACCAGCACTCTCTAGTAGATTCATTACGTCACTCTTGGTGGCATTTTTTCTATCAAGCGAATACTCATCCTTCTTGAGACCGATGGTTCTCCTTAACACCACCTCATCTCTGCCCGTAGGGAATCGCTCGTCGCTATTGTCGAAAATAATTTCAACATATGCACTCATAACTGCAGATCCAGACCCTTCGTGCAGAAGCGCTTGCCGTTCTTCTCGTCCCATTTGGGTATACGCGTCGGAAAGAACAAACCGGATGGCAGCGAAAAAGTTGGATTTGCCGGAACCATTGTGACCGACGATAACATTTGTCTTTGGTGAAAAGGGCTCGATAACTGTTTGTTCCTTGTAGCTATTGGGTTTTGTAAATAGCGGTATCAGCGAGATCAGGAGCAGTTACAGTGGTTATGAATGAATAGAGGAAAGCTGACATACGATTTGAAACCCTGAACGATTATTTGTTTGATGTGCATTTTGCTGATGTTGCGATTGGTCGCTAGCGACCCTCACAGCATATAAGCTATGTGATTTTGTTGTGAATTCGAGTGTTTGTCGTCAGGCTTGTCAAGGAGTCGGAAGGAAGAGACGATCGTTTGATAGTTGCAGTGGCTGGTGGGAGCAAATGGAAGTCGCGCCGTAGCGGTAAAGTGACAACACCACGGCGGGAGGGCAACGCGTTATGGGGTTGGTAGATGGTGAATGCCAAGAAGCTAGGTTTCTTGCGGAAACCATCGCAACGACGTGAGTACCTGCATGGTGCCATTGCCATTTCCCCGCTAGAAAGAAGGTTACGAATGCATTTCTCTCCTCCGTGCTTCGATTAACATTTGGCAAGCCATTGAACTCGAGAACCCACAGCATATCTGGTTCTTCAGAGCGAAACTTTCAGGGCGACCCTCGGCCAACGCTATTCTGCAATCTCTGGAGAAGAAAAACTCGGGGAGCTTTGGGTCCCCTCTTGCAACCTTTAGGAAAACAGCTGCAATGAGGGGCGAGCTCGAATTTTACTGGTCGAAATCGGGAGCGTGTAACCCTGAAGGACCAATCTTAGCACCTCTGTTGAAGGTGAAAAGTGTTATCATCGGGCGGGCCCTCTGCTGCTGACACAAGTACCAGGGGAGATGTTTTCCTACAGGACAAGGGCAGCTGACTAGCAAAACGGTCCCCGCCCCATACAAGGGCATCCCCCGGGTACTTGTGCTCGGGTATCGGTACTCTAGCCACGCCGGCTTCGCTATACCTGGCTTTTTGATTGGCTAATAGGCTTAGAAGCCAATCAGAGTAGGCTCGCCTGACTTACCCTTGGCCCCCAGCATCTGTATGATTCAATGCCAGCAGGCCCTACGATATGGCACCGCAAATACTGGAATAGAAGATAAATGTGCTCGAACGTTGGAATCCTCCTTCTCGGCTATGTGGGGGGGAAGCGCCGCAAACTCAGCCCGCAGACAAAACAAGAGGGATATATGCAATACTCCACTAAGGGGGGCAACTACAACGTCCTAGCACATTTCGAGTCTTTGCAGTGCTGTGCTCGAGTACTCGGATGCTTGGGTAGTGGGGGAGTCCCTTTATCATCAAGAAAAGTCATAACAATAGATACCATACCTCCTTAAAGAGCCGAGACTAGTGCCCTACATAAGCTATTCTGCTACTCGACCACTTGATTGATACAGCTGCTTTGTACTTGCTGCTCTATTAGAACTGAAGTAGACAAATATAGTAAGGTAGGATGATCCATGGAGGTTACCAATAGTTTGTTTATACCAAAGACAATTACGGTACTAAACGGCCCCAGGTATTAGTAAATCGATCTTCCAAGAACATGAAGGATATAAATAAGGGCACGAAGTATCCTTATTTATTCTATACCAGTAGAGCATTCTAGGGGACGAAATCTTGGTCTCAGGACGGACTCCCTTATATCTCGGAGACCCTTGGTGCATTTTGCGCTTGCCGCCAATCGGGCTATCAGAGACACTGTGCTCGAAAATATGCTGGGCGGGAATTATGTGTGGTTGGGTTGTGTCTGGTGCTGATAGATCACGTTTGTCATCATAAACGGCATCCTAACATTGTTGCCTGGAAGCTGTCCACGGGGCAGAGCGATTCCAGATCCTCCGCATCTTGGTCAGGATACCGGTTTTGGTAAGCACATATCACCACTTGTTCGCACGCTAGGAAAACGATGGGAGAAAACTGTGAAGTGGAGAGAAACCCCCCACCTAGGGTGCGCAGGATTATTTGGGTGTCGGCAATGGAGATATAGCACCTGGCATGGTTCCATTTGCCATGATGTTGCCATACCGGCAGGTAGCAGACATAGTTACTTCTTCCTCAGTATTGAAGTTACCGGAACCTGCCAATTGGATTTTGGGCTTGAAGACGGGGAGCAATCAAGGTTCGAGATGAATCCATGGTTGTTTCTTTCCATTGCACTGTAACCTTATTTCATATTTATTGCTTTTAACAGCGATATATTCCCATATCGAAACGATACCTGTGAAAGCATTAGGGCTTCACCGTAGAGCGAGGTTCATCGTGATGCTAAAATCTGTCTCCCGTTCTAGCTAAATCAGCATTTACTTTGTTGTCAGTAGTTAAATTTGTTGTATGGCACTACTGGGAGCAACCCACAGGTCGCTAAATATGGGTATTGAGATTATTGATTCTCTGTAGGGGTGGGGTTGCAGTTTTGATGCCAGCTAGTTGAGTATTCTTGGAGGGAATATTAGGCAGTGGATCAAGTTGCCTGACATGGAATTTGGCGGACTTTTGTTCATAAAAGTATCCTAAAATAGTTCGTTTTAGAATTGATCAGTTGTTGACAGATCTTAGACTACTGCTGCCAAGACCGGCTTAGTCCAAAGTCGTTACCTAGGAACACCTATCCTCAACTTTTTTTTTGGCAGGCCCTATTCGCCACGGAACCTCCTAAGTTTCTCTCAACCACCCGCGAGAACTCAGCAGATCGGTATGCGACCCTAATACTTTTCTATTTCCCTTTTTCGATCCACACTGCTAATATGATACTTACTTTTACTTTGTGAGCAGGCTACTACTCTTAAGTAGCAGGGTCAAGAAATCCGGCGTAAACAGACCTCGATCTCTCATTCCACTATGACTGACATCGCAACACCTTCTGCCGCTCTGGGTACTGCTAATCCAGGGAAAAAGTTTGTTCAAAAGCCGGAGAAGCCTGATCAGGTTGAATATGAGAAAAATCTTGAGGCGGCTCAAGAGGAGCATGACAAAGTTCGCCAGAAGTTGGTATGTGCAAGATCGGATCCCCAAAATTACTTGAATTTTGGAGTTTTCCAAGGTTCTGAATATTGCTTAATGATTTCGAGATATATCCGATTTTTCTAACCATCTCCCGCGACTTTAGAACGAGGTTAAGGCAAAGCTAGATCTTGCCCAGGCTCCTGGGAGGAGCCCTCTTCAAAATGAGCTCAAGCAAAAGCTTGCTAGTCTCCGAAATCTGCAATCCATAAAGAAGAGTGACCGCGGAAAAATTGACGATGAAATCAAGTCAATAGATGCTAGTCTCAAGGCTAAAATAAAAGAGCTCAATGCTAAAAAGGGAAGGATCCCATACGGGACTCCCGAAGAACTTGACAATGCTGTCAAGAGCCTAGAAAAAAGCGTAGAGAGGGGGGATATGAAGTTGGTTGATGAGAGGAAGGCTCTAGCTGAAATTTGTAAACTCCTATCTATTACATTTGTGGGGCTTAATCGCATTGCTAATACCTTGGAATAATAGCCACTCTTCGAAAGCAGCGCAAGATATTTGTCACCCTCGACGCTGAACAAAAAGTAATCGACGGAGAAAGGGGGAGGCTCGAGGAGCTCAGAGCCAAGAGGAAGGATCCCGATGTTCAGAAACTAAGCGACGAGTACGAAGAGACTAAGAAGCAACTCGACGCAATCAAGGCCGAGCAGGATGAGGCGTAAATACTTCCACCCCACTCTTCATGTAGAGCGATTGTGCTAAGCTTGTTTACAGCTTCGAAAACTTGAATAAGCTCCGCGATGAACGCAGCAACCTGTACGCCCAGCAGCAGGAGAAGTGGCAGAGAATTCAGGATCTCAGGGACGACTACGAATCTGCTAGGAATGCTTACCGAGACTATGAGAAGGAGGCTTGGAGAATTAAAAGAGAGAAGAAGGCTAAAGAAGATGAGGAATATCGTCTGGCCAAGAAGCGCGAGATCGCACAACAGAAGATGGGTATGTAATGCTTCTACAAAAGGCTAAACTAGCTCTGACGCCTAATCCTGAACTACAGAGGAGGCATCACAAAAGGCCTACACTTTCGAAATCATCACTTGTGAAGGTCTTATTTGGTATTTTGACCCATCTTCTGCAGAGGCTGCCCGGAAAGCCAAACTCATTAGTGGGCCGCGAGCTCTCGCTGCCCAACCTACTCGTTCTGTTGATAGTGCGCCAAGTGGCAAAAAGCTTACCAAGAAAGACGACCGCGAGGAAGACTATTTTATTGGTAAACCTAAGAAGGGAAAGAAAGGGAGGAAAAATGCTGGAGCCACCTCGGCGAGTCCCGAACCTGCTACGCCAGCCGAGTCTGAGAGCGGCGAGGTCGATCTTCCAGGTGGCTCTGTGCAAGAATTAACCAAGGCCGATATCTTGCCTCCCGCAAAGCCTGAGGGCGGCAAGATCAATCTTCCAGGTGGCGTTGTGCAAGAATTAATTAAGGCTGACATCTTGCCTCCTGCAAACAAAGAGGACATTCAGAGAGTCCTTAAAGAACTAAGAGATAAATTGGCCTGGTACAAGGACAATCAGGACCAGAAGACTAAAGAGGTAAAATAATACTAAACCGCTTGTGTGGTCCAGCACTAATACCACTGTTATAAATAGAACATCACCAAGGCCCAGAAGGAGATCGACCGTCTTGGGGCTGGGGATTGGAATGGTGAGGGGGAGGCGGAAGTCACCAGTGGCACTTCAGCCCCCGGCGGGGAACCCGCTGAAACTACCGCTACGGAGAATAACAAGAAGGTGGACGGAATTGAGGAGAAGGTGGAGGAGAAGGCAGAATAGCAGGGCCTATTACCTCCTTCCTTTAACTCTCTATTTCTCTTGATTTTCCTCGCAGCTCCAAAAAAAACTTATGTGACGCTAAAGGCTTTCACGATTCAACGCCTCACTACGAGCTCTGAGAAGGGAGTTCACAGGCCCGAGATTTTCACTTGTTACGTCATTCCTTCTCTTTTTCCATCTTCAGCTGTGTGATATTCCCATCCTTGGGCTAGAAAAGGATACATTAGTTCGACCTGTTTTTAGCTGGAGATATAGAAACGGGTGTTTGAAGTGCATGGGTTGGGTTAGCTATGAAGCGGAAAGAGATCTTAATGGCTTGTAGTGATTTCTTTCGCCGAAATTGTACTTATAATACCAATTTATGAATACCGCACCATCACAAGGAATAGAGAAACGAAATCACACTTGTGATAAAAGCCGGGTTTGCTTGCTCTGGTCCCCCGGCCATTGAACTGCCCAAGAATCATTAACTCTGCGCAGGCTCTCAACATGGCAGCACTCCAATACTGTACTCATATATTTGATCACTGGTTCTACGAATCCTGTGTTGTGGCTCACACGGCACCGCACCCCAGACATTGCACCCTACTGCAAGAAGCAAATACCCGTAGACGGCGGTTGTAAACCCAGGTAAATGGCAGACGAGTCCTGCAGTACAACTAGTAGGAGTGACTTGTTCGACTTCCCGGGAGGGATAAACAGGCCCCTTAAATACACGAAAACTCTCTTGTAGATGCCTGGTAGTATCATAGGCTGGATGGCGATATACCAACAGCCCCAGCTGCCAGCCTAATACCGAGTGATTCAACGTGATCAATGTTTCGGGCTATCACAGATTCCTGCTCCATCTATAACCCCACCAAACCCTCCAGGTCTTCCCCCCCGGAAATCTATTGGGGTTCCCCCCCCACCTTGGTATGATATCATACCAAACACCCCCTACGTCGGTAGAGCACGCCCTACGACCAATATTCCCGTGCCATAGCTGGAGAAGACGCTACCGCAACGAAGGAAATAACAGGGGCAATGCCCGTGCAAGGTTTTTTTAAAAAAAGTTCTCCGGAATGTGCGTTATTGTACGGGTCCGCGGCCCAGGTTACAACCAGTTCCCGCAAAATATTGCGGTGTCATACTGTGAAGCATTTAATTAATCATGAGTTAGTCCTTTACTTATTCACTATTCCGGAGATGCTTAAAAAACTTCGAGTACAAGATGATACGTAGTGATGGTAAGCGCCTCTGATACCGGATTCACTGTATCATATTATTGGAAATATTTTGTTCTCTTCAGTGTGCCCGCTCTCCCTCGCGCGAACCCATCTTCGATTCCGAACCTCGGCGGATGATAGAGACCCCGGCTTGGGCTTGTGTCGAACGTTTTCGGCCGGGTACGAGAGGTATCGGGGGTGTCCCGAAAGTCCGCGCTGGAGGGCGCAGAAGTGTGGATGACATTGGGAGAGATTAACTCAATCGCCTCTCCAAATGATTGATTGACTTAGGGCTCCTTGGATGTAAGCAATCTCACCCAAGCTCCAGCTTGCCCCAGGCGGTTAGACAAGTAATATACAATATTCTGCTAGGAGTGGTTGGGAAGTTCTGATATGTTGCATCACGGAATATCACTCTCGCGGGCCTTCCTTGCTTGGCTCCTTTCTTTCTATGCGTCGCTCGGAAGGTGGGGGGGAGTACTCATATATTGCGACCTTAGGGTCTCTGGGGGAACAGGAAAGCCATGAGGAAGAAAAAAATGAGAAGTAGAACAAAAAATCGTTCTTCGTGCCTGAGACACACCTCAGGCCATTGTGATGGCTTTGTGTCCTGATCATGGAGCGATTGTTAGAACTATGCTTAGTTCTCTGGCCGACTCGTCGGCCGGTGGAAGCTATATAAGGACAAAACTTCAGCCAAAGCGGTATATTTCCTTTTCTTTTTATCGATTCTACGAACGGTTGTGTATATCTAGGACACAACGACAAAAAAGAAGACGAGAAGCTGGTGGGTGCCGGCCAAGGTGGAGATAAGAGGACAGAGTGCCCTGTTTGGTGGAATGCCCGTCAACAGAAGTTAGAAAACCTTAGGTGATTTTGAGCGGCTTCCTTGCCTACGGATGAGCATCTCAAAGGAAAAATGAGTCCTGATCATTTCGGCCACCTTTTTTTTTTCCGTCACTGGCTAGATTGGCCATACCCCACACCAATTTGTATCCCCTGCGAGTTCTAGGATTTAGCTGCCGCAAGATATGTCTTGCCATATTGTGGAAGTGCTCACAGCGGAACTGTGAGGAGCTTCGAAAGTAAGATAGCTTGAATCAAGAGCCTCGTCTCCCTAAGGTGTGAAATACCGCCATAGGCCTGAATCTAGCAGTAAAGGCCACAAAATTGATAGGATGAACCTCCCAACCCCTTGCCGACTCCCCCCGAAATATCCAAGTTACTCGGATGTCAAAACTGTTAGAAATGCCTATTGCGGACATTCCATCAACATGGACAGTGCATCCCCCTACCCTCCCGCCCTCCTCTTCTCGACAGGCATCGCATCAATTCACCCAAAAAGGTAGAAACATAATAGAAAGGGTTCAACTCTTCCCCTGCCCCCCAAGAATTTTCTAGGCCCGCAACATCCACATCCCAGCTGCGGATAGCAGAATCTAACGCAACCTAGACACAATCACAAGCCAAATTCCCACCCCGTCCTGTTACATGCACGTAGCCGGGTAATGACTGCTTCCGTTAGAAGCTAAAAAAACCCGTACCTCGGAGTAATCACCGAAACATCGGATAGATGGTTCCTCTGCACCTATGAGGGGGTCCGAACGCGGGTTCGGTCGGCGCCGGTCTTGGCTAGCTGGTTGGTTAGTTCGGGTCGGCTCAGTCCTTGTTCGTCAGAGACGGCCTGATCCGGGCATGATATGATTTTGTATGGTGTCCATAATCGTCGTGGGACCCCACGCTGTATCGTGCTGTAACCCTGGGGTTAGGACGATCACACCCGTGCCACACGTAGAAAAAAAAGAAAAAAAAGAAAAAAACTTCGAGTTATGCACCACCCTTTCGCCTAAGGCTTCAATGTTCGCGACTGTCTGGGGGTCCCTGGCGGCCCCACAGGGAAGACTGCCAAGGGGACTGGACCCGACGGGATCATTACTGACAGTCCGTCGGATGTAGTCCTGCGAGTTTCGAGGACGGCAGGATGTGGCAAGGATCACAGGACCGATAAGGTGAGACATCATCTTTCAGTCCCAGTAACTCGAGTACCAGGACTGTAGGTGATAGTAGCGGACTGCAGATTTTCTCCCAGGAACTTGTTGGGATCCGTGGAGATCCGGGGATCTGCGGAGGTCTATGGGGGTCTGAAGGGGTCCATGAATTTTGACAAATTAGAAGCGACCATGGGACGGGGGCAGTGGGGAACCGTGGACCGAGATATGTGAATTGTGGTACGCACATGGCCCTGGAGCGATTGGGATTTTCTGGCTTCTCTCTTTTGGTAGTTCTCTACTGTTTTGGTCGTTTAATGGATTCCTGCTAGGCGTTAGTTGATGTGAAACTAAGAGTTAGGTTGTGAACCTTCTCTCACGTTGTGAATCATGTTAAGATAGAAATTTGTCCACATGTATAGAACTTGGGAGAGGTTTCTGGTGAGCGAACAACTATACTCGTCCCAGGGAAAAGAACTGCCCGGAAACAGGGATTAAAAAATATATATGGCAAACCCCCTGCGATTGTCTGAGCGCCCCTACAAACTCAAAGCTCGTATTTTCGAATACCGGCACTTCTTCCCTGGGACGAGTACTGACATTTACGAGTAGCGGTGGACAACCCTTTCTACCCTTGTCAAGTTGCGACAGGCACGGCAGACTTCCCAGGATGACTCCCGGGCGGCGATGTGGGGCCGCCCATTCCGAGACGCTGTGCCAACCTCTAGTTGAGCCCGCCCTCTTTCCAGCCCTTCAGCTAAAAGCCCGGGGCAAAATTAGTAGTCTCTCTTCATCCGACCCCATGACCGACAATCTGCCCCGCTGCCAAAATTGCGAGCGGTGATTATTATTAAGCAGCATAAAACTTTGGGGGTGTTTCCCGTTCGGACAGAGGCGGGTCTTGGAAGGGAGGGAGGAGGGGCCGGGAATTCCGTCCAAAATATGGTTGTAATATGAAGGGGAGAGAGGCAGAAGAACCCGCTTGTGTTGCTCGGGAGGCTGGAGCAGACCCCATATTTATATAGCGGAGTAGCAAAACAGAAGTGTAATGAAACCATAGGTCAAAGTAACAAACACGCATATCAGAGAGAGGATGGAGGGTCATATCAGAAAGCACTGCTAGTACTTCAAGATATTTGGGATTCTGGTTTCGAGTGATGTTGTGTGACGGAAATGAGTTAGCTCAAGAGTCGGGGGCAGGGGAGCACCGCCGAGTAGGATTGGGTCATTTTTCGGCTTGGTCAGCTTGTCATGAAGAAGCTTGGGGAGTTTGACGGAGCAGGAGAGAGCGCAGTAGGCTTGATGTGTTCTTCTGAAGTTTTGTAGCGGAGAACCTTCAACCTTCTATAAAGGGTCAATGGCAGAGCACAGAGCGCATTACATAAGGTGGGTTGTTTGATACAGTACTTGATTGTGGTATCGAACATCGTGAAATCATCCCTCACAGTTATTGAAGCTCGCCACGGGGTGGGGGGTTGCAAATAGATGGTCTGCCTCCATGATATTGGGTGCTTGGTCAGAGTTATCAATCGCAGGTAAGGTACAATGCGAGGGAATTCATAAACACCTTCAAATCTATAGCTCTCGAAACTCGGCTCCTTTGGGCAAAAAAGATACGAAGCAGGTTGCAGTTGTCCTTTCATAATCGGATTGAAGATGCGATATACTACAAGGCAACTACAGCCAGCAATCTCCAAAAATCAGTGCTCTGAAGTTCTCTAGATTCCTCAAACGTACTAGCTCAGTACAAATTCTCCCCTAATATACCCAATCCATCTCCACTGGGCTTAAACTCTCGAAGAGAATATCGCACAAAAAAAAAGGGAGGCATAGCACGCCGCCTAAGCAAGACCCACTGAAGAACAAAGAAAAGTAGGATAGACTATGATACTCATAGAGAAAGGTAAGGTAAAAGGAAGAAATCTCCCAGTAATTCACCTCAAGAGCACTTTCATTCTATTAACAAACCAATTCCACACATCACATACTTTGACAACTTATCACTAATCACCACCGATAGCCCCGGTCCTATCGGTATTCCTTTTTTTTTTTGCAGTCGGGATCCAAGGCACATACCTAGAGTTATGTCTGGGCCCCCAGTGGGGGCTGGAATGATACCCAAGGTTCTTGCCTCAACCTACGAAGGTACAGGGCCCAAGTTTTGTAGGTTCAACAGGGGGGGACCGCGAACCTCGCTTGTGGAGCCTACAAAACTTAGGCCCTGTACCTTCGTACGGTTCTGTGCTCCACCAGAGCGGAAAACAGACTGCCGACGAGCCCGTACTTACTCCCCGTAATCTGGGGGGTAGGGATACGAACTCGATCACTGTGCCGAGAAACAAGACGGACTAAAAAACATTGAACGAACCCCACTTTGAGGGAGGTAGTGGGCGGGTGGTCTGTTAGAAAAACTAATTGACCCGAAAAATGAGTGATATCGTATGACCGCCCCCAAGTTCCACTAGAACCGGGGCCAAAAGCACCATAACCTAGTCCTATGTCCGAGCACAAGTAAACCTTTTGGGGTCCGCAATCCCCACTAGCCCTGTAATCTCGGGATTGAGGACAAGAGTCCCCGAGAGGACTTAGCGTTTTCCCGACATAGTATCAGGTGAGCCCTGAGGAGTGTTGGATCTCATTGAGCGGCATTCGCAATCCTGTCAACCTGTCAAACCAAACCTATCCTGAGCTGGCGGGGTGACTTCCGCTGGCGACCTGATAGGTGGATTTCAACAGATTTTACGGCGTATTCCGGTGTCATACGGTACCCACACTTAATTAAAGGACCTGAGCATATCATTCTGATATCACGCTAGTCACGCAATCCCGCTACATCATCTAAGAGAAGCAGACCACCGGCATGGTATCAAAACTTTTCAGATGAACTGCTGGTACGGTACTCTAAGGCACTCGAGCAAGAGCCCGAATAATTGAACCTCGCGCTGGGACGCCCAAAATTCCCCTCTCCGGGACAAGGGGCGAAGACACTACTCGTACAAAGACAGACCGCCTCAGCTCCAAAAAACAAAACAAAAAGGGTTCTGGATCTTACTGGCAAAGTCAAATCCAATGTCTTAGGATGAGGTTCAGCCACCCGAGCTGTGACGGCACCGTATTTGCCCTTGCGATTTGCTATCCCCTTCATCCCAGGATAAGTTTAGTTTTGCAAGTTGGCAGAGTTGGGATCCAACACATCCTGAAGGCTGATCTTACAACCACGTCAGGAAAGCACTAACCCTCCTCAAGACCCTTTTCTTCTTCTTTGTCTCTAAATCCGGAGATTAGAGGCGTGCCGGAGATAGCGAATGGCAAGGGGTTTTACGGTACCGAAAAAACTCTGAAATCCACTTTCTGCGCTAGCCCTGTAATCTCTTGGTTCTGAGACAAGAGTACCTAAGAAGAACTAGCGTTTTCCCGATACAGTGTAAGATCAGCTGTCATGGCTGTCGGATGTCATCAGCTGGTTCGCAATTCTGTTATCCCGTCAGACTAAACCTATTTTGGTCCAGGGGAGGTAGCGGATTTCTCGAGTTTTTACGGCACGAAAGCGATTACGGTACTCGTACTCTTGCAGTCGGGGTTTTATGTAGCCAGTTCAGTCTGTTCCCGGTCATAGTATGAGCTAACAGGAAAAAATATTTTGTGATATTAGGAACTTGGCAAATTCGTGCCCCGAGTCAAATATCAGAGATCTGGTTGGTCCAGGGCCTCATTTGCCCCATAGATGGGAGAAATAGGGTGTGACAAGAGCAGACAAGTTTGGGGTGAAAAAACTTTTGCCGGGACTCTCCCCCTTTTTCTGCCAAGACTTTGAATGGCGTGTAGGGTAATAGGCACGCTAGGTGAGCAAAGCGGAGTTTATCGTACGTGCATACGGTACTTGTCGAGGGTGGTATGCCCCCTTAGGGGGAGGATATGGGGAAGGGACAGACAGTGATATGGTAATGATATGATAAGCTGATATAAGGTAAAGTGAAGTAAGGTGAGGTGTCGTAAGTGAGATGTAAGTAAGGTAAGTCAAGTAAGGTGAAGTAAGGCAAAGCGGAGCGCAGGGGGGTATAGGGGAGGGAGAAAAAGAAGAGGGAGAAAGGGAGGGAGTTTGAGTTGGTCATTCGTTGACCTGTCACTCGCTCACCGGGGCTCGACAACGCGCTCTGCAGTCCCGTTCTCGCCTTTCTATCCTACCTCCATTTCACCCTGCGCCCCTACCAGTATCCGTCCCCCCATGAGGTACCTGAACGTCGGAGCCTGAATTTAGTGTGGATTTAGTGTGCACAAGCAGTCTTCTTTACAAATTTTGATCCCCCCCAGGCATTTCCCGGGGGGTGCCTTACCCTAGCATACTGTAGGCTCCGGCCAACTTGGTCCACCAAAGACAAACCTGCCATCACCCCATACAATTTCCTCGATTTGGACAAGTCACGTTTCTCCAGTCTCTCCTTCCTCCCCCTACACTGCTAGGGTACCCATCATATGATACCTGCATACTCACCCAAGCACAGATGCACATAAATAAAATGCTATACAAAATTTTGATCCCCATATTTAGGCACTTTGTGTCTACTAGTACTACGTGTATCATACCATATCATACCCACTTATAATAACTTACAGCCCGACGACATCAACGCATCAGACGAGCTAACGACATTACCCCCAAAATTGCCATACTTTAGCCCTAACATAGGAGAATTAAACAAAATCCACAACATAATATTATCATACCACAAGCCACCGAAAACACAAAAAAATTAATAAAAAAATTAATAAAAAAATTAGGCTACTTAGTACCCTAGTAGCAACAAGCTTTCACATGTCCACTTTGACCACCACCACCACCACCACAGGGGCTGGTTCCCGGGCCAAGTTAATTATTATATTATTATTATAGCCCCGTCAGCCAATATTATAAATTCGCTAGCTAAACTAACTTAATAAACGACAACCAACCAAGGGTGCCAACCAATCTATTCCAATCCGGGTATGTGGAATTTTTTGTGGACGGTTTCGAATAGATGATGGGGGGGGGGGGGGGGGGGAAAAAAAACCGGAACCAAACCG
>Ga0307517_10000652_pt1 | contig 59561 bp, 56 predicted proteins | sample 23_EM_MG_FD_194515 | JGI IMG/M metagenome (GOLD analysis project Ga0307517, IMG submission 194515) | Populus trichocarpa ectomycorrhiza microbial communities from riparian zone in the Pacific Northwest, United States - 23_EM | ecosystem: Host-associated > Plants > Roots > Unclassified | place... | reverse complement strand
AGTAGTCTCCCAGATGCCTCCGGGAAGTCCCTACTCAGGAAGCTTGGGTTCGGATATATGCTCTCCCCTATGGTGGCATATACCTCGCGCATAATTATGCAAGCTATTCCCGCTAGGGTAATAGCGTGGACCCTTGCTCTTTTCAACACTGCATTCATCGCTCCATATTACTCGCTTCCAATCCTCCTCAGTCCAATCTGCATAGCGTAAAGCTCAGTGCAAGTGTTCAGCAGCATGGTCCTTAGTCAATTTTGATCTCTTTTTTGCTTGCCATTTTTTAATACGTTCTTTTGCTAAAATGCGCTTGACTGTTCGTACGCTGACATTAGGAGTCACAGATTGCGTTAACTCATGTAAAGTCTGGCTTCTGTTGGCTTTGGCTGCTCGAAGTAGGTGCCGCCAATCTCGCCCACTGACTTTGGAAGGGTGGCCTGGTGTGGGGTGATCGTAGTGGTCCCTTCTCTGCTGCCACCTCTGGATAAACTTGCGCACCACAGAGTCTTGTCTCGGATATGTCAACTGTGGTAAGACTTTTGCAACACTCTGGTGCACCTTCCACAGTCCCATAATTTCTCCTTTCTCAATATCTGAAAGGCTTCCAATTCCCGGAGTCTTCTCTTTTCTTCTGGGTGGCATAATGTGGATTGAGGTTGTGGGTGGTATTGCGGGGTTGCCAAGCACGATCAGTTTTCGGAAATATTTTTGTCCTAGTACTGTACCGTATAGTGCCGGACAACCAAAACCTGCCCTCCACCCAAAGTTCTCAGAAAATCATGACATGCTGAATTATTGTCAGTTGAGAAAAAACTTTAAAAATAATTCCTCTGGTAATTCTGCAGATAACCCCTTTTAAAGGCCTCCAATAGCTTTTATTTTATTCTCATTTCATTGGTGAATCCAAAATTGTTGATTGGAATCCTGTTGCAGAGGGCTGTTTGATAAGGTTGGGCAACACCCCCAATTCCGGCTCTATCCACAACAATGACTTCCTGTATGACCTTATGTCAAATCAAAAACCATAGACTAGTTCTAATCTGTTGTTTAAACAATTCTACCAGAGGAATTTCTATTATATCTTCTCAAGAAGAGACTATTCCTAATTTAGAAATTTTGCGTCAAGTTGGCCGCGAGGGCAGGTTTTGGTTGACCGGCACCATACTCGAGTAGAATCTCATGAAAGTAGAAATGGCGCTAGTGATGATTTTCTTGAACCTGCTCAATTCACCCTCCCTACTGCACAATATGTTTAAACTGTCGCCACTTGGTGTTCTTCGTGCCTTCCTGTTGGTTCGGCCGCCTTAGTTTCACCTTAGCTTGCTTAGCGCTATTCTGACTTTTATGAAAATACGGTATTCCGGTTTTACGGTAAGTTAACCTTGAACATATGACACGCGAACATGCATGTCTCGATACTCGAGTAGAGTCGCCCGGTGCCAACTGAAATTCACATGCATTCTCCGCTTTCGGTGCTCGTAGGGCTACGCCCTTCACTGAGTTTGCCGCAGACTCCAGATCACACCTGAATAACTTCCATCGCATGATAATAATCTTATTACACATATCTTTCTCCTACGAACTTGATTCTATAATATCCATACACCCCTCCCCCCCCGCCCTCGCGCACACATTTACTACAGTAACTTAATAAAAGAAATTTTCAAAGACAGCCCACACTCAACTGCAAATCCTATCCCGCTACACCACCCACCTTTACCCCGCGCCTAACTCACTACAGCGACGACTCTTGGCCTCCTTGGAGTCCTACGCTATCTATACGTACACCATACAAAAAACAAAAACAATATAAAGGAGAGAATAATGGTGAAATCCCAAATATCCTCTATATATCCCCCAAACACCCTTTACTCAATGAAAAATGAAGAGATGAAGAGATGGGAAACAGAAAAAACTTCAACCAAAAGGGGAATAAACACTTAGACAAAAAAGAGACAAAGAAACATGGACTAGACGGGAAATTGCATCCTCCACTCCCACTACTCCTACCTAGTGCCTGAAGGTACTACATGATTTTATAAACCCTTTTAGCAATAAAATAGCACAAAAATCCAAACACGAGCAGCCCCGCCGTAATGCACCAGAACCAATTCAGGTTGTCGATTTCTTGGCCGGGGACCAGGACGTTCATGCCCCAGAGGCCAGTTATGATGTTCATTGGCAGGACGATGGTTCCCAGAACTGTGAGGCGGCCGAGGACGTCCGCTGTTTGTTCTTGGCGTTCGTTCACTAGAGGACTGTTAGTGGCAGAAAGGTAGGGTGAGAGGGCGGAAGTGGAAAGAATACTCTTGATGTTAATCTGTGCAAGGTAATTCGAATGTGATCTCGATAGGATCTTCTCCATGTGGTTTAAGTTACCAACCATCGTTACGATGTGATCTTCCCGCCTAGTCAGCCCATCCAATCTCGCCTATCCATAGCATAGGGAGGGACAGGGAATACCTTGAATGTCGCCCAAATAGAGCCCAATCTCACTCCTAGGTGCTACTTCCCACTGCTCATTACACCTCTTCGCAAACCCCTTAATTACATCCGCTTTATTCCCCAAAAGTCTGTACAAGCCCATAACCTTCTTGCGCGTATCACCGACCCGCTTCAACATATCTCCGTCGCTCTTCTGTTCCGTTCCGTCAGATGCACTGCTACCCGCGTTGCTCTTCTTATCCGAAGTGCCATCCGAATTAGATGTGAGGTGCATTTGCAAGATAGCATCATCAATCTCATCAACCTCTTCTTCTAAAGACTGAATCAATGGAGCGAAGGCGTCGGTGATGTCGTCGATAAGCGCATACGAGATCCAGTCCGCCGACACGGTGATATAGTCCTTCAATTGCCGAATGCGCCTCCGGACGTTTGCTGGATGAGGGGTGAGTGAAAAGTGGAAACTTATTACCCCTTCCCGGAAGACGACAAAATAGATGTTTACGGGCTCAAGGTATTCCTCGCTATTAGTGTCTTGCTCGAAGGTGCGATAGGAGACTAGGTAGTAGCTACGAAATAGCTCTACTTTTTCGCGGGTCTCTTGCATCAATATATCTTCAGAGGTCAGTGGGTGGATCCCGAAGGCTCGGATGAACACCTTCATCTCGGCGTCAGTGGGGTTCATGACGTCTAGCCAGAAGGTTGGCCGGGGCCCAGTGCGGACTGAACGGGGGGCATTCTGTGGGGAAGAACGGGCGGCGGGGTCATCCCCGGTAGCTCGCCCGTTGCCATTACGGCTTTCTGCCTCCGATTGTGGGTCTTCGTCGTCTGAGCTATCGTCTAGAATCCTAGGTTCAGGGCGGAATAAATCCTTAAATGTTTGGCCAGGCTGTAGTAGCTCTGAAATTGTATGCGAATGAATAGTTGCCGGCAATTCATCGTTGAAATAAGTGAACCTATACGGCTCGTCCTCCACCTCTCTATGCCACCCAGTCCTCCTAGGCGCACGCAGTCTCCCGCCAACATATACAGGCTCAGCAGTTTTCTTCGCCCTAATCCCTTCGCTCCTCTCTTCCTTTTCATCCCGGCTCCACTCTTCCAAGACCGACAGATCCGGCCACTCGCGCACTCGCCGTCTAGCAGTATGCACGCTCCCACCATGTAAAGTCGCAACCTCCTCGTCGTCTGTAAGCCCATCATCCACAGGAAAGCACACATCTGCCTCAGCTGTAGCCTGTCTATGCCCGGGATCCAAATCTTGCGGGGGTGTAGGGCATGTAGAATCCGGATATCCACGCTCATTTGTCGCGTCCCCTGTAATATCTATTATCGCATCGCCGTCCCGCAAAGGCCTGCTTGGCATTCCTAGCCCATCAGTAAATCCCACAGCACCCATCATCCCTAGCACAGGCATAGGACCCAATGCAGGACTCCCAGGCACAGAAGGTGGGAAATTTACACCGCCGTAGTCTCTGGAAGCCCCGGCCAACGGCGGTTGTAAATTTGCAGAACGTCGACCAGCCGGAGAGACGATGGACTCTGCGGTAGATGGTCTAGATCGCTTGTTCTTTCCCGAGAACACTGGGGAGTCGATATCTACCCCTTGTTCTGATCTCATGGAGGGTCCCAATAGTGGAGCGTCCTCTTCGTCCCCGTCGTCTTCGCTCTCGCTCTCCCCCGGGAACCCGCGGGAATTGAACCGACGAGAGAGTCCCGATGGCCCTGGCATAGTGGACATGTTGGAAGGGCCGGCTGGCACACGCAATCTACTTCCAGAGAAGACTGGGGCTGATGAGTATTGTGTGCTCGACCGTCGCGGTCTCATAGACTGCTGCTCTCGATGATCTAGCAAGGCCGAACTCTCGATCGAGGTGTTACTGAGGTTCGGGTGGGCGAAGAGATGGGACGGTCTACTGCGAGAAGGACCACCAGGTATGGTGGTGGTGGAGTCCTTAGGTAGCTCTTGATGTTGGGGGCCCGATGACATGGGGGGGATGTTGGGGTGGTCGACAGCAACAACTCGAAGGATAACAGTTGAGCCTCTACGTGTTCGACGGTGGCGCTTCTTGTGACTTGGGCGTGGATAGGATGATGGGCCCTGCTGGCCCCTGGGTGTCTGAGGCAATTGCTGGTGCGGGATTTCCGGGGGACCTTCTCTTGGGGGTTGGAGCGGCGAAGGTGGAGGTGAAGGCGAGGATGAGGATGAGGATGAGGGTGAGGGTGAGGATGAAGCGGGTTGTGGATTTTTTCGGATAGGAGTAGTGGGAGGAGCATGTGCAGACAAGGACATGAGGGGCTCGCTATTGCACGATCAAATCGATCAGTGAATTGGCTGCATTTTCTGCTGGGAGGATACCTGTTCTGTCCTTCTTGTGCGATCTAGTCTTATTAATCCAGCTAAGGTAAGATAAGGTATACCATAAGCACCATAAAATAGGAATATACCGAGAGGGGAGAAAGTTTCACAACCAGCAATGACAAGTAGGATATGACGGTGATGGTCTTGGGGGAGGTCTTGGGGAGGTTTACTATATCCGACAGGGGATTTTCTAAACTCGCACATAAATAATAGTGCGAGATACCGTAATTCCTTTTCTTCCCATCAATCCCGCTTGCTACCGGATAACATATATCGATACCTCACCAAACAAAAACAGGGCGACTTCCAACTCTTCCAGCTTTGAGCCCGCGGAACCCCGATATAACCAATCGCATGCGATTGATCATCCAACTATCGTTACACACTTATTATCCTGAGATCAAGGAACAAAGTTAACCTTTTTTATCATCTCAGGAACGAAAAAACAACCCCAGCTAACACCCCGAGGCTGTGTCCTTGTAAGCGGAACGGTCCTTGTATTATTAGGAGGCCAATCATTCACAAACTCTAGCAGCTAAACACACGACTCCCCATGATCTACAATACCGGTAAGTCAAAGGGTACGAGATGGGGAAGTGAAGAGAAAATATGCATAACGCCATAACTCGACATCAATATACTAGTACAGCTGTCTCCCAGCGAGCACCTTGGGCGCTTATCAACCTCGTGCACAGGGTGCCTGTCATCTCGGAATCTCCGCTTGACTGCAGCACTTAGATGGGACGGGTGTGACAGCATTCATCCGGCACAATAAATGAAATAGAGGGATGCGAAGAAAGAAGGTTAATAAGAAAGAGCCGAGAAATGGTACCGGCAATAACGATGAAATAAAAGAAGCACCAGTGTAAGAAAAGACAAATTGATGATCCCCCTTAAGACGCAGAACATGGAATCCTCCGCATCCCAAAAACCATACCTTACTTTAACTTCATCGGAAACACCATTACTTACTGGTACCAACCAAGCCTTTCACCGCATACCTGCACCACAACTTCCTTCTCTTTTCTGCTTCCCACCTGATACGGGACTCTACAGTAGACATCCTATCAATTGTGAAATGAGCCAGTCCCATAACCAGACCACTCCTCAGATAATCAATCAACTTTGGGGGGAAAATGAACAACCAATCGAACAATCAAATGGTCCTTCTGAGAGCAGCATCACCCACACTTCCACCACACAGACGCTGTCTCAACTGAAGCATCTGTTGTTTTTGATCTGCTGGCAACACTTCAATCTGGTCCATGGGGATGTTCAGGACCTGCTGCAAGAGAGCCACATTTGGGTCTTGGATATTATGAGCGGCGGCATTGATAGGTGTTTGAACGAGGTTTGGGATCTGAGGGGTACTGTTGAACAAACTCAATCTCTGAGCGACAAATGACCGCATTTCAAGAGAAATAGGGAAAGAGGCAGGCATGTTATGCTGGTGGCCCAGGAGAGCAGGAGCGAGAGGGGAGGGAAAGGCCGAGATAGCACTTCTCGGCTCTGTAGAGGAAATCTTCGAATTGTTTTCCTGCTCAAATGTACGATGGCCAATGGGCAAGGGGCCACGCAAGGGAGAATCCGCGGGCTCCAAGTACCTCCCCATCTGTGCATGATCGACCTGGCCCAACTTCGCCATAGCTTCAAACAGAGCATATGACAACTGCGGGGCTTGCTTGAGTAGCTCGGTAACCCTCATTGGATCCTTGACAGCGAGATTATGCATCTCACCTAACAGCTCGCCCAACTTTGCAGGCGGGATAGCATCCACGGTCCTGGATATAGCTTCGGTCGCGGAAAGACCTTGTGGTAGCTCCATACCCCTCGGAAGGTCTAAGGGATTCGAATGCGGGGCCTCGGGGATATGTCCGTGGGAAGAATAATCAACTCTCAACTTGCGGCCCAAGATCTCATAGTTATCTAGGTTACGAACAGCACTGGCTGCCGTCTCGTTGTCGACGTATTCAGCGAAACCGTATCCTTTGGAACGGCCGGTTTCACGGTCGAACACAAGACGAAAGCAGACAACGCGGCCAACAACAGAGAAGATTTCGACAACTTGAGTCTCGGAGAGGCCTAGGGAATTCTTGTTAGGATCATTATCAGCAAAATAGTAAAGTGGGGTCAGTTGCCGAATGGTATGTTGCCAACAAAGACAATCGAGCTACTGTGATGAGCGGGACCTGTTGACAACCCCGGAGGCGGCTTATCAGAATTCATAACTTTTGGGATCGTCAGTGAGTACTTGAATGGGGTATTCTATCAAGGAGTTTCTGCTGAGGCAGTAGCTAGGTGACGTCGGTGGGAGTGAAAAAGGTGTGGATGGGACTTAGGAGATATCAGGCGGTTCTAGAAGGTAGACGTACACCAGCGAATCTACAATTGAATTTGCTTGTTAGGGTTTGGTAACTCAGGATGCCAGCCTGCATTCATACATATTGCCCTGCCCGAATATTTGTTCGGGGGGGGCAAATACTGCCTAAACCCTAAGTCATATGTCAAATTGATATTTGAACCATGTCTCCCAAATGTCACTCGAATGTCGGGGGCCAATCCAAACTACAAGGAAATTTGCCTTTGCTCAAGTGTCTCATTCACGGACTGCCGAATAAATTTTCAAAGCTAATGGTATGGATAGGAGAGTTTTATTTGTTATTATGACAATACCTCAATCTCCAGGAAGAGATGTGAAAACCCCTGACACTCTCCTTCACGCTCATCTGGTTATTTCCGGCGGCGATGTCTAATTTTATTTCGGTCTGCCCTGCATAGAGATTACCTCTTCTCCATAACATTTAAACCCAAGCCGTCAGTGTCAAGATAAAGCTTGTTCCGTCCGCCGCTCTCTTGGAGAATTGTGGCAATATTCCGAGCATTCTCAATTTTACGGAGTTCAACATAGCTCTTGGACTTCTTGATAGCGTCTCCGATAAGTTCTGCTGAACGGGATTCTCCTTGTGCGCGGACAATCATGGCTTGCTTTTCCTGGCGTGCCTTGTCAACAATGAAAGCAGCACGTTGAGCCTCTTGCCTGTAAAATTGTCAGTGAATTAGGCTTATCTCAACTAGAACATTCAGAGGCACCTACTGAGCAACTTGTTTAGCCTCGACCGCAGCGGTGAACTCAGGTGAGAAAGCGAGATGCTAAGAAAAGCTGGATTAGCTTAAATTGCCAACGCATAAACCCGGTAGCACAAACGGTCAGAGAAACATCATCCAACATGATGTTAAACCTCGCAGCCCTCTTCACCAAATTATCCCTGACAAGCCTACTGACGCTCTCACGCTGGGTAATTAATTGACTAGCATTGAACTGCGCAACAACAGACTTCAAAACCTCATTGACGATCGACGGCAATACGCGCTCGTCATAGTCGACACCAAGCGTACGGTAGATCGTCGGAAGGGCATCAACACGGGGACGAGAAAGCACGCGGCAAGTGATATTGACCATCTGGAGATCTAGTCCAAATTAACACCATACGTCATTGAACCAAAAAAATCAAGCTCGCGAATAACGAACCTTTGGTACCAGTCAACGAAGCAACGTTCCTCGGCTTCGCGCGGACATCATAAGTAATCGGTGTCTCGAACCAAGGGATAACAAAATGTGTTCCTAGAAAGGTTTAGCCCGAAGCCGGTGCAAACTTCGCCCAAGGTACAAACAAACCTTCATTGTAGATCTCCTTCTTGACACCCCCGTGACGGGTATACTTGATGGCACGATGACCACCGTCAACTGCAAGCCGTTAGTCCAATTCCCTACGTAGGAGGATGAGGGGTGGAAAAGGTTGCAAAAAGCAAACCGTTGAAAATTGCACTGTTAAAAGTAACCGCTGCAGTACCAAGCAGTACCAATGCAAGCCCACCGCTCAAAACCCCCTTCGGTGGTCCCCTGCCACCACCGCCCTGTCTCTGCACCCGAGCAATGGTAGCCTGAATGCGATTCCAGGCCTCGCGGGGGTTATTGGAATCCATTGGTTGTCGAATGGTTGGTGTTGAATGGCGGTTGTTTCGGTTCCGGGCGATGTAAAAAAGTTGCTCGGAAATGAGTTTATCAGTCTGGGTTGTGGTGGGTGGTGGCTGCAGTATTTGGTGGGGTGAAATACAAAATACGGCACTCCCAAATAGGCTTGGGAAGGTCGGGCTAAAGCACTGTGGGCCAGGGCCCTTTGCACGCCACAACCCCACCGATACCGGAAAAACCCCTCCGGATCTGCTCTCCCCGCCGGCGCAGGATGGGTTAATATTTACAAGTTAACAGAATTACGTACATATTATGCCAGTTCAAGGGATCCAACAGTCTTGATGGCTAATCCTACACCATCAAAGGAAAGTGCTAGCCCCTTTCAAGTCTTTTTATCTCTGAATCCGGAGATGCGAGGGTACGATGGGAACAATCAACCCGAACGGACAGGGACATTTTTGGCTAGTTAACCTTAAATAACTGTTCAATAACTTCCCGCTGGAACCTATAACGAACGACAAAGGTTTTACCTTATTCCTCCTACGAGTCCCAAAACAATCGCAAAAGATCACTTCACATCTAGAATGCCGATACACTATACAAATTTCCACAGTTTCTACTTCCTCAACATAAGGGATAGCGAGCGCTCAGATTCGGCGGGTCTACCGCTATATTTCTTTTCCCTACAAAAAGCCCGGGCTTGGCAAGCACCCCTAACAAACTCCACACCTTAGTGACCTAACTTGCTCTACTAGGGTATCATACAAGCAAAAATATCCCAGACTCTCTACCCCGAGTGCCTGTATGTGAAGAAGTCTATTCTCCATAGCGCTTCCTTTGTGGACACCCTGATAATGGCGAATTAAAACATCAACCTTAGTGTGTTTTGCTCGCTGTAACCTGACCTTTCTAAGATGTCGTCCCGGGGTTCATCTAGTTAAGGAATTGTGGGTGATGCACACTTTGCACTTGTGGGCTATGCTGTGATATGGCATAAGCCTCAAGGTCACCACTACCTCGAAATCGGCCTCCTCTATACAGTAGATCGTAACGGAAGGTCTTTGACTAGCCATGATTGACCATCTCACAAGGGGTAGGTTAATCTTCAAGGGCGGGGTCTCGGAAAACCGGCCAAAGTTTATTGTAAAACGGTTCAATTGTCAAGCCGTATACCGGAAACATGTTTATACGAGAGATCCTTAGGAACTTCATTTAATCTCAGAGGGCCAGGAAGGCCTACTATTTATACAGCGAAACAGCAACATATATCCGCAGTAGGAAAGATAATAAGGAACCAATTTGGAAGACAGGAGAAAAACAAGTGAGAACAAAATTACATAACCAGTCGACAGATTGGGCGGTAACATGAGGGGAAAAACCAAATGCAGTAATGCAGTAAGTCCAGCTTGGAAAGTAAAAGGCTGGAACCAAGGTCTAATGACCGACTTTGTCGTACTCTAATATGTAGACAGTACATATCCGAAAGGCTAATTCCAACAAAGTTGGCAAAATTGCAGCCGAGTGATAAAGCGTGGCTGCAACTAATACCCTCCGATAACTTGGAACCAGAGTCGCCCCCGGCCTCAAGAGTCACGTTCCTAGCACCCTCCCAAGTGTGGAAAACTCTAGACTGGTTAATCCTACCACCCACACCCCCTGCTCTAAGACCGATTCGGCAGTCTGAAAGAATTGCTTCCAGATCATATCCGGAGCCCGAACGACGAAGTTCAACCCCAAACACGCCCCTCAAAAGAGCCAGCTCTCACTTAAACAATGAGAAGCATAAAAGAAAGACACCTAATATAACAAGCTTCACAGTAGTGCCACATAACACCACGCGTATTGTAGACTTACCAACTAAATCAAGACCCACTGCCTTGGCAGCCTTAGGAGCTATTAACCCCCAGCACTCAATCTATTTGCGTTACTGCGAGATATACTGATACCTAGACAGGGCCGGGCGTTCGAAGCGGAATTAGATTTTCCAATACTGCCTCTGCGGTCTTGACCTTCAGTTTTGGGCTCCAAACTTGGCACAAGGGTAGCCGTATCTCCGTCACCAGATTCCCTGCTATCAACACGAAAAGGCCCATTCTCATCCTGTGTAGCTCGGCTGCGGGAGAAATTTTTGAACCCAAGTAGGAATTCGATCGATCTTGTTCATGCTTTCCTCGAGAATCGGGGTGCCACCGCCGAATGTCCAGCTGTTTTATCATTTCCAGCGCTCCCGATAAGCTTAGTTTTCAGAGATCGTCGAATTCAGCGCCACGGCCAGAGGGGCCTTAATAGGAGCTTGTGATGCGCACGAAACTTCCGCAGAAGTCCACAGGACAGCAGGAATATCCCGAGAAATGCCAGAGTCCCTGCAGAAACAGTGTCAGGTACGTATGCGGTACGAAAGCAGCGAGGGAGACCATACCGTAGTGACTGGAGCAGAGCAGATAGGTGATCGGGTTCCACTAGTTGTGTGAGTTAGCAATATGGTTACCACTTCTTTGTTATCATAGTTCTTCTAGTTGTGGTTATTTTAGAGAGGGGGGTAGAGAAAGAATAGCAGCCTAGGTCTTGTAATCTTAGGACAAAAACCAAGAGAGTGAGTTCGTGATACCTTAGCTTTTAGGGTTGACTCACTAGGCTCAGGTTTCGAGCCCAATGCTATGGAATGGAACGGCAGCAGGCAGGCTTTGGCTCGACCTTGAGCCCGAAGAGCGATTGTCCAGCCGAGCGTAATGGAACAAGTCCGATATCAGGGTGGCACCCATATGACCTCCCCTATGCACGGGTGGATCGCAAAGTCCAAAAATATGCAGTGGTGCTGGCCCCAATAAGTTCGTAGCATACATATAATAGGTTGGAGTAGATGCCGTTAGGCTAAACTCTATAAACGAGGGAGCAGTGACCGCTCGAGGGAATGTTGAAGGAGGCAGATTACAAGTAGGAATCGCCATAGCTGCAAGGATCCAGCTCAATGAATTAAAGTATGGTACAACCAAGGAAACAAAGGCAGGGATGTGACGAAAGGTGTGGTATTGTGACCGAGCGTGGGGGTGGCAATTCGTTTGGTGTACTCGCGGTAGGGGTAAAGTATTGGAACAAACTGGGTCAAGATGGCCAATGCAGGATTTCCTTCATTCAGATCGCCGGGTACCTAAGAAGGAAAATAACCGCTCTTTTTTCTGTTCCTCGCACAGACATTTACCCCCCTGTTTGTTCCAATACTTTACCCCTACCGCGAGTACATCTTGGGAACTAAGGTAGAACATTTAAATTTTTCACAAGACGGGGGGCAGCGTATAGTATTATTAAGGAGAAGGAAGCTCGGGGACTAACACAGCGCTAAACGAAGGACGCTACACAGGTACACACAGCAGCAGCAGCGAAATAAGAGTACGTAGACATTGGTAGTACACCACTCAAGGTTCTAGATAATCCCCCAGAACTTAAACACCAACAGAAGAACGTGTAGTTAGAAATACAATATAATAAGAGAGAACCCTCGCCAAGCAAGCGTGGTGAGGGGGAATTTCTATACATGATTTGAACACAGCCGGGGGTTCTACCCAAGACATTGATGATACTCGCCACGTGAGTAAGATGCCCAAAAACCAACGATTCGCTGCAATGGCTACTGTCCGAATTGAAAATATTCAGAAAACGATACCAACATCAATTAAACATCACTATCCCCGTCTCCGTTACTCAAACCCCTCACTGATCAAACCCCAAAGCACTGAGTTGCCTTGTAAGCTCCTGAAGCTTTATGACTTTCTCCAACTGTTCTGGAAGCAGGTTTTCCCCTCCCACTTCCTTCCGAATTTTGAGCTCATTTGCCTGGCGAATCTTTTTCCTAATTGCCTTAGCTAGCTTCTCTCTTTCATCGGGGGTTTGCTCGGTCTTTGTCTGCTCAAGCCCCGAATCTCCGGCGGCAGGAGCTGTGGAAGGTGGATCATCTTTCTGGGACCCGTTCGTCTTCTCGTCGGATCCAGCTGTCCCCCCGTCCGTTTCTGGTTGTCCGCTTGTCGCCTTCTCTTTAGCCCTCTTCCTAGCAGCCTTTCTCTTTGCGTTTTTGTTTGTAGCAGGGGTTACAGCCGGCTGCTTCTTGTCGTCGTCGCTTAGGGATGAAGCGCCGGGCACACCTCCACCACCGCGGCTCTTCCACGCTTCCGCAGTCCTGTTCTTATAAACTTCGACATCCTCAGGTGGACGATAACCCGGCCGTACACGAATCTCACGCCTGGCGGAACCATCTGCACGTAAAGAGGATGGTATAACTCGTTGCCCGTCGGCAGTGAAGGTGATGCCGGACTTTGTGGGTGTGGAGGTTTCGGCGGGGTCGGGTGCGGGGGTTGAAGTGGGCATACTACCAAAATGGTCAGGTCAACCTTCGTCCCCAATAATGAAAAATAGGAACCTGAGTATGATACCTGGTGGATGCGAAGAACTATTCCCCAGGGTTGAGGGTGGAGAGGAAACGGGTTGTGCGGACGTAGGAGACTTTTCTCTTGAGCGATTGCGGGTGTTCAGGATGCTTTCATGCCAATTGAGTAACCTAATAGGCGAAGCTGCTGCCCCAATATAGCCCTAACCCTACTCACAATTGAGAGAATTCGACTATTCCGTACACCATGTACGGTACAGTAAAGTTCCCCGCCGGCGGCAGGGGCAAATATGCCACTACTGTGCTTCACAGTCCCCGTAAATACTACTATACAAATGCGGTACCCAGGACATGGCGGGTCGATATGGCGGGGGTACTAATACCACCATCATAATACCAAGAGCGATTGTTCCCGCAGCCTCGTGGGGATGGCAAATGCTCATAGAGAGTTTGTAACTTAGGGGCTGTTTGGCCTGAGGTGATTTGAAAATTTCGTAAGTTACAAACTAGTTGGAGCAAAGTTGCCAACCATGGTTTCAAAATCGATTGCCCCAAACAGCCCAAGATTTTAAAGCAGGAAAAAAAAAATTGAAAAAAAAGAAAGTGCCAAGACCACCAACCATACTCGAGTAGTTTGTAATTCTCCCAAACCATGGTTGGAAGCACAACCCATGGTTTGCCTCGTAACCATGGTTTAAAAGCCAAAACTACCGGTCCCGGTATAGTATGTCGCGCCAAACAGCCCCTTTGTAACCTAATGGCCCCGAGTCAAGTTTGACTTCATTCCGATAGGGTGGCGGGATACCTTATCAGCCACTCCTCGAATCGCCTGCTGATTGCAAGGTTTAAGCTATCATACCCTTTCTGCAACCCTCCTTTTGGGTTCTATCTAATGTTACTATTAGGTCTCTCTGCCCATATAATATTATTATACCTTATGATAGCACGAGACTCTTTTCTTTTCCTTTCCATATCCTGGTCCTACAATCCTTGACCTAGCCTGAAGCAAGCTCTCCATTTTGCCCATAGTTGCTATGTTTGTGTCACACCTTAAAAATGATAATTCAATCACCCTTTATTCAATCGTGTTTGGCACAGCATATAGAGTAGCCTATTACTTGATGGTGCACTCTATGCATCACCCGTACCCTTGGGGCGAATAGTAGGGCTGCGTACTGAGGCTGGTTTTACACGACACCGTATCATATAATTACTCTGCTGTACCTGTATGTTGCGCTGGTAGTCTTGGCTCAGACGCAGTACTGCCCATACCATTCCCCCGCTCCATTAGTTGCGGTAATGGACAGAGTTAAGGTCAATGCTTACTTGTAGATGCTATAGATTTCATCTTACGAGTTCAAGACTGTAGGCGTAGGTTTCCGATTCCAGAGACCTCTGTATTATAGAAAACACCAGCAAGGCACGGACTGGGCTCACCAGTATCACACCAAGTACGATATGTGCACTGGTAGCGCTAATGTTTATTGCCGCTTCACTGCACGCATAAGCCATCAACACCAGCATTCTATTGATTGACAAGTACTGTATCATATTCGAGTGCCAATAACTTAATACCCGTAATTCTATTGCGACTGTTTGATCGTTACACCCTTCTCCTTTGGGGAAGGAAAAACAAACCTAAGGGACAGCCACGATATCGGTGCTGCAAGTTCTTTTACCACGCCCTACTGTACCTTACTTTGGTCCGATCTGAAAATACTTGTATGCCGGGACGCTGTACAGTACAATACAGTACCACTTGGACCTTAGGGCAAGCTTCATCAAATTACCCCTCAAATTCCGATCTTCGAATCCCGTCTCGCAACCCTAGTGGAAGCCCCAGCTGTTAAGTATGATACGTGTCTATTGGGCTCGAATTAAGACCAAAGTTTAATTGGGCTTTGCTGATACACTCGAATAAGACCTCAGAAGCTCTCGACAAGCGGTTGCCACCCGTCGCCTGCTTGTGCGGTGCTCGCGCACCAAGAAGCCCGTCATTTTCTTTCTTTTCTTTTCTTCCTTTTTTTTTCTTTCCTTTTTCTTCGTCGTCAAATACTGAGAGGGAAGGAAACGACGCTAACGACATCTTACACTACCCGTAGTCCACCTGCCAGCTATCCCTCGCCGCTCGAGCTGTTTTTCTCCATAACGTCGTACTGTATCATACTGTACTGTATTTTACCCGTCTCATATCATACCATTGGTGAGATTTTCATGAATCAGTCCTACCGTACTCTCAAACCGGATCGGTATCGTCGCAACTTCCGCAACCGCCTCCATCAGTTCGTCTCCTTCATTCGAGCTCTCTCTTACTTCACCCATTCCTAGGATTTCTCCATAGCCTAATCGAACCTACTAGATACTCTACCATCACTGAAATCCATCACCATTCCTTGGAAATTCCCCGCCTCTAATCTGATGAAGCGCCCCGTTGCATCGACGGTGAATGTTGAGTCCGAAAACCGCCTCGTCTCACGCCTGCGGAGTGCTCCGCAAAGCAACGCCTATAGGTATACCGGTGAGGCTCAGCTCTTTCTGTTAAAAGACCTGTTTGGAGCTCTTGCTTGTAACAAACGGGAATATCTCAATTACTTTTTTCCCAACGGACCGCCACAAGGAACCTCTCCGGCGGATTGGAATTTGTCGTTAGCTCAGGGTGCGTCTGATGGAGCAGAGTACAGTGCAACAGCGAGGGGGAAACCATGTGGGCATATATTTAGGCCCGGAGAAGCGACATATCGGTGCAAGTAAGTCATGAACACCACTAAATTTCTCCTTCTTCAGCTAATACAAGCTTAAAATTAGAACCTGCTCGCTCGACGACACCTGCGTGCTCTGTGGAAAATGCTTTGAGTCTTCCGACCATACGGGCCACATTGTCTATATCAATATCTCGAGCGGCAGCAGTGGTTGCTGTGATTGTGGAGATCCCGAGGCATGGAAAACTCCCGTCAAATGTTCCATTCACACTCCTCTACCTCACGCTTCCTCTTGTTCACCTATGGGCTCTGAAGTCCCCCCCCAAGAACTGCCACCAGACCTTATTCTAGGTATCCGAAGCACCATTGCTAGAGCGATAGACTACCTATGCGATGTCATATCATGTTCACCAGAGCAACTACGGCTCCCCAAGACCGGAGAAGGTATAAGGAATGATGAGGAGTCATCCAGGTTAACTTCTAGATACTTCCCAGAAGAATCGGCTACAGATAACGCCGAATACGCACTCATCGTATGGAATGACGAGAAGCACACCATCGACGAGGTTGAGGATCAAGTTGCACGAGCATGCAAAAAAACAAAGAAATTCGGCAAAGAGCGAGCACAGGAAACCCATTTTGTTGGACGAAGTATCGTTGCCTATAGTCACTCTCTTCCAGAGCTTATGCGGGTATCGAGTATTATCGAGCAAATAAAGGTCACTGTAACTATTAGGTCTGCCAGGGACACCTTCCGAGAGCAAATGTGTGGTACGATAATAGAGTGGCTTGGAGATATCGCTGGTTGCAGTGTAGGGGGGCATAACGACATACTTCGGACAACTATCTGTGAAGAACTTCTTGGGGTATGGAGAGTTGGATCGAGGGCCTCAAATACAGAAGTTGGTAAGAAAGGAATTGATGACCACGCGGTGGAGGAGGATGATAGTGGTCTGCTCGGGAGTAGGCGGGTGGTTGTCCCCATTGAAGTAGTGACTGGCGCGGGAACCGATGACGACGTGGATATGGATGAAGGAGATATCGACGATCAAATTGAGGAAGATGCTGAACATGACGAAGACGACGATGGTGGCGGAGGAGAAGCTGATGATGATGACGATGATGATGATGATGATGATGTTGACATGGTCGGCAGTGTGCTGGCCCAAATCGGCGGCCGCATCATAGGCGCGATCGGAATGGGCCCTCAAAATCAAACTGGCAGAACACATGCAAACACACAAACAATGACAGTTCAAGCTGAAACTGCTATTGAGCAAAACCAAGAGGCCGGCGGTAACGTGCCGGCGTACAATGAAGAGGAAATGCCCGATGTGCCGCCAATACCTCGTACCCCCGGATTCCAGCATTCCCGCAGGCCGGGAGTTCCCGTACCCAAACACTGGCTAGAAAAACCAGCCGGGTACACCAACAAACATCCCGTGCCTCCTCACGAAGATCTACGCCAGAGGGTCCGACTTGACTGGCTCATCCTTTTCGACCTGAGACTTTGGAAAAAGGCTAGGATTGATCTACGGGATCTTTATATCAGCACGGTGGTCGCTATTCCTGAGTTCAAGCGAATTCTGGGTTTACGATTCTCTGGCCTATACACTGTCCTGAGCCAATTGTACCTTGTTCCTGACCGGGAACCCGACCACTCCATCATCAATCTTTCCTTGCAGATCCTAACGACACCCTCCATAACCGCCGAGGTCGTTAAGCGTGGGAATTTCTTGACAAATCAACTGGCCATCTTATACACCTTTCTCACCACCCGCCAAGTGGGTCATCCCCATGAAGTCAACCAAGACGCAACCCTCGCCTTTGATACAGGGTCCCTCACTAATCGGAGGATGTTTCATTTCTTCCATGATATGCGGTATTTGTTCGCATCCGATTATGTCCAGGATAGATTACGGCATGAGGAAAGATATATGCTCCAGTTTCTAGACTTAGTAACCCTTCACCAAGGCATTTGTCCCAACACCCGCGCGGTGGGCGAGCATGTAGAGTATGAAGCTGAGGCATGGATCAGTGCATCCTTGATTACGCGAGAAATCAATAGATTGGTTAGACAGTTCTCGGAAGCATATCAATGGACTGAGGGCCCTCACGACAATAGCCTTCAGCGTGCTATATCTACGGTTGCGAGATACACCGCAACCAACTCCCTAGGCTGGCAACGTTGTCGATTCCATCAAGCCGAGATCAAATCTCGAGCCGAGCTCAAACAAGTCACCGGCTTTCAGTTCGATACTGACCGCTGGGGCAATCAACACCATTACAAGATCGTCAAGTTCGCCGTCGATAAACAGCCGATCAGCTTTCACCACGCTCTGCACTACACACTGTCCTGGCTCATAGAAGCTGGAAAAAACATGGATGTTCGTCAATTACGGAAGCTCCTTATGCCCGACTGGGAACAAATCAAACGAACATCGGATCTAGAAACCCCGGAATACGAGCCCGAGGATATCGCAATCGTCATGTTTGATTTCCCTTTGAGGGTTTGCGTGTGGCTAGCTCAAATGAAGGCAGGGATGTGGGTCCGCAACGGATTCAGTCTCCGACACCAGATGCAAACCTACAAGAGCGTTTCCCAGCGAGAGATGGCACATAGCAGAGATATCTTTTTACTGCAGACAGCCTTGGTCACCGTCAACCCCAGCAGGATGCTCGTGACAATCATCGACCGCTTCAATCTCAACCATTGGGTTGAAGGGAACTTTGACATCCCACAAGGCTATGAGGACTCGCAAGTATTAGACCTTGCGGAAGACTTTTTACACCTGTTGATCGTGATACTTAGCGATCGCCTCCCGCTTATCCCAATACAGGAGGAACCCGATCTTGCATTGTTGAAATTAAAGAGAGAAATCGTTCATATTCTTTGTTTTAAGCCAATTCAATTCTCAGAGCTCACAGCACGCCTTCCAGAGAGATTGCAAGAGCTTGACAAGTTCCAAGATACCCTTGAAGAAATGACTACTTTTCGACCTCCAGACGGCCTCTCTGATTCCGGCACGTTTGAGCTCAAAGAGGAGTATCATGAGGAAGTAGATCCATACATCCTGCAGTTTTCAAAGAACCAACGCGAGGAAATGGAAAATAGCTGTTGTGCGAGGGTCGCAAAGAGAACCGGGCGCCTGGTTTCTGAGGTAGCGTTTGAGCCAAAACTACGAGAGATCAAGACGGGGGTGTTCTCGGAGATTGCCGCTTTCACCAGAACACCAATTTTTGCACAAATCATTTACTACTCCCTAGCATATGGCCTTCAATTCAAGAGCTACACACCTTCAATACAGGAGAGCAGAGTTGAGATATTTCTGCAACTTTGTCTTCATCTTTGTCAGCTGGCCGTCGCCGAGGACAAAACCATTGAGGGCGAAGCCGACAACTCATTTATCCTCCATGCACTCGAGAAGAAGGCCAAGGGTGGATTTGGGATGCTCAATCTACAGCCTATTGAAGTTGAGGCTAGCGAGATCGGCAATCGAACCATCGCCACCGTGCTCCACCGTTTGTCCGGCATAGATGCCTTCAAAGCCTGCTGGCCCAAGATCGACAACATTCTCCGGCGGATGCGACAAAAGAAGCCGGTGGCATTCGAAGCAGCCGCAGTGTGGGCACACGAGATTGCAGAGCGGATGGATACCGAAGCTGACCAAAACACCAAAGCTGCCGAGGTCGAGAGAAAGCAACTAGCGAGGGAACGACAAGCAAAGATAATGGCACAGATGAAGCAACAGCAACAAAGTTTCTTGAACTCCGCTGGATTTGACTTTGGAGACGAGGAATTCACTGACAGCGAAAATGAGGAGAAAGAGTATGAGGAGGAGAAGAAATGGTGGAAGTATCCTGCCGGAACATGCTTGCTATGTCAGGAAGAGATGACTGATTCAAGGCTTTACGGGGCGCTGGCATTGATATCAGATAGCAATATCTCAAGGCAAACCCCAATTAACGATCCGAACTACATTTATGAGGTTGTCACTTTGCCCGACAGCCTTGACCGTCCAGCCGACGAAATTCGGCCTTTCGGGGTTGCAAGTATGAATCGCGATTCTATTCGCAAACTTGCTGCAGATGGAAGTGAGTTTATTGTCAAGCGCCAAGGGCTGGGCCAAGGATTTCCCCCAGAATCTGTCATGAGGGGGCCTGTTGCCACTGGGTGCAGCCATGTCATGCATTTTAGCTGCTTCGAACACTACTACGAATCCACCAGGCGCCGCCACCCCCAGCAAATAGCCCGCGACCATCCCGAGCGATTAGAGTTTAAGGAATTCGTCTGCCCCCTTTGTAAGGCTTTGGGAAATGCTTTTCTGCCGATTGTCTGGAGGGCTAAAGAGGAGACTACATCCGGGGCGTTAAAACCACCAGTCAGGTTCGAACAATGGTTGGGAGAAAAACTCGGCTCGATGTCAAAACTTAAGAAGGCCATCGAGAGTGACGGGCTAGACAGGTACAACATTATGATGTGCCAAGAAATGTTTTATTCCTATGGCTCCAGCAACATGATTGCCCCAATAGGGAATAAGCTCTCTCAATTGTCAACAATGCATGTCGAGCCGAGATTTCCCGAGCTTGGATCATCCAGACCAGCTCCCACCTTAAGCTTCGGGGTTAATGAAGCTGCTCCAAGGCCCGGTGCAGTTATCCTTCCGCCGGCTCAAACCGAATTGGACGAACTACACAAGATATACCGCCGCCTGAGAGACACCCTTATCAGCAACAACATTCATACTAGATATCCCTCCCCTGAAGCACGCCTGGCTACACCCCCACCCCAGCACAACCTCACTCATTGCGATTCGATGGCTAAAATCTTTGGGTTTACCATCTCAGCGGTTGAGATCGCCCAACGGGGTGTGGGATCTGAGCCTGGAATGACCCTGCTCGACCGGATCTCACAACAAGCTTTGACACACTTGAGGATCCTGTCTGAAACTGTATCTTCCTATATCGCCATTGGGGGATTACAAAACAGCGAGAAAAACAAGACAATTTTTGAGTTTAAGGACATGCAGCGACAACAAATCCAGCGATTGTTGATTGGTCATCCCGAGGTATACGATGACCTAGCCCGCACACAGTTGAGGTCGAATGAGAACCCCCTGTTCTTAGATGATATATTTGTATTCTTGGCAGAATGCTCTATGTGCCTTGCCCCTGGACTAGGTCTTGACATCATACATGTTGTTCGGTTGTGTTACATGGCCGAAATCACCAAAACAGTGCATAAGCTTTCCAGAGCCAATTGGTTCAATGGCCTGTTGACAGCATGGGGACAATCCGGAAGATCTAAGGATGTTCAAAACTCTATGAATTTCACAGAACAACAACTCAACACATTCCGTCAGTTTACGGAGTTTGTTCGTCAAAGCGGCAGACTAGCACCCGACACAGGCAATCTCCCTCTCGAGAGCATCGCAATCATGCGCACACTAGTCAAAAAGTACGCAACAACGTTCCTGCGCAAATCCGCCATCCTGTTGCATGTCCAGTACGGAATCGTTTTTCCGAACACGGGTTTCGGAAATATCGATGATTCCGAAGCAGATCGTCTTTCCGAGGTGTTAGGACTCCCGGGCTTCGACGAGATGCTTTCCTCATGGCTTATGCCCACTACTGACGGCCAGTACTTGCGTTCAATGATATCGGAATGGTGTGTTCATATGAGCACAAATCTTAAGGGTACCAACCTATCACACCCTGCTATTTTCGAACTTGTCGGATTGCCTCTTCATTACGATACACTGGTAGACGAAGCAATGAAGAGAAAATGCCCAAAGAGTGGAAAAGACCTCTCTGACCCTAATGTGTGTCTATTCTGCGGCGAGATCATATGCTCGCAAGCTGTGTGTTGCACGGATAGGGGACGCGGGGGTTGTAATCAGCATGTTGACAAGTAAGTACAACCGCCTTCACTGGCTGCTCGAACAATTACTCACCGGCTTCGCGCTAGATGTGGGAAGGATATTGGGATCTTCATAAACATCCGGAAAGGGTGCGTTCTCTATTTGCACAATGGGCACGGTAGCTACGGACCGGCCCCGTACCTTGACAGGTACGGAGAAACCGACTGGGGGCTAAGGTATTATTATCCCCACAACCCTTCCCACGACACTAGATTTAACATCCAGCAGACGCAACCGACAACTATTCCTCAACCAGCGAAGATATGACGCTCTCATGCGCAACACCTGGCTGCAACACGGCGTGCCATCAGTCATATCTAGAAAATTAGAAGCAGACATCAACAGTGGTGGCTGGGAAACTTTATGAAGAGTCGATTCATCGTTTCCGTTCTGTTTTTGCTTCCGGATGCCCTGCTCTCTTTTCCTCCTTTCATTTCTCTCCTTCTCTCTTTCTTAAGTTCACTTTGTGTTTCTGGATCGCGGTGTACTGGAGACTTTGCTAGTTTACCAAAATTGTCTTTTCCCATCATTAGATGTATTCTCTCCTCAGGTTCGGAGTAGTCTAGGATGCCACGATTTATTCTTCTTTTCTCCCCCTCTCGTAATGCTTTTGTTTTCCCTATAACGTTTACAGTCCGTCAGGGTATGTTACCTGTCTGTGAACTAGGGAGAACACCAATCGCGTGCACGTTCTGATTCCCTAGTTGCCTTGTCTTTTGCTTGGACAAGCGAATGGGAGACTTTACCCAATATTCAATATACCGAGCGGATGTTATAATACAGACCAGACCATCAGACTCCTTGACAATAATAATAAAGCACCAGCGAATTTCGCCAGATCCTGATGAACTCCTCAGGAAAAGTAAAAGAAAAAAGTTCCGCGCAAGGATGAGATCCACTGGAGTATAGTATCATAAGCCGCATCCCATAGTTTCGGTACCGTACCGCACCTTACCGCGAACCCACCCTCGAAACCCCGTGGCCTCCCCCTTGGGCGGAATAGGGGAAAGCTCATTGTCAAGCTTTTTAACATGTAGTCGGGGTTTGTGTGCAGTACTTTATGTACCTCGGTGGGTCTTAGGGTGCACCCCGCCAGCATAACCCGTATTTCCAGGGCTGTAGCTATCGGCTTAGGTAGGAAAGGCCATCTATAATCGATGGATGCTCTACTTGTACTGTACAAAGCAGTCTGCAAGCTGGTGTTTGGTCCCAGAATTTCCTGTCCTTTGAGCTGCCGCCGTCGAAATAACCTTCATCACATATCATAGGCTCGGCTAAGCACAGACGGGGTACGGCATATGCTCGAGTGTATGAGATCTCAGTCTCTGACGTGACAGCACATACCGACCAAGCAGCTCAGAAGGAGGGTATCGTGGGGCATATGCATAACTAGGCTCCCCAGATGAGAGCCCCCTTTATCTCTCAATTGATCGATATCTTTGTTATGCCTTACTTAGAGCTAGACACGAAAGCTTAATCGTTCTGTCCTAGTGTATTTTAGAACCAGATCCAGAGGGTGGAGCTTTATTTTGACCTCTTTCCCAAGTATGATACCCCAATTGCACCTGATATCACCCGCCATCACTCGATTATGTGCCCTGGCGCTTACTTCCCCGATGATCTTTCGTACTCGGGACTACGGGACGGCCCTTTGCATCCTCGAAGGACGATTATGCGATACAGTAGGGCGTGAAATGTTGAGTCCACCGGCGGCAGGCAATGCTACCAGTTTCCTCCCATTATCCCAGGTGTCCACCCGCGAAGTATCGCACAGTGCCACTGCCTTATTTGAAGGACTATCGTTAATCTACCAAAGTCTTGCAGTAGGGCGCTAAGATAGATTCTATCATAGTAGCAATAGTAGCAGCGGCACTTACTTTACTACTGCTGCGCCTAGTAACAGCCTATTCCCATTACAATCCCTGAGCACTTCAACCCCCACATCCCCGCTCCCTCCCCGCATCTCCGCCTCCCCAACACCTCCTTTTTTAACGCTTGTATCACCGTCAACTGCTTCTAGAATATTCGGTGACCTGCGCCCTTACATACTGCTTCCGCTCGAGCACGCTTGGTACCGTTTGTCGCGTCAGCTTATTTCACCATTATCGGTGTTCCTCACTGTACTTTACCTGAGACTCTGACCTATCAATCAAGCACGCCTTTCTTTTCTTTTTCTCTTCTCCTTGATCTCATTTTGTGGATGCTGGAACTTGACTCCGCACCCCAAGAGGTGTCTTCTGTACATACGGTACTAGTCAAAAAAGACACCACGTTTTCCCTTCCCTTACTTCCTTCAACCCCCCACCCCTAACTATACAAGATCATGTCTGGAAATACCACTCCCATGCCATCACCCCGCTCGACTCCTACAAAGCAAGATTCACCAAATGTCTCGCCTCATACACTACCGATGACTCCCCCATCCCCGGCTTTCACCTTCCCGTCCAAGGAATTGGGATACGCGTCTTCCGACGCTTCGTCCGATTCTTCGGCTAGGTCTTCACTCGCTCGGACGGACCTGGGAGGGCCACGGAGACGCGGGTTCATACGACCTCAAGGGACTGAGTTCTCGACCTCGGCGCGGTCTAGGGAAAGTGTGATGGCGCTAGGGAGTATTGCTCACCTTCAATACTTTTTTGCAAAGACCGGATTGTTGGATGGGAAAGGGGCGTAAGTTTTGCACAATCACTCCCCTGCATCGTTAGAGCTTCTCTGACCACGTACACAGCGGACTACAGACGAAGAAGAGCTCGAGTAACTTGACGGTCGACACAACAACCCGGGGGGCCCTCCAGGACTCGACTTATTCCTCGCTTCGATCATCACCAGAACTTCTCACGCCCATGGAAGCTGACTTCTTCTCCGAATCGCCCTCTGAGCTCGATGATTTCAGCTTTGATGAGTCGATCATGCTACCGCCTACTACCTCCACGTACAATCCTCAGACAAAACATATCCCTCCAACGCCAAATCCTCAGGTCCTCAGGGAGCAATTGCGGGGTGCCTTGGCAGTGACAAAAAGTGCGTGGTTGCAAAGCTTCGCAATTCCGGGTGGACCAGCGCGTAAGGAGAAAGTGGAGGGCGAAAAGGATTTGGCTCCATTACCACCTGGGTTCAACGAGCTTCACGGAACTGAGTTGGTGGAATTGGCAACTTCCGCTATTCGGGCGGCGAAGGCATACTATTATACCACTGATACATCACTCTTGTCGACGCGGGATGACAAGTCATTAAGGGAGGGGTTTCTGGGAATTCTAGACGTGCTCAGGAGACTGGCGCAGAGGAAATTCGAGGGTGGTGTGAAACCTGAGGAGCGAGACGCCGTAGTCAGGTGGATCGACACCGTGGAGTTATCATTGGCAGCAGAAGAAAATGCAATAGCGGACATGCGGAAGAAAGGCAGAGAATGGCTGGAGGGCAGCTGGGAAGGTCGGGAAATGGGTTTGCTCCCTAACCACCCTAGGCCCCCCAATCCCCAAATCCGAGGCTGACATGCTAATCAAATTGCTAGCAGATCGCTATCACCTATTCCTGACCTACTTCGACCCCTCCCCGGACCCCCTCCCCCCACTTGTTCCCACCGAGCCAGCAGCCACGCTCCCAACACCCTTCCTCCTATCCCTCCGCTCCGGCCTCCGTCTGATCCTGATTCACAACGCTGTCGTCCGCCGCTCCAAGCGACCCTTTGGCCAGATACCGAACTATCATAAAGAATTTAGCAAGCCCTACCGCTCAGCAGAGAACTTGCGCTTCTGGAAGAAGGCTGCAGAGATTCGGTGGGAGCTGAGGTTGAAGTTTGATGCCATGGGCGTGGTTAACGGGACTGAAGATGGGTGGCGGGATTTTCAGAGGGATATTGGATACTGGTGTGAGAAGGTGCTCGAGGAGATTAGGACGGATTGGGAGGTGAGTAATATTACGAGTGGGGGTGAAGAGAAGGAGGAAGGGCACGTTAGGCAGACGAGGAGTGGGACGTTGGAAAGTTTGAATGTTGAGGTTGGGGGGTATAATTCGTAGACAGGTATTTGTTTGAAGGGAAGAGGAGGGGAAAGGAGATGGGCGTGCAGGTGAGACATGGCGGTATGAGAAAAACTTGGACTGGGACACTAAATCTTATCTTCTTTATTCCATCCCCCCTCCCCCCATGCCCCCCCTCTCTCGCCCCTTTGTCCCTTCATCGCTACTTCACTATTTCCTCTCTTGATCCACTTTGTTCACGTCGTTACAGTAATCTGCATGGATGGGTGCGGTAAGGAGTTTTTATGCATGAACCGGCCTTATTTTCTACCCCCTTCACCTTCGTTCATTCATTTATTTCACTCATATTCCTTCTGTTCACCCCATCTATATATACCATACGTCATACGTCGCTCCGTCGGGATGTTTACCTTGCTTCCATTTTTGCCCTGCCCTCTTGGTTCATCTATTTATTTATTTCCTCACTTATTTATTTATATTAGCGTAGTTTCGTATCGTACTGTACTGTACTGTATTGTATTGTATTGTATTGTAGGTTGTAATTTGGGTTGTCCCTCTCTATGAGGTTTATATAGTGGGCCGAGTTACTATCATATTAATGGTTGGAGTGTGGCGCACGTAGCCACGTTGGATTATCCTTTTCGAGGGTGAGCGAGTGTGATGCGCGGTGATGGCGGGCACTTGCATGCGTTCCGGTACATCCGTAGTACAACGTCCACGCACCGAATGGCACGTGTGGATCCCACGGGGGGTGGGCTGCAGTTACCACTTATAATATATATCCCCTACTCCATCTGCGCCACCCACCACACGACAATTACGCAGTAAACCGACCGAGACGCTCGCTCCCGCCGGGCATCCAAAGCACCAGTCGCGAGTTATATCTTGTGATTTGGAGCTTCCGCTCCGAGGTCATTGGTATTATTATCACTGTTATCCGGAGTGGACACAGTGCTCCAGCACTACACAGTACAGCATAAAGTATAACACAACCACGGATCACTCTCATAAACTGATACCAACGCTGGCTCTATATTCCGCCAAGAACAACTCAAGTCCTGGTTAGTTAGAAATAGTAAGGTTGTGACGGGAGACTGGTAGTGTATGAGCCGCACCAGTTGAGTTGCAGATTTTTTCTTTCTTTTTTTTCTTTGTAGCCGGTGGATATGTCGTGTATTATTGGAAGCGCTTCTGTTAATGTGGATGGATGGGTAGTGTAGCTGCAGTGTATTATTATTACAGTATTATATAGCTATTACCCTAAACCCAAACTAAACCGAACCAACCCGGTCCCGTATTAGAAGTGGAAATCGTAATTAACGTGTAATAATAATAATAGATAACGTAACTTGACTACTACCGCTGGAAAGGGTGACTATGAAGGGTAGTATTAAATATAATAGTCCTAGGCAGAGGAATATTTATGCCCAGTACGATACCCACCTTGTCACCGCACACCACCATATCCATCTATATTAGACCGTGAACATACATGCCCCGCGGTATATTATACTATTGTATCACGAATACCCACTGCACCAGGTGCCGCATACATAACCAGTCGGATACATTGTGTGCAGCGGGGAAAGTACCCAGCCGAGTGATATCTCAAGACACTCATCTAGTTCCTTGTACAACCCCCCCACTCCATTCATTCATGAACTATGTATAATTGACCACCCCCCCCCCCCCCCCCCCCCCGAGAGAGAGTTGTCGCAGAGGGCATTCCGGGGAGCTTCATGTAAGCAGATATTTCGAAAGTGTGTGGGCAAGACGACATGGTACAAACAGTTGTTGTGCTCTGGATGATTCCTTTCCTTCCCTTTCCTTTTCTTCCAGCATACTTTGAGGTGCGGCCGTGAGGTAACCCATCTTATGATATTATGACAGTTGAAAAGGCATTGATTGGGATTGGTTAGGGTATCGGATAAGAGCCTTGGGACCGCGGCCGCACTTTATAGTATTTAGAGGCAGTCAGATGCGTTATGAAGCACTGTAACTTATACGACACTCCTCAAGGCGCACTAGCACAGCACAATCGGCAGCCACAGCCATGCATAGCGACACTAATCTACCACACGGAAAAGCTCCGCCCGTAGGACCAAAAAATACTAGAGTATCATACGAATATTATTATCAGCTTTGGCTTAACTATTTTCAAATTGGGCTGGGCCCTAGATATCGCAACAAGTCTCCAAAGCCCCCCAAAACCTAAAACCCAACATTAAAACCGTCATCTTCATCTCCAATCATGTAGAATACATTCACTGCTCATTCAACATTCCACGCGAGTAAGCGTGCACTACAACCGCTGCAATTAAGATATGGGTGTGGTGAAAAAAGAGAGGGAGAGGGGGAAGTAATAAAAAAAAACCCCTCATGCAAAATGAAAATCACCCGCTATGCATAACCTTCGTTCATAATGGGAAATGGAATGCCAATGGACCAGAGAGAGTAGAGAAAGGGAAAACAAAAAAGTTACACCCATGCCATCCCGATAAAATAAAACAAGAAAAATGGGAGGAAAAAAGATAAAAACAAATTCTATCCCTCTAATAAAAGAAACCCTAAATAAAAAAATCTACACAAGCCACCCAGAAACCACCCCCGCAAGTGCCATTGCTATCCCCATAGCAATGGAGGTTTTAGCAGACCCATTGGAAACAGGCGCACGAGTGTTCGTAGTCTGCGCATTGGGTCCAGTAGTCGTTAGTGTCGAGGGTCCAATAGAGTTTCCAGTAGCGATGAAATCCGCCCCACGTGTAATGGTGGAAAGGGTTTCAGTGGAACCAGATGGCGACGAGGATGGCGGCGAGGATGGCGAGGGTGATTTCCGGGTGGTCTCGGTGTTGCTGTTAGTTGGTTTGGGACTAGAGGATCCGTTGGTCGGGGTTGGCTCACTTTTGCTGGTTGTTGAGGCGATGCGGCCACTGTTGGATGGGGAGTTGAAGGATGATGATGAGCCGGAGGAGCCGGACGATGGGGGCACGGACGAGGACGAGGAAGATGGTAAGTTGGGGGTTCCCGGGTTGGTCCCTCCTCCCATTATGCTTCCGCCGTTAGACTTGATAGAGGCGGAAGATCCAGACTTGTCAGAGTAGACGTATTCCTTTCCTGTGGAGTAGTCCCGAATGTAGATGCTCTGGACAACCATGTCAAAGGGCCCCTTGGTAAAATCGGTTGGTCCTCCGGACCAATCTATACCATCGTTAGTCCAAATCCATCAAAACTGCTCTTCAAATGACTAACTAATAACGCCCTGCTCATTATCGGGATCTCCACCTGCCCATGATCCGATTCTAGCAGTCATAGGAGTCTGGGGGTAAAAGTCGCCCTTGACCTCGCTGGGTTTAAGGGTACGGACGACAACGTCGTCAATCAGCCAGTCAATCTTCTCGGCGGTCCAGTCAATCCCGTATTTATGGAATCTAGCCTGACTGTCGATGGGGTGGACTGCGCCACGGTCGTAGGTAGCAGTATTCCCCTTCCCAAAGTAATTTGACTGTGCTTCTCCAGGCTTGCCGCCGAGCCACTCCTAAAATTGCTGTCAGGACCCATGTATATACAATATATACCAACAAGTGATAGCTGGTGAATCAACATACCCAATCGATTTCATCAAGGTCATCCGACTGGAGGACAATCGAAGAGATGATACCGGCGCCTGGGGCTGGCTTTAGGACAACCTCATATCTACCCCACATTATATAAAAGCTGCTAACGATTGTCGGCGCATCCTTTGGTTTTGCTATTCTGAAGACCGCTCCATCCTTTCCTCCATACTTGATGACATCCTTACCCGTCAAGTACTTGAAGTTGGGCGCTTCTCCGCCGTAGGTATGCTGATATACTCCGGAGAGCGCAGGATCGGGAGGGCAGGCTATTACACAATTCTTGTCAGCCCAGGGTTCCAAACAATTACATCCAACGGGTTCCACACACTCTTCAACATAGGGTTACAAGTCGTAAATGTCTGGGCATTGGTAAGCGCAGCAAACAGGGCAACTGCTACGAATTGGAATACTGTAGTACGCATCGCGTTCCCAGTAATAATGACTCCTCGTAACGGTGTGCAAAAGTCAAAATCGCGGGAGTGTAAGTGCACTTGAGAGAGGATGGTGCGGCCGGAATGAAGGAGGGGCTGAGCCCGAGGTATTTATCTATCCTCTGAAGGCGCTGCCGGAGATTGGAGCCAGAGACCAGTCTGAGTTGGTAGTAGCGGTAGGTATCCTGTACAATAAAGCACTTGGAGCGTAGGGAAACAAGGTGGTATATCTGGTGTATATATCAAAATCGTGAGTGGGGGGGGGGGGGGGAGTGGGGGCAAACAACAAAAAAAAGACCCCGCAGCACTCGAGGTCGAGAGCTCTACTTATAGATAGCCAGGCCCTCCCCGTAGAGCAGGTCCCTAGCGTGCTTCTATAGGACTGGTATGCTTCTATTCGCACAGGGCTACACAAGGAACCTGACCTAACCAACCTTTCCTGACCCGGAATGACACACAGGTGGGTGTGGCCGAAACCTCTAACCCAGCCTTTCGTTCTCGTCTGATGTTGCTCTGCAGCTGAAGCCCTACACTTTCCCTTTTCGGTGAGGTCACCTGTATGCACCACAAACGTGGGGAGGGGGATGAAAAAGGAAAAATGGGAGCTTGGGAAGAAGAAAAAGCAAACACGCCGAAGAAGGGACACCCGCAACAAATAGCCCCTTCCTACCCAGAACGGCCAGGCTACGGATTCGTGAATTCGTGAGTTATTCGACAACCGTCGATTCAAGGAGGTGTGTGTGGAATTAAAGCGGTTGTAGAGATCCGTGTCGTTTCACATAGGCTATCGTAAAGGGAAGAAAGCGTGAAAGTGTTAGAAGGGGGGGAAGGAATTAAAACAGCAAACCAGAAAGGCTGGTCCTTAAGGGAATACCTGGTGGAAGGAGCAAAAAAAGAAGGGTCGTGGTCTTTTCACGATCAAGTGGTAGTTTGCCTGGGGGAAAAAGGAAATTTTCTTGTTATGATGAGCGGGCTGCCCGCAGTCGTAGAAATCGTAGCAGTCGTAAAAGGTTGGCGAAAGGTCGTGAATGGGCAGTGGATAGAGGAAGGGCAACCTAACAGTCAGCACAGCACTCGAGCACGAAGCACGGTTAGAGAGGGATGCGCTGGCCACAATCCAATTCCAAGCGGTATGTCGAGGGCTTGCTTGGCTTGACGCCCTTAATGTGTGGATGTTTTCTGGAGAACTGACGAAGAAAAAAAGAGGCTCACGACTGCATGCACCACGGCCCAGGACCAACTTTTACAATGGCTGGCCTGCAAAGGTTGTAACGGTAAACAGATTACTGGTTGCAGTTTAGCTGCCGGGATTGGGTTGTCTCTTGGCAACCAGAACCATGCTAGTACTCGAGTAGAGAGAGCTCAGCCTCAAACTTCAGACTACAGCTCACACCTGAGTGGAGGACGCATGTCTCGAAGCCTCTCCTCCTCTCCTCCTCTCCTCCTCCCCTCCTCCCCTCCTCCCCTCCTCCCGCCACCAAAAAAAAAATGAAAGAGGTCCCAAAAAAAACACAGCCCCGGAGAGGGCCCCCTTCTCCGGGATTGTCTCTATCATATTCCGGCCTCATGACTAAAGAGATACTCCTGCGCCATAAAGTGAGCAATCCATCCAACAATGGGCATGAAACTACTCGGTTGTACCTTTTCTTTTAAGCACTTTTTCAGAGTTTTCACGAAGGAGGGGGATATCTGCACATAGCAGAATGCCTAAGCACAATATTCAACCCACATCGCCCCTACCACGGTTCCGGTGAATTCGTACCATTGTATCCATCCCAGGGCCCTGATAGTACTTTGTGCAAGTAAATGGTGCATGCACGGTACTATACCAGTGGATGTACGGCGTGTTCCCCCAAGCATCATGTATGCCAATATAACAAGCACAATTGCTTTTCCCAACCAGCAAGGCCTTCTCATGTCCTAACTCTGCATATCATATTCTCACGGCACCCACCGACATTGTTGGAGAAAAAAAAGGCGTTTCCCCCGCATCTGAAAAATGCCTCCGGAACTCTCCCTCTTCTTGTTGTGCCCGAGCCTTCTGTACTAGTACCTTACGCGTACTCGAGTACTACCGGTAGTACAGTTCTCGTTCTGTAGCCTTTCCTTCGCTCACACCCCCGGGCTAAGCCATTCTACACAATCTTGTGTAATGTATGTACGACAGTACCGTTAGGTAAGGCTGCAAATACTACAGTACAGGAGCGAAAATAAAATTAAAAAAATACACATCATATGATGTGATAAATTCCTTTTGCGCCCACCCCTAGCTCTTCGACTCGATTCTCACTGGCCGATCGTGCCCGTTCTTACTCTTAGGTCATAAGTACTAGTACGTGTACAGCACCGTACGCTGTTGGCAGGTAACTTCCAGAGAGAGAAAGAAGACAATAACTGACCGCTTTCAACTCCATGATATGATATTTTGTTTCATCGAAGCCAGACAGATCAATGCGACTATTATTATCCTTCGAGTAGGAAGTCCGCTTTCAATGCCCCACCAGTTCGTGCCTTGCGTTCATGCTTCCTTCCACAAGGCAAAACCCTGGACATTATCCCAGCGGGAAGAAAGTGACGGGTTCAGATCTCATTTAGTTATCCCTTATCATCCTCACTCCCTTTTCAGGACCTTGCAGGAACGCCCACCGGAAACCCAATCATCGTTGCACACTCACTTGATCTGACCTCAAGATCCTCAAACAATTTACTGTCTCGGGGATCCATGAAAATCGTTAGATTTGCCATGAGACAGATGCCTTTTCGGAAGCTTGTAACCAAGACCTCCATCCTGCTAGAGCGGACCTTGAGTATTCCCCGAGTCGAACAAATGGCGCTGCAACAAGGACCTTTGCTTTAGGAATCTGCCAGTACTGCAGATCTTCAGCAATTTCTCTTGCCTTACCTTGGCTCTATGAATTCGAGTAATGCGAAGTTGATTTACGATACTCGAGCAGACAGCGAACGGGCAAGTCGCACAAAAGGTCTTGGCAGATGATGATTTAGCACTGATTGCCTGTAGCCCGCTTGTTCTTGACTGAATGAGACAACCAGACTGGGTGTTTACCATAATATTAATAGCCTGAATCTGCTATTACTACAATACAAGTATAGAGAAACGAAGAACCATACAGTATAGGCCTTACTAGCGCCAATCGACTCATCCGAGAACCTTCCCATACTATACGCTACCTCGTATGATAACTTCAAGCGATAACTTACTACACAATTACTTCACACCCCCTACATGTGCTTGTACGTGGAAGGGAAATGTTTCGTCTGGGGGGAATAGCCCTTACACCTCTCCCCTCCGAGCCGAGGAAGCTGGAGGAAGCTGGAGGATACTCGAGGAGTGACACCATCTCGTAACACCCAAATGCGTCTCGTCCAAATACGCAGTCCCCATCGTTCAGCTTGCAGGCTTACCGGTGGGAATACTAGGGTTCGACCAATCAGCTGCGAACTATGTACAAGTATTTGAGTGTTCCGCAATTGTAGATTATCCACCGGCCCATAAGCGGATAAACGAGATACCGTATTACAGCAGCGCACAGCATTGAAGGCGTCGGCACCATCATCCACCTTCTGTCAATTTGAGTCGCCTCGGTGACCGCAGACAGGCAGGGCTGTAAGGGAAGTCATGCTGTAATAAGCTTTTCTTTCGCCATCCTAGCACTTTCCAGGTTGACAAGTCTTATCGCCCGCATTTAGACCAGGGTTGTACCGACAGTGCAGCAAGTACTGTACGTACGATAGACGCCCTTATCCCACTGATACGAATCCGCTGTTGAAGCAGAACTGTGCAACCAGTAGCACTCCAAGAGCCCAAGTCTGAGCCAGATCTTGTGATCCCCACGGCACTCGAGCATTAAGTCCCCCCCAATTGAATTGGGACTTGGCCGATATACAAGTACTACACTTGTACTCGGGTGAGTTTGTCCATCTCTAAACTAGTGCAGCAATTGTTGCGGGTTGGCCAACGAGGGACTTGATCCTTTCTCACCGCGCAATCCCAAGAAAATCAAGACAATTCCCCTCTTGACAATCCGAACCAAGTTGAAAAACAAAAGATACCCCCTCGCGCCTCAAGCAACTGCAGTGATTCACTTACTGTATCCGAATAAAACGAAAGGGGGAAACATCACCCTGGGGGAAAGCTCCGTCCGAAAGACGATTCTAAAGCCCAAAAGCAGATGGCTTGTCAAGAAAGCCCACAAAGTATCCACATTATGGATCTTCGCTTGATCGGGTTAAAACCATGGCGCCATATGTCTAAGACAAGGAGAAATCCGCTTTTTGTTTTCTTTTCTCAGCTCCGCCTGGATTATCAAGAGTCGCAATCAGAGTACGGTACTCGAGCACAGCACAGGTACGAGTACGGTACGGTATCACAGGAGGCTGGTGGTTGTTGTCGAACGCAGATTGACCCAACCACCCCGACGAATTACGTCGACCAATAAGCGAAGCCCCCAGTAGCGCAGACACCGCGATAAACCCATTCCATTAAGAAACACACAGACAACAAACAGGCAGGCACAGAAGATGCCGTCATCCGATTCCAATTTGTTTTCTTTTGGGAGGGGAACTGACCAAACCACTCTAATATCCCCAGCTCCCAAAGTCGAGTAAGAATCGGCTTACTGTACTTACTAGCGGAGGAGACAAAGATTTGGCTAATCTTTTTTGCGGCATGGTGTTTGCACTCGAGGAAGCTGGACGGGGAATTTCCCGAAAAACTCACTCACTTACTAAATTCAAAAGTAGGTATGAAGTTAGGCTCTGATACCCGAGTACTAATGCTCCACATAAGCACTATGTTATGGGCCTTGATCTGGCATAGAGTTCAAAATTGCCTGCAAGTGCCATACGAATCATTTCCTCCATCCACTCGACTAGAGTACCATGTTCTTGACAAATCAAACCACGGAGCCATCCCCCCAACTGACCCTCCCCAGACGCAATGAGTATGGTAGCATTGGGAAACAGTCGTTGCGGTCGATTGTTTTTTGGGGCCCCAGCCACGGTAGCTGTTGAACATTATCAGAGCCATCGGCCCGTGCGCTGTGCAACGTAGCCCAGGTGAATCCACCCAATTATATCTCTGCGAGTTCCAACGGGGCGGGGAGATGGAATAGCACTTCTAATTCGAAATACATCACGGTGCCGCAGTTCCCTTCTACTCTAACCCGCGGATAGAAGAGTCTGCCGCGCTCGTGCCGTCCGCTATACTTGTTTCCACACATTTTCGGCTGGGCATCCGTACCGTATGCAAGGAGGAATAGGAGATCCACCACGTAGCCTTGCCGACACACTGCTGAAACACGAGTGAGAAGACATGAGCCCCAATCACCGCGCTTCATACCCTCTGTCCCTCCCGTCCTGGATCCTCGGAAGTCTTGCCACGGGGTCACGAAAATTCTCGGGGGGGAAAAACTCATCCTAGGTCCAAAAATGGGAGCGGAATGGAACGGCTACTATGATACAGGTGCTGACGGTGAAGCCCCACTTGCTAAACGTCAGCCGGGAAGCTATTATATCCCACTCAGGTTACGATAAATTCTAACTCTTGTTGGAATTATTATACCCATAATATCATACCAACCAGGGCTGTCGATATCAGGCACCTCTTTCCGGAAACCAGTATGGTATTTTTCCGAGAGGCGATCCCCCTCAGAGGCCGTCGAGATGTGCGGTTTGGGGGCGGGGTGGCCACACGTATGATACCTGCCGCCTATTCTGTCCTCCGAGGTTATTTTTCCACCGTTGGGTACCGGTATAGTACGGAACTTAAAGATGAGTGTGGCAGTGTTCTATAATAGCTTGCAGGCTATGGATTTACGTTTAGTTACTCGCAGCGGTAACAACTCCCTCGCCAGCTAGCCGACGAAAGTCCACACATATCACAGGTAGGATATCGTCATGCAATTCTTCAGGCCGGGGCCCGAAAAGAAAAAGAAAAAAAGGAAAGAAAAACGTTGCAAGGACCAACCAATCGTCAAACCCTTCATGCAGGAACCAGGCACTGCCCGGCAAAATGGAACAGAGATGAGAGAGAGGAAGCAATGAGTGGGCCGGTTCAAACCAACCTAAAACCCCACTCCATCCCGTCACTCGTAGCAGGCCAGAACTATTCGATAATGGGGATTCACGGGGTATATGGCAAAAGATCCGTGCGTATCTGAGCGCCCATACAAATCCACGACCCCTGGCATCGAATACTTCATGCCTGCCACGAGTGCCGAGTGGCCAACAAATGAAGAGGGCAAGCGCCTCTGGTATCCTATCAGGAGGTGCGTATTTCTTGAGGGCACAGTCAGGGCGGGAGAGAGCCAGGTGGCGAAGATTTCAGTCCGATTCATGGATCGCTAAAGTTGATTGAGGACATGTCGCCACAAGAAGCCGATTTGTTTCCCCTATCTTGACTGCAAACGAGCAAACTCCTTGATACGCGTATTCCTTCATGAGATCTCACTCTTGATACTTTTCTTACCCCCCCCCCCCCCAAATAGATCAGGAAGTCACAGTTACTCGATTAGGTCGGCACAACACAAAGAATGCCCCGATAAATCCCTTCTCTTATGAAATGAGTTTCTCAAAACGAGAATCCCCCAAAGATCTCCCCCGGATATTCTAATTAGGGGCGATGGCAACATGACCACATGGATAACTCACAGAATAGAGAGTGCCGCGGGGACTCGGGTGGCTAGACCTAGCTCTAGGACATTAGTTAGACTTCCCCCTCCCGGTAGGGTCTGCAGCTTGTTTTTTCCTTTCTTCCTTATTTGACTCCGGAGTTTAGACCAATTAGCATATGGCCCATTCATTTGAATTCTCACTGTACATGAAGCTAGCAATATCAGAGTAACACTAAAGACCTCAGAACATCACCGTGCCCATGAAAAAAAGAGGGAGAAAAGCGGGGAAAGCAAAAAAATAAATACAGCTGGCTAGGCGAAACTGTGCCCCTTCTAAGTGCAGATACAGCACGAAGAAAGCCCGGGCTGATCCAAGCACAGACTTCAATACCTTTTAAAAAAGGGACCCAAACACGAGTGACGACCCATGCTTCCTAAATACCCATCGAAACATTCCAACCATCGAGATCATAAACACTACGTCACACATAACCTTCCAAGCGTACGCGTTCAGAGTGTCAGCCGCATGTCCCACAAAAAAAGTCTGTCTGTCCGCTGATATTAAAATAACGGTTTTTCCCACGACATCCCATACCGTCACAAATAACTCCAAGAAGTCAGTCAACCATTTCGCCCTTCCCGAAACAGTAACACCATACTCCAAACTTCCCCCAGGCATATTAACTTTTTCTTCCCCTCAGCTCTTTTTGACCCAGCGCTTGTCGGTCGCAGTATGGACAAATATGGACCCGGGGGTGCCCCGAACGAGCGAGCACCCGACATACCCCCCCGCGCGCACCAAAGTCTGTTACAGTATACACTTAATGCTAACGTCAGCTCCGGTGAAAGTCATGCAACACAGTACAAACCCTGACCCATATTCTCTCCTTCCTCTCGGGTCCCGGTATCGACCTATTACCTCGGGAAAGCGGGGTGTAATACTTGTGCGTACATACTGAGATCTGCTTTTCCTGGAAACTCGTGGGGAGCTGATAGCGTAGAGGCGGTGGCAGCTCTGCAAAAGACCATTCTTTTTAGAGCAGTGGTTTGATGGGTCAGGACCGCTCTTGGACATGCACGATCGCGGTGTTCGTTTGGTTTGTGGGCTTCGGCGAGACTTGGGCGTGAAATTGGGGAATGTAGAGCACGGCGCTGTAGGTGGTTTGGCTGGGCCGGATTTATTACTATATTGTGAGAGGTATTTATGTTGGTTGGAGGGCTGGTAAAGGTTTATGTTCTGACCTTCATTCGAGTGACTTCCCATGCGGATTCAGCCTCAAGGTTCCCAAATACGAGTGAGCAGTCGTGACACGAGACCAACTTGCACTCTCGTAATGAGTTACATAGCATCAGATGAATTTTAATCTATCTCGTATTTCTAGCAACTTCTAGCAAGTTTCAATTTTACCTCTCGCGTTCCAAGTGTCTTTCGCGCTCCAGGCCGAACTAGCTAATATAAGCTCTCATTCAGTTACTCAGACGCAGGCATCACAACACCCATTGATATTCTCAACAATCAGCTAACCAGCTATCTTTGCCAAATACAAAAAAGAACACGTTTTATCATCAGAGATCTCATTCCAACCACCCATCCATGCCATTCCATCATCACTCGTTTAGTCCGTGTAGGAAAAAGAAATATAGGAAAAACCAAAGGCAAGAATGAAAGTGAAAAGGCCCCCTATAGCGCACCTTGACCCGCTTTTTTCATGAACGCCAAGTATATACCAGAAATGAAGATGGACTGAATGAAAAAGAGAAGATAGGGGAATGATGTAGATATGAATGTGAGGAAGAGAAGATACCACCATGTTGAAAAAAAAAAAGGGAGAAAAAAAGATGAGAGGGGGTAATCGATAGCAAGGTTTTGTGTGGGGAGTATGGGATTAGGCCTAATAGTCTTAGTACTGTCTTTGGGTAGTATCGCGGAAAGAGAGATGATGCTAGGGGAAAACATACAATGTAACGGTACACCTGCCTCTCCCCTTCAGCGCGCTCCATGTATTCCCTCTCCATCAAAGACTCAATCCTCTTCTTTACCATCGCAAGATCGGGGTTAAACCTCGAGCCCATTTGAGTAAGCACCTCATTGACAAGCTCCGCGTGTGATATAAGTTTTCGTTGCTTCATTATCCTCACAAGGGCGGCTTCAATTGTAGCCCCCCTGTATCTCTCAGTCTTCTCATCTGTATCCCTTCTCTCTTGCTCGGTTTCAGCACGGTTGGTTGCTACCACACCGATACGAATGCGCATGAATTTTGAAGAGAATTCTTCATTAACTGCAAAGACGTCTGTTGGTCGGACATCTCGAGACATTGGTTTCTTGATCAGAACACGTGTTTTAGGAGCTACTGCGAGAGCCTGGAGATTTCTGACGAGATCTTGCTCTGGGATGGAGGTGATTGTGTGTATTTCCTACTAAACGTTAATAGTCATAGGAGGGGTGGAGCGGGGATCACACTTCGAAGGACAGCACATCTCCGGGGTTGAGCTCACTGAAGGCCATTAAAATGACCATGCCATAGGTTGTAACGCTCAACTCGTGCCTCTTCCCTTTGAAAGTAGCTCTGATGTCTGCCGTCCCCTATACCAAGAAGTCACCACAATTAACGTCTCATAAATTAATTTATGCACTCGGAGAGGGAGATGAAAAGAATAAGAAAAAACGTACCATATCAGGACGCCAATCTAGCCTGCGCCCACTATGCCGATCAAGGTAGTATTTTGTAAATGAATCCCTGACAGCTCTGATCTCCGGTGGGTAGGTGCATGGATGGTCGTTTGTACCACCCCCACCCACTGGCCAAAAAGTAGAGGTGAGAATCTGGGCGGACAGCTCAACACCCTTCTTGTAGTTGCTATCGCTCTCTTGTGATAGCTTTTTGAACTCGCTCGTCATCTCCTCCGAGATATTCATGTCTTTGAACATGCCCTCAAATTTGCCCGTAAATGCGAATCCGACCTCCATCTTAAATTTCCCAATCATCTGCTTCTCAGCATCGTGGGACACCGAGCGATTCATCAAAAGGCGACGGGAAAGGTGTTTCTTATAATATCTTTCGAAAACGTCCTTGTCGGTAATATATCGGAAGAGGGTTAGCGCTTTATCGAGCACAGCATCAACTTCACTCTCAGTCTTGCCCTTCAAACCTTTGCGCAGATTTTCGTCGATGAACAGAGAGATGAATTCGGGCGATCTGTCAAAATCGTTGATAAAATCCGTGAATGCCCTGGTCATGGCAGCTTGTATTCCCTTATCTTTATCAAATGACCGCTCCCAAATGCTTTCATATTTGTCCTTCAGTGCTAAGACCTCATCGACCCATCTGATAGCAACAAGAGTTATGTTGTTTGCTACTCTTTCTTCGCTCACTACCGCAGCGCTCGACTTGCTTGAATCTCCTGTACCATCTGCTCCTGAATTTGTGCTTGCCTGTGGCGTAGATATTGTTCGGTTGATCTCTTTACCCATGGTCACTAGCCTTGCGCACATTTTTTTCTTCAGGCTCCTCTTCTCGGAATCCACTCTGCTGATCAACTCATAGACAAGCTTTAGGTCCTCGTATCTGTCATTGTCTAGCATAAACCGGAGACCCGAACCTTCCATCTCCAGAACATCGTTGATGTTTGCGTCGATCAATTTCTGGTCAACGACTCTCATTATCTTTGGTTCAGTCAGCACGGATAAGGTATCATGGCACCGAGAGTATTCCTCCTTGAGACGTTTATCCACTTTTCGCAGGTATGTTGCAGCATCACAGTCCCGCAGCAATTGTTCCCCTTCCTTTTGGTAGAACACTTCGCTTGCTAAGATAAAGTTCTCTATAATCCCCATTCGGTTAGTGTTGAGGAAACCATGCCGCCTTCAAAAAGCTTAATTTCGGGAAGGCGAGCATACTTTCAAAGCTTGTCAGATACACCTTCTGGTTTTCGTGCTCCTCCTCTGTTTCGTATAAACCTTCCAGCATGTATACACAGGCCCTAATCGTAGCACGGTTGATGATGTCGCCATCGCGCTCCATCCTAATCTGGTCAATGATAACGCTGTTGAGGGCATTCCCAATGTTGTACTCTGGATGCCTTAGAATGTGATCACGGAAAAGCCCCATGCAAGCAACATATATCGAAGGGATTTTATGATCAGCGCAAAACACTCGGTCCTATTCCAAAGTCAGTAAAAAATTAAAATCTAGCTGCGCAGGCACAACCGTCGGGAACAGGTGACCAACCATGTACATCAGCACTTCCTTCATCATCCCCATACAAAGCTGGTGGTCTTCCCAAACAAACTTCAACCTTTCCAAGAACTTGGTCCCAACTGTTCTCCTCTCGGTAGTTGCCGTACCAAATGAAACGTCACCAGTAACAATGGAGCTAGGTAGCAAAGGTTTAACGTCTCTGACGGCAACGGTCTGCAAGTGCTCTCCAACCAACTTCTTCACATTCCCGTAGAGGCGGTCACCGTGTTTCTTCAAGACAAGTTTATATGCGTTTCTATAGACCTCTTCGAAGGATAAGTGGGAGGCGTTCTTTGCGTAAATTTCTCGCAGCGATTGGGCTAGGACTTCCCAGTATTCGTCGAAATCTACATGGTCCGTAGCAAGGCCCTATTTACTCATTTATCCATTTTTTTTCCCAACGTCAGCTTTCACGAGACGTGAAGTGGGATGATGAAGGAGGGGATGGAATAGATAATACCCTACGTGGCGGCCTGATCTTACCGCGAGAGCGATTCATCTTCAATCCAGAAACTCAAAAAGTAATTGATTCTAGTTTGATATCCCCAGAAGCTTCCGTTTCCCAAAGACACTAGGGGACTTGTTTCGGAGGGGTCTAAAGGACAGAAAACAAAAAGAACAAGACGATTCACTATGAACGTTAACTAACGCTCGGAGGAGGTCAAGTTAACAGAGTATGGTGGTGGTGGTGGTGGTGGTGGAAAGCCAAAGAGGCAGGAAGGGAGGAAGGAAAAAGGAAACAAAATGAAGGACCAGAGAGCGAGATTGCGGTGGTAGCGGTGGTAGCAGTGGCAGTGGAAGGTCGGTTGGTGGGAGTGGTGAGGGTAGGTGGGTTGAGGTTGAATTCAAAAGGCAGTGTCGTGAAGCAGGAAGAGAGAACCAGGGCGTCACAATGGAAATGCCAAGGCTAAAAGAAGCGTTGGAAGTAGGTTATTGGCCCCACCACTTCCTATCAAAATTCCCCCGCCAAATGCCCTGCTGCCTGGCTGTACCGTAGCATGCTCGTACAGGGTGTTGAGGGTAACTTAGGTGAGGCGAACCTGTCCTCACTGGCACTTGGCCAATGAGGGGACATAATAATGATATTATCATGGAGTTTCTTTGACGGCTATTACTGTTATTTGCCTTCGTCTGCCGAGACCAGTTCTCACCAAGCTTTGGCCAGTTAAACTCCAATTCGTCTCACCTATGCTCACCCCCTCAGCACAACTATAATACCATCTCTGTCCGAGGGAAAGCCAGTAATCCTACTCGCGTTGCCCGGACAGAATAGCCCAGAGTTATCATACCGCATTATCGGGCGGGGACCGCCAGGCGCTAGTATGATACACTTTTTATTCCCGTTCTGTCTCGGCTTTGTAATAACACTCCATAGCCTAACTCTATATAGCTAGGACTAGGCCCCCCAGAGTATCATAATATTATGTTTCACCTCTGCCGCTTCCAATTTCGACGCCAGAGTTTGTCCAGATAAAATGTGGTATCACACCCCAAGACCCAATATATTCGGTGTTGACAGCACGATACAGGTACTCGAAGACAGGCGGAAGCCCACACATGGTTTGAGGAGAGCTGCTTGTAATGGAACTCCTCGAAAGAAAAGGAAAAAAAAAGAAAGGAGGAGAAGAGAGAAATTTACTAGGTTACCTTTTGTTGTCAGACCGCATTCAAACCAGGCCTACTACACAGATAGTACCGTCTGTACGACGAGTACTGTACCAGTGCTGCAGTGAACCTGGCGGATCGCTGGCTTCCGGCACATTTGGAACTATGCAGCCGGATCAAATTGATCGTCCGCCCAAAGTCATGGTGCTTCGCATGCTCTATCATAGATTAAGTTCAATTGCTAATTCCGCAAGCCTGAAATAATACAAGCTCTTTCGGCTAATCTCCAGTGAGAAGGCGTTTGACGAGTGACAACAAAGTGATAACTTGTGCCTCTACACTAGGTGTCATCATAACGCTCTCATTTAAACACCTACAGTACAGTATCATGCTCGAGTACGTTGTGCCCTTGGACAATTGAAGGATTTAACGAAAATAATAATAATAATGACAGTTTGTTTGAGCATCTAAGCTATCATATCTAATACATCGGTCTGTTGTAATTACACCGATTAATAATACATTACATACTTGTACTCGAGTAAAGCTATATCACAGGCTAAAATCGAAAGACTTAAAGGCTTCCTTGAAATCATTCGCATCCTTGACCTCTTGTTCAAAAGTCTGTGCACAATCCTTCCAATGCACGCTTTTGAGACCCATCACCTTCGCCAGTACTTTTCGGCCTATCCAACCGGTCAGACACCGTCCAGCTCTGACTTAACTCACACCACGACTGGGGGGAACAACTTACCAAACTGCAAATCAAAGTACTCCCCCTCTCTGAGACTGACCACTAGGCTCCCATCCACCCCAGATATCCATACCCTGAAATAATCCCCCTCATTGCCAGCATCCACCCCTCTCTTTTCAAACTCCCCAATTTGGTCGACCTTAGCCTCGCTCTTGAAGGCTTCTTCCACAACTGCTGATTTATCATCAGGCACAGGGATTAACTGCCAATGGGAGTGCACACCGTTGGCACGGGATATCTCGAAGGTAACCGCGCCGCAGCCGCGACTTTTGAGCATTTGCTCTATCGCTAGACGGTAATTCGTCATTTCCTCGAGCGTGGATTTTCGTGAGCTTTCATTGTCAATGGCGGTCAAGGTTGGTGTGTGGATTAGGGGTATTATAAGGACATGAGACGAGAACGGAAGTGTCGAGGGGTTGACGGTAGGGTTCGTTAATGGGCCTTTGGCGGTGGTTACGTATGCTTCGTTACCGATCGAGACTATCAAGTGCTTTTCGAGCTGCGGGTAGCTCAGGCAGAAGAAACAGGATTCGGCTAGTGATAGGTTAGTTGGGGTTTCGTTGGAAGGGATGAGGATTCATACGCCCAGGTGGAGGCCTGACTTCCCGCGCGCCTCCCCCCCCTCTCCCGCGCTTACGGCCTCTATCGCCCTGCTCGTGTCCGCCATCGGTGTGATCTCCCCAGAAAAAGCTCGCTCCACCAATTGAATCCTGTCTTGGTCTTTTCTTGCCCCCATCTTCTTTATACGGACACGGAGTAGCGGAGGCAGGTATTGGAATATTTGTATCCTTAGGATTAATCGAGAAAGCATATAACGCCTTAGCCTTCTTCTCATTCCCCCAATCCGCAACCCCCAGGAACCTCGTGATCTTAGCATCAGATTCTCCCTCACCCGACCTCGCCTTATTCCGATACGGCTCTCTCTCCCAGAACGCCTCTCCACCAGCAGCAAAGTGGTACCTAGGCCTCAATGCCGCTGCCAATTCCGCAATCACACCCGTACCTCTCACGCCCGGCGATGCGAGCGCAGAACGGCTCCCTACCCCTTCCGGCCACTCATAAGTAAGTAGTAAATCTGCGAGATTAGCCCCCTTCAGCCCCTTCGCGTCCTTCTCTGAGTAAAACGGCAACGTTTCTCCCTCGGCACCTCCCGCTTCCCCCGTTGCCAGTCCAGCATCTAGCCTCCCGCCTAATGCAACGATCCGTATGCCGTCGGACGTATTCAGCACAGTCTTCTTTCCGAGAAAGAAGAGGTTTTCACAGACTTCGCCGGATGAATTGATCTTTTCGCGGACGGGCACAGGAAGGGAGTACTGCCCGAGACCGAAGTAGACTGGTAATGGAACGCGGATCTCGCCGCGGAGTAGGCGTTTTATGTTCTCCGTCTCTTCAAAGGTGGCCTGGCTTGGATCCGAGAATAGATCGCCGAGGAGGAGGCTGAGTGAGAAGTTGTTTTTCGCGTGTAGAGCTGTGACTTTCGCAAAGGCTTCGACGAAGCGGCCATTTGTTGCGCCGATAACTAGGCTGGGAGGCGAGTATTAGCCAGTATGGAGACCAGAAGTGAGAGAATAGCCTTACACCTTTGCCGCCATAAAAAGGTTGTAAAGGAAAAATGGTAAATGACGATAGCCAGGTTAGATTGGAGAATTTAGGTAATGTTGCCATGTTCCAGTCCGGGTAACCATTCACCTAAATTTCTAGCTAGATTTAAAGACCTTATCCGCCTCACCGCTTCCTTCCTTCTCTCCCCCTTCCTTCGGTACTCTCTTGAAAAACATCATTTTCTCCTAGCACTATAAGAACCGAGCCACTTGGTTCCGTGATACTTCCAATTATCACCGGCCCCTGACCTCTTGCTTCTACCATGGGCCCCTCCACTCCCAGTATCAGCAAATTGGCCACTAGGGCCAGGGTTAGAGCTACCTTAAAAACTTGAATAATTGAACCGTGTGCTATGAAGTCCAGAATTTCCTTCTCTTGAACGGGGGAAAAAACACAGCAAAAACACAGCCCCTTTCCCCCTTCCGAGACAGAGGAAGAAAAAAAATTCTTGACCTTACTGAGAGAGGAAAGTCCAACGACATAGCACACGGTTCAATTATTCAAGTTTCTACGGGTATTCGACGTTTGTGTACTGCCGACCGTTGTACCCATCACCATGTTCATCGCAATATGGCTAGCTCTTCCACTCCATCTCCGATTAAGAATCGACTCGTAAGCAATTCCTATTCTTATTTCTAGTTAAGCTAACTACGATAGTGATAGTGGGAGAGGTACGCCAGTATTCCAAACAAGCACGGCTAGACTGGAGGATAGGGTATCCGGCGTTGAGTCAAAACTATTGCGGATTATGTGGATCCTTGGAGCCTCGTTCACCGGTATCGCTACCTCTGTAGGCCTTCTTGCAAGTGTAAGTTCCCCATGACTTACAATTAATAATTACTAATAGAATCAATAATAGGGTGGCTTGTACATAGCCAACGGAATTATTAAAGTCTACGAGACAGAAATTAACGCAGCCTGGCGTGGAGCAGTAAGGTCTACATAAGAACATCTTGCTAACATTATAATAGTTGAGCTCGATCCGTGAGGGAAAATAATAAAAATAAAAAATTTCAGGGAGGGGACTCGGAGGATTAGGCTTACGGCCTTGGTTTTTTATTATGGGCCTCTTGTTTTTTATTATGGCTCTTGATACACGCGCTAATGCAAATGCGTGTCCAAAAAACTATTCTTGTAGACATCAGCGGGTAATAAAATAAGTTTTCCCGTATTTTAGCGTTCCAGTTTTTCCTCTCTTTGATCGGAATTTGTGTATTCTCCAAAGATCCGTTTGAACTATTGATGAAATCCATCTACCTCTAAAGTGTAATGGTAGTCAATACCGGTAAGCTGCCGGCTTCCTGGTTGTAAAACATTCTACCATGAAACTCGCACTATGGTATCACCAAGGACGAGTCTGGGGGACCACACTCCCGAGTGATACCCGATGCTACATCCGCCAAGCCACAATCAAGCAACCCCGATAATTTCCCTGGACATCATCTCATCATCACTGCACATCCAACGCGCCGACAGCATCCTCACCACCGAACGAACTATCCACAACCAATGGCGTTCCGTCTTAGCTCACGGGTAAGCCCATACCATGCGATCAATTGCCCCAGCCCCTTGTTTAAAGAAGACGAAAAAAAGTAAGCTGATATTCCGGTCGTTAGCGCACCGCCGTTATTACACTCACTGCTCTTGGAGCGATGGCTACTACTATTACTCCTGTGTTTGCCGATGAGGGGCAGGTAGGCTTCTTCTCCCCTCAATTAGTATAAGTTTACAACTCGGCAAGCAACGGTGGACTTATTGATCCGCCACAGGGCAAGAAATCAATCTACGATCTCCCCCCAAAATACTCCCACGTCACCACCCCCACTACTCTGGACACAAAATCCACAAGCCTAATCACCGCAACCCCGACCACCGCTCCAGGACCCACCGACGAGAAAACCACCCCAACCCCAACCGACCGTCTAGCCGCCGAGATCCGCAAAGCCCGGCTCTTCCTGCACGCGCACACCGTTTTCCTACAAACGCACATCGACCTCGCCTTCTCCAAGTACCTCTCCTACGAGCACAGCATAACCACAACCATAAGCTCCCTTGCACCCCCCAAGTCCTCGGAAGAGAAGGTAGTACCGGGTGTCCTGTACGTCGCCGTCTCGACCATGGCCGGCTCCATCATTGCCCGGAACCGCATGCTGCCCATTCGTGCGTTGACGCCCGTATTCGTTGGTGTAGGCGCGGGATGGTACTTCCTCCCAGAGACTACGCGGAACGTTGCGGATTTGGTGTGGGAGTGGGAGAAGACGGTCCCTGAGGTTGCGGAGAAGCACCTGCTCATCCGGCGTGGGATCGAGGAGGTTGTGGAGGTGAGTGAGAAAGCGATTAAGGACGGGAGGAGGGCTGTAGATGAGAATGTATCCCGTGGGAGGAGTATTGTGGAAGGGTGGGTTAAGAAGGGCTGATTGATCTCACGCCTGTGAAGGGTAGCTGGTGAAAGCAAAAAATAAAATAGATGGTGGAGGAGGAGGAAGCTGGGGATCGTAAGTCTATTATACAATGTATAGCTTACACTACATATACAAACCATTGGTAGAATCCCCCCTGTTCCTCTTCCTTTCCCAACCCTCTTCTCCCGTATTTGCTTTAGCAACGAATATCCCCAACCCCATTCATTAAAGAAACAAGGAGGAAGAAAAAATCCCTATCATACCAACCCCTGCCCGTATCGTAATATGTACATCCATCCATCGCCGCCATCAAACAACACAGTGCAAAATAAAAAAGGAACAAGTAAGGTCCAATATTTGTATGATGAAAAAAAGAAAGCAAAACTCCAGCCCCAGCATCGAACAATCAAAACAAAAAGAGGATAGGGAAAAGGAAATGGGAAAAAAAATGGAGGGGGGAAGAGTCCGTTTCAATCCATTTATCCCGTGCTATGCCAGAGAGACCATGCATGAGAGGCCTGGGAGGAACGAGCAGGGAGAGAGAGGAGTGGAAGTGGAGAAAGAGGTAGAGGGGAAAGCTCATAAGTTACCCAGGTAGTGGTAATCTTCGTGCCGTTGTGCCCAGGCGCAGTGATCGTGGCAGTGATAAGTATAACGGAAAAGTGTTAGAAAGGTAGTGGAAAATGATAGGAATGAAGGATGAAGAAGCTAATGATACAGTCCCCCCCTCCGGCCCTTCCTCTCACGGCATCGCGCCCTGCCTAGCATAAATCAACTCATGAATCTTCCAAGCCAAAGCCCCCACCTCGCGCAGTCTAGCAGCAGCCCCGCTCTTCAATGGTTCCCAATCCCCCTCCACCTCGCCGCTCCAGATACCCTTCAATTCCTCAGCCTTGCGTCTGCCCTCCCCACCCACGATCTCGCCCTCAGATTCGAGGTTGCTGCTCACAGCATCGCGCACGAACCAATGCAACACGCTCTTGCGACACTGGAGCTGCCAGTCGAGAACCACGCCGAGGCGGCGATAGTAGACGCGGAACCAGTCCACGCTTCTGGAGAGCACAAAGATGTGGCCGTCACTCCTGTCGCCGATGGCCGCTTCAATCCTTTCAAAAGCAAGGAGGAGCGGGAGGGTGACTGTTAGTGCCATCACGACGGTTTCCAAGCCCGAGACGTTGAGTTTGTGTTCTAGGAAGCCTTTGATCCGGATGTGTGGGCTTCTGGGTGGAAGATGGAGCTTCATCTCGCGGTCGCCGGAGAAGCTGACCTCTGCCGAGGAGTTTGATTCAGTATCGTATGTGAAGGCGATCCTACCCAGGGAGACGTCCAAGCACGGGAGATTGAATCTCCGGATCACGGCGACGAAGCGGATCAGACGTTCTATCCGGTGGAGCTTCTCGATCAACGGTTCTATTACTGATTCGCCGACGTTGATGTTAAACCTTATTGCATAGCTGCCGGATTGCGGATGAAAGGAGACGTCGCTGTCCGCTGCTGATATGTTTGTTGAGCCAAGCTGGGTCATTGGTTCTTTGGTTCTGCCGAGGACTGTCATGATACACTTCCCCTCCGCGCCAAGCCCCTGGAAGGTTAATCGCAGGACGTCGATGCCCCAGTTTGCATGGATCAGACTGGAGAAGCGGATATACAGGTCCGGAATGGTGAGTTTGGGATCGGCTACTTTGCTGGGCTGGAGCTTGTGCTGCACTCCCTTCTCAACTAGCGTTGATTGATTAACGTATAGGGTTATCATCGCAGATGACATTTTCTCTAGGTTCCCTAAAAAGCCGTATGTAGCATTGGCTTCGCCGTGCACAGGAATTTCGAGGGCCATGCTCATGGACCATTGGCTGGGAGCTTCGTGTCTGTGCAAGGTTAGGAGTGATGAATCTGACTTGTTTGAGTAAGGAATGCTCACACTTTAGCAACCCACCAAGTCTGCCCTGTATCTGCTAGAACCATAGCAACGACCCATTCCTTACCCCAACCTTTCCTCCTGAGATATGATATGTACTTGGTACTGTTTGGGAAGAATCCCTTGAGCTCCTCCCTTCGAATATTAAGCACCTTCAAGACCTCCCATCCCATGCTACGAGCCCTAGTCTCAACCTCATCTTGTGTCAACACGAATTTCAGCCTTATTATCAGATCCTCGACACTAGTTGGTAAACTATTCATTGAAATTTCGACCTGCGTCGATACCATGGTAGGTGGGTGCAATGCAAATCGGCCTGTGATGGGCTCGATCAAAAATTTGATTGGCCTTGAAGGCGTCAATTGTAGTTTTAGCGAGGAATTAAATGAGTCCGTTGGATGAGTGGTCAGGACCATGGCTGATAGCGGGAATACTGGTGAATGTGCGAGTCGGCCCCGTATTGATGTGAGTATGTGCTTCGTGTGCATGGCAATCACAGTTTTTATCAGGTTTTCGGCAGACAGAACGGCCACGTCCAGGGGAACTTCCTCATCTTGGACGGTTTTCCCGTCCCGTATCCACCGCACGCCGACATGGCTTGGCCTCCCTCCAGTGCCACGCTTAATACCGACTTCGATCCAGCTCTTGGTTGCGCCCTCTGTAACCCTACCGCTCCAATATTGCACAACCAATGTCCTCTTACGCATGTCGACTACCAAGTTCTCGGTCCATCTGCCCGAGAGCATCATCTGGAACTGCCGGGCAAGTGTGCATATCTTGTCTGTCATGACAAACTCATGTAAATAATCGTAGATTCCTTCCAGCCCCTTCTGCTTCAAGATCATATTGCCTCTTGTTTCGACATCATCCCTGATGCGGCCGGCTGGAAGGGTTTTGGCTGATGGTTTAAATATAAAGCGGAAATCGACTAGATATAACTGGGACGTCGGGTCTCCGTCCCCAATACAGAGATCCGCTTCAAACTCATCAGCGACGGTGAAGGTGGCGCGGCCAGATGCGATTGTGTAGTCTCGGAAGTGAGGTGGCAGTTTCTCGTGAAGGGCGAGCCGTAGCGAAAGTAATGTGTTGAGATCTCGTAATATTTTTAACGTTTCCCTGGATGTTAGCTTCTTAGGTGGGACATAGCGTCTCTGCATAAAGCTTGTTAGTAAAACACGATGTGTGAAGCCAAAAACTACATACAGTCATCGCAGTATTCGCCCGACCTGTAGACAGCACCCGCACGGCGGTGTCGAGGTCGGGATTAGGGATTCTATAATTGGGATTGTTAGGACCCTCCATTGAAACCAAACCAGCCAACCCAAAGAAAAACTGTACCGAGCATAACTCATTTTCCTCCTGACCTCGTAGAGGTTCCAGACCACCTTATGAAAAATCTCCTGTCGAGTATCCAAAAAAACCTTGAGATCAATTACTTCACTAACTGCCGGCGCATTTTTCGCCCACATGGTCAAAACTAGCAATTTGATAAATTGTTTCCGCCTCTCTAGCATGTGTTCAATTATGCGCGCCTTCTTGTCCCCATCCGACCGCCCCCCTTCCGCCAACAAGCCGATCGTCCCTTGTAACTTATTGTGCGAATCCTGCACCAGTCGAGAAACAAGCAATCTCAGCTCGATGAAGCCCTGTGTGATGTGGGGGAGGCGAGGGTTCCGGAGAGCGAGCTCCGTCTGCTTGCCAGGGGCGTCGACCAGATCTCCTGGCGTCATCGCTTGGGGCATGGCTTCTCCCGCCAACACCGCGCCGTCGGTTGGTCAGGGCACCTCCGTTCGTTCGCCGGAGACAAGCGTTCAGAAATAGGTCTGCTATTCGTAGTCGGGTGCTGATGTGTGCGACACTAAGATTCTTCGTTGCCTAGCTATAGAAGTGAAGATGCCGGGGTTGGTTGCAAGGGGTGGTCGCGCGTTTTTAACGCGGAGCGGAAGATAGGAGATTGTTGGCCGGAGAGCTATTGCCCAGGGGTGAAGGCTCGCGTGTCGTGAAGTTGGCAGATCGTGACCCGGAGCTGGAAGTGGAGGTGAAGCGAGGTGAAGGGGGGACGATGAAACCTGGAGGTCGGGAGCACGGTGGAGGAGGAGTGTGGAGTGGAAACAAACGTGGGTTGATGATGAGGCTGATGGAACGGGGGGGGGTTTTGGGAGGATGAAGGGGAAGGTTGGTCTTAGCTTTCCGGAGCTGCTGCTTGGAAGTAATCCACGCCGTCAGCAAGGTATGATATGCACAACATTTGCCCCATAGGTTCTCGTCTTATTATTCAGTCTGTATCGTGTGGATGACGTTTCAGGGATTTCTTCATTTTCATTCTATTTTTCTCTCTCTCTTTGTGTTTCTCTCTTTGTTTGTCTGTTTGGCTCGGTGAGAAAATATCAACGGAAAATCCCTTCTCTCTCGCTCTCTCTTTTTTTTTTTCCGGCTGCCAATGATATGGCTGTTTCCTAAGGGGGCATATGTCATACAGGCCCAACGATACCACCTCTCTCTGCACCACAAAAGGAGGATATACGACTGGGGGCAAAGGGATTCCTTTTACTACTCAATCACCCTTCTGGTAAGAACTCTGAGATTATATACTCAGTCCTAGTACCGGTATCTACCCTACATCGCCACACGTAACTCAACTATTAACCGTGGTTGATGACTTTCGACGTATCATAGTAATATAATAGGAACCCACAGGGACCTCCGCCGTGATTATCCGACCTTATATGATACTTGTAGTCGTCTTGAAATTGCTGCAAACACAGTAGTCTACCGAAGAAATTCTATGCGCTTTGTCCATTCATGTAGCATACCGTACTGTAACCCTTCTTCGAGGTGGTTCGGCAGCAGGTTTAATTCTACTCGCAATAGCAGCTTCATCTGGGTTACTTTTCTTCATTGGTCTGTTGAGGTGCAAGATGACGGAATGAACACCGTGGGGAGGTGGTTAGATGGCTAGCTTTCTTCAGCGTGCCAGTTCCTTCCCCCCCCGATCATTTAGACTAATTTGCTACTCTACCAGAGCCGATGCACCGCATTCGAGTGCCGTGAAATTCACTCTGTCTCATCGTCTGAAGCATGATACGGCATGATATTTGTAACAAAGAATTTCTATCGGACTCTAAAAAACAATGATAGCACCAAAACAGCGCCAACCAGTAAAACCCCGTCAACTCCGTAATACCGTAACCCATTTATCCCTGAAGATTTTTTCCCGCCTATCACTTCAAATCCATCACCTGCTAGGGGGAAAACTCGACCCCACAGATTTTATTTTCCTTTCCGGAAACACCCCCCTTCTCCCATCGTGAGAAATCATATTCAGGTTCGTAAATATTCCCCGCACATGGCTCCCAAAGCAATTGGCCAAACTTCAACACACTAGGCACAACATATGGAAAACGGATGGGCAGCTGTGGGGCAAAGAATATGAACTTGTGCGCTGGATATCTGGTCGCGCAATTTTTATTTTTTTCTGCACTCGAGCAGTTACCCGAATGTCTCTCCACTAATCGAAAGACAGAAAAGTTCGATGGTTGGGTTTTTTTTCCGGCATGTCTTCCGTTTGCGAAGGAATAGTGGTAAGGTATGTTGGTATGTCGGTTTTTGCTGGCTGGCAAGGTTTTTTCTTTTGAGAAGTGTCGTCCCAATCATAGTAAATGTGGCTTTGGATCGAGCCCGGCCGAGCGATATATTCCACTCTGGATGAGGGTTCATGCAGCTTACTGCGCGCAGACTAGGATGTGTCTAATACGGCTACTCGAGTACAGACATACCTGGCATGCTATACGTCAGGACGGCAACGGAGCTGCGAGCAGGAGAGTGAACCTGGACATGGCACTTGAAGACAGCTGGAGAGTCTACCTATCATAGGTGCGGTTGTTACCAATGGGTTTGGCTTCACTGACGAGTGATAATCTGTGAACGATGGTGCCGTGGATTATATACGATGTATCGTGATGCTGAGTGGGGGTGTTAGAATCTAACAGTCCAAACAGGGATTTTTGTTGGAAAATACTGGTGTGATGGCATGGGATGCGATACAGTATACTTCCATGCATCTTTTCATACGGATTTCAGTAAGGTATCATAGATGCTGTGCTTAGATGCGAGAGTTCTTGAGCTCACCGCATGGGGGGGGGTCAAGAATGGAAGCGCAGAGATGGAACGGTATAGTATAGCTACTATATATTATCCTTCGCAGGCTCTAAGGTAAAAGGAAGGGTGGAATGATGAAGCCTTTGTCCCATCTGATTCAAAGCTCGTGGTTTTTTTATCCCTTATGCTTTTGAATGGAGTTTACTGGCAGTTGGTTCACTAGGGTAAATGTTGGCACCACAATCCACAAGTGGTAGAATCATTAAAAAATAATAATTACGGCTGGGCGAAGAGACCCGGCTTACGAGAAAAGCCAACGTTAAACTAACGATGATGCACTACGGGAACCAACCTTATTCTTGTCTAACATGAGCTGAATGAGTAGGAGGAGTATGGTTCGGGTTCCCTGAGTTGCCTTACCCCAGCAAGCTAAACTGCACTTAATATAGTAAACCATGCTATGATGGAAAGTGCATAGGAAACTGCATTCCCCACCTCACCACTCAACCTCCCACCGCGAACTCCAAGTACGGTACACCGCTCATCAGCTGAGCAGAGAAAACCTTTTTCCAAACCCAATTGTTCCTACCAAGGAAAGGGATCATGGCCCAATCCGTCAGATCGGGAAATTGATGACTAATCCGTTGCCCCCTCCCCCCCCCCAAAAAAAGGGTTCAATAGTCTCATTCGCTCTTTGCACTAAGAGAGTTAAGTTCAACCCCAGCCCAGGTTAGCCAGCCGACCAGCCAGCCTTGTTAGTTGGTTGGAACGCTTTCCTTCAACACACAAAGCTCCTTCCTGCCTTTTCCCTTTTTCCCTTTTTCCCTCCCCCTCCTCAACAACACCATGGTTCCCCGGTACCAACCACTTTTGGACCCGGATTCCGAGGACGCGGATGACGAGCGCTCCTTCTCCGACGCAGACGACGACGATTACCCGTCCAATGTACCTCCGCACCTGCAACGGCACCCCTTAACCCCGACACCGCAATTCATCGGCCAGGATGTGCGGACCACGTCTCGGAGGGAACTACTGGGGTGGTACTGGTACGCATGGGCAGCGGAGGTCTTTGTCGTGTGTGGTGTTGGCTCATTTATTCCCGTTACCCTCGAGCAGCTAGCCAGGGAGAACGGTGTGTTGTTATCGGATAAGAGCACGCCATGCGGGTCGTCGTCGGGGTCCGGGCCCGGGCTGGGACCTGGGGCTGGCGGTATCGAGGATGGGCAGGCTGGCCAATGTGTTATTTATTTGTTGGGCTGGGAGATGAATACTGCTTCCTTTGCCATGTGCGGCTTTATCTCTGGCAGTGTGGGGGGTTGTGGTTGTGGGCTAACACTGTGTGCTTGGTGGGCATAGGTACACTTTTTCGCTTTCCGTCTTGCTTCAGTCTCTTATTATTGTTTCTATGTCTGGCGCTGCAGATCATGGTGAGCTTTCTATATAAACTCCCGTGGAGGGTTGTTTTTGTTTGTTTGTGCGGGGTGTGCGCGTGTGCGTGCGGGGTTAACTGTTGCTGCTTTTTAGGAGCTTATAGGAAGCGATTGCTATTGGCGTTCGCCGTTGCTGGGAGTCTTTCTACTATGGCCTTCATCACGGTTTCTACAAAGTATTACCTTTTCGCGGCGTTGTGGGCTATCCTTGGGAACATCGGTTTTGGGGCATCCTATGTGTTGCTGAACGCATTTCTCCCAGTGCTCGTACGGCACCACCCTAAATTGGTGTACGAGGAGCCCCTCGTTCGCGCAACCACCACAATCAGCGTCCGATCGCCGGATAGTGATGAAGACCAATCGTTATTGGCGTATCAGGAGCCCCTATACGGAGATGGGAGGACTAGCGGGGCTTTGGCGCTAAGTACCCAAATAAGCGGCATTGGAATCGCTGTTGGGTACACCGCTGCGGTTATACTGCAAATCTTTGCTATTGTGCTTGTTTTGTTGACTGGATCTACCACCTGGTCTTTGCAGCTTGTTCTGTTTTCTATTGGAGCCTGGTGGTTAATATTTACTATTCCCACGGCAGTGTGGCTGGAGCCGAGGCCTGGTCCGCCTCTCCCGCCACTTCCTAGACCGGCATTGAATGGGTCTCCCCCTGGCCCTACATCATTGGTCGTGGATGACAGAAGCTGGTGGGGATATGTCAAGTACGCCTGGGTAGGGCTGGGAAAGACCATCATGAGAGCCAGAAGACTCAAGGACGTCATGCTGTTCCTTGCAGCCTGGTTTCTCGTTAGCGATGGGGTAGCCACCGTCAGCGGCACAGCCGTGTTATTTGCGAAGACTGTATGAAGAATTGCTCCTCTTCGGAACCGTGTAATACACGTGATGCTAACGGATCACATGACAGAACCTCAAAATGAAACCAGCTGCCCTAGCTCTTATATCTGTCATATCAACGATATCGGGGGTAGGTGGAGCCTTCGCCTGGCCAAAAATAGCCCAAACGTTCAACAGAACCCCCAGCCAGACAATCCTGATATGTATTCTTGTCTTCGAGTTTATTCCTCTGTATGGCCTACTCGGTTTCATTCCGGCTGTCAAGCGCTCTGGCATCGGTGGACTAACCAGCCCTGCGGAAATGTACGGCCTAGGTGCGGTCTACGGGTTTGTACTTGGAGGGGTAAGCGGGTATTGCCGTAGTGTCTTCGGAGAATTAAGTACTTGCTCCCTTTCCCTCTCCATCCCATCCATTTCTAACGTAGCAATCAGTACCCCCCGGCTTCGAAGCAGCCTTCTACGCCCTCTACGCTGTAACCGACAAAGGTTCTAGCATCTTCGGCCCGGCAATCGTCGGGGCTCTGACAGACCACTACGGGGACATCCGTGTGGCATTCTGGTTCCTGGCGGTCTTGCTTGCCCTGCCTATCCCATTGATCGCGGCCGTGAACGTCGATCGGGGGAAGCACGAGGGGAAGATACTTGCTGAGGAGGAGCTGAAGATTCCCTTACCAAATCCTCCCTCTTCTCCTAATGGCGTTGTATAGCGATTTTTGATGATTTTATTGAGAGGGTTACCGGAGGGAGGGGATGTTTGTGCATAAGTTACGGTGACTACGTTGAAGTGTTTGGCGTAGAGCTTCTTTTTTTAGTTTCCAGTTTTATCTCCTTTTCTTTTTCTTCCTTCTTGTCATTTCCTCCCCCGATAAGGTACTCACTCTTCTGCTCTTTTATTCTTTTTGCCCTGCCATTTGTTTATTCCTCACGCAATTGTTTTGTTGTAATGAAGATATGAGTCATAGTACGGGTTAGTTACTTTAATAAAGGGTCTCGACGCACACCATGACTATGAGGAGTGGGAAAAGATGGAAAGAGAAATATATGCACAAGGCGGCAGAGATCAGGGCTTGATGTAGATCATTCGGGTCGGGTACCGGTAGTCGTGTGCCGCAGCCGACTCGTGCAGAAACACAAGCCTCGCATTGCTCGACCAGAGCCTGGAAAGAATTCCTTTTTTTAATGGATGACCAGTACTTGTATCTGTGCTGTTCTTACGCACGGCCACCCAACCAACGAGGGGAGAAAAAGAAGAAAAAAGAAGCCCTGTCCAATCTTCAGATACTTTGTTCTAGATATAGGTATTGAACTGGAAGCTAGGCACGATACCTTATTCATTGATTATGATATATTCTTTAGAACTCAACGTGATATAAGAGAGAGTAAAAATTCCGTCCAGGTCATGTTTCCCAGGCACCGGCCGGCGCCCCTTGTTCGTAGTGAGCTGCGCCCAAGAGATCCTGTGTCCCACAGGAATCACGAGATCTGAGGTTATGCATTCTTGATTGGTGGTGGTAAATGCAAGCAATGGTTTCAAACTGAGAGTTTATTGAAACTGAGCGCTTGGCCGCGGCGGATGGGCAAGATAACTTTGAACCATACTAAGGGGCAGAAAAATGTCGGGCGTACTTGTGAAATGGGGCATATCGATTGTATGTGAACCAAACCAGATTGAGGGAATTTAAGTGATATTAATGAGTAGGTTTGATATTGACAAAAAGTTGAACGTATTTTGTAAGGTGAGTGTGTTATGAGCGATATGGTGCGGGTACACAAAGTCATTAATATATTATCATCAGAGCAATAAAAAAGAAGACTGGATTAAAACACAAAGTAGGTTGAGCATATACAGTACTCGAGTACAGTAAGTCTGAGTTTATCTAAACTTTGGGACAAAAACTGATCTGGGTTTTAGAATGCCGGTATTTCTTAATTCACTAGGACTATCTTTGATTCCGGCTCGGGTTTGCAAGGTTTGACAAATATAATAAAAGTAAAACTCTTGATTTGCTTAGTATTCAATAATATTGTAACTTGAAAGGAGGTCTTGCTGACCTGGGGAGAGCTTTTATGTTATGTCATGTTACAGGGCCAAAAACCCCCTTGTACCTAAATACAGTATGATACCGTTAAAGCGCTTGAGATCCACTATCTCTGGCATCTCCTAAATCGCGACATCAGCCCAAAATATGATTAGTTTGGCAAGTTAGCAGAATTGCGGAAGCCAATTAATGAGATCCAACACAGCCAGATGGCTCAGGCTATACCGTGTCAGGAAAGCACTAGTTCTTCTTAAGAACATTTGACTCAGAATCCCCAGATCAAGAGATTTTACGGCACTAGTACAGTACTCGAGTACAGCAAGTGTCCAGAGACTTTAGTGCCAAGGCTCACGAGAAGTATGGTGGAAAGCGCTTAAAAGGTGTACCAAGGAGGTGCAATTTTGTAATGCTTTTATTTGGCCAGGGTAAAGGGTTTTAAATGGCAAAAAATAAATTCCGAGATTGCATGTTCAACTCCCTCCAACATTTAGTTTTTTTTGTAGTGTGTAGCTTAATTTTAACCTTCATCTTCTGTCTATCTTATGAGAGGACAGAATTCTGATCCTTTTCTAATAATATTTCCTATCGTAGAATATACATATATCAGTGATTAAAATTCTAGAAATATGTTATACTGTTGGGAATTGAACGATGGGCTTCTAGAAAATATTTTTGACATTTATAACCCCTAGCCTGGACTGAATAGAGGCATTACAAAAATGCACCCCTTGGTACACCTTATAAGCGCTTTCCACCATACGAACGCTTGGAGCCGGGGTGTCCGGATGCCGGCAACTTTAGAACCCGTAGCACTGTACTCGGTATTAAGGGTTAGTCGGGCGCGGTGCCACGAAATGTCTGGGTTTATTTCCTATCCCTTCGTTCGTATTCACGGAAGGCCGTTAGTGCGGCACTAAACACGGCTGAATAGGAGGGTTGCCACAAGCAGAATAGTTACTGGTAACCATGGGGACCTTGACGTCAGGGTTGAAAATGGTGATATGACAGCAGAGATGCGACCGTAGCAACAAGGCAATACAGCTTGGTAGAGGGGTTTTTGCAGTTCAATAACACGGTAAGCAAAGAACACTAGATAATAATTATCCAGCGGAGTTATTGATAATGTTTAGAAACTTCAATTAAAGAATGGCGTCTTATACGGAGCACCCAGCCCTCGCAATGCTGGACGATTTCAACCCCACTTCAGACCAAGCAGCTTCTATGAATCTCGATGATTCCGAAGAAGAGGTCGAATTAGAGGAAAATGCTTACAGGGAAGTAGGCCATGGTGATATAGTGGCTGGAAATGAAGAGGAGGAAGAATCTGAGGGGGGCGATGGTCAAGATGAAAGTCACGATGGTCGAGTGTCAGTCCGGTGTCTTGACCGCGAATTACCACGTCCACAACAATTCCATCCACTGATTCATGATTCACCTGAGCATACCCGATACTTTACTCTTCCTCCAGAGTTTATATCCTACAGTACAACTGGTATTACTAGTACCAATGCGCGTACTGGTAGAAGAGCATAATTGACTCCGGGGTCTTTTTTTCAATTGTACTTCTCCGATACCGAGCTCGACACACTAGCAGAAAATACAAATGTCTATGTTAAGTACAAGAATGCAGGCCAGAGAGGGCGCAGGTGGAAGAAGACTACAGCAGGAGAGATAATAATTTTTGTTGGCCTCTTGATTTATATGGGAGTGCATAAGGCAAGAATAGGGCTATATTGGGAAGGGAGTCATGAGTTCCCCGTTCATGATATCACGCACTACATGTCCAAGTTCCGATTTGAGCAGTTGAAACGGTATTTTCACGTGGCCCCAGTTACCTCACAGTCACACTCTCAAGGCCATTGGACGGAAAAGGTGCAAAGCCGCTGGCTAGGAACCTGGAAGAGAGGTTTCAGGCATATATGCATCAGCAAAAACGGACCCTGCGTCTGATCCGTCGGCGTTGCGTCCTGACGCATCTCCTGCGTCCCATGCGTCCTGACTTGCGTTGCAACGCCCCGCCACATCCCACGCTTCCAGATGCTACCTGGCAACGTTCCTTGCGTCCTGACGCAACCTTGCGCCCACCCTACGTCTGGACTACCCCAGACTCTTTCTCTCATCTCTTCTTTCTCCTGATGCGGCGATAGCTCCTCATCACCTCTTCTCCGCGTCCTGACCCACCCCTCATCCCCGCTCGTGTAATCACAACTA
>Ga0307517_10000651_pt1 | contig 59585 bp, 49 predicted proteins | sample 23_EM_MG_FD_194515 | JGI IMG/M metagenome (GOLD analysis project Ga0307517, IMG submission 194515) | Populus trichocarpa ectomycorrhiza microbial communities from riparian zone in the Pacific Northwest, United States - 23_EM | ecosystem: Host-associated > Plants > Roots > Unclassified | place... | reverse complement strand
TTTCACCGCGGCAGCCATCGGGGCCTGTGACGCGGCATAGGATACGTCTTTCCCGCCGAACTTCAGGTCCAGATTGATGCGGTATATGCTTGGTGCTTTCGCATTGTACCGGTCATAGCTTAATTCATCCACGACATATAAAATGATCGACAGGCAGGTGGCCAGGCCGATTGACAGGCCCAGAATGTTGACGGCGGAAAACCCTTTATGTTTTTTGAGGACCCGAAAGGCTGTTGTTAGATAATTTTTGAGCATGCGATGATGATTGAGCTGAAGATTAGGTTTAGAGGGACCAAAAAAATGCCAGTTTGCAAATCATTAAATATCAATATGTTGGATTGCTGTCATGGGTTGCATCGTTCGGTTCCGATACAAAAAGTGTACGGTTGTCTGATCCCCTTTATTCCTTAATTTTGCCGGACAATAACGGCGGCAGTTGGCCGCCCCTGACTATGCATCCTAAAAATATCTCCATAGCGGAGTACAGCTATACCCTCCCCGAAGAACGCATCGCCCATCATCCTTTGAAAGAAAGGGATGCCAGTAAATTGCTCATCTACCGCGACGGGCAGATCCGGGAAGACCACTACCGCCATCTTGCCGGTCACCTGCCGGAAAACTCCCTGCTCGTCTTCAACAATACCAAAGTGATCGAGGCCAGGCTCGTCTTTCAGAAACCCAGCGGGGGCAGGATCGAGATCTTTTGCCTGGAGCCCGCGCCGGGAACCCCGACTGGGACGGCGGCCATGCTGCAGACAGGGAGGGCGCAATGGAAATGCCTTATCGGGGGCGCCTCGAAATGGAAGCGGGGGCAGGTCCTGCGAAAGGAGATAGCCCCCCCCGCAGGCTCATCCGGTGCCATCGCCGGGACGGATGCGGCCCCTGCCATCCTCGAAGCCCGCTGGTTGGATAAATTCGAAGATGGGTTCCTCATCGAACTTTCCTGGTCGCCGCCTGACCTAAGCTTTGCGGAGCTGTTACACCGGGCCGGCCTCATTCCTCTTCCTCCTTATATCCGCCGCCCGGCCGAAGCCGCCGACAGCCAGCGATACCAGACCGTCTATGCCAGGCACGACGGGTCCGTAGCAGCCCCAACGGCCGGTCTGCATTTTACCCCGGCGATCTTCGGGGACCTGAAAGAAAAGAATATCCGCCAGGAGTTTGTAACCCTGCACGTGGGAGCGGGCACCTTTATGCCGGTTAAAAGCCGCCTGCTGGGACAGCATGTGATGCATTCCGAATTCATCAGCGTGGAGCAACCGGTTATCCGGGCACTGCTGCAACAGCTGGAACAGGGGACGGGGATGATCATTCCCGTCGGGACCACTTCCCTCCGTACGATCGAAAGCCTCTACTGGCTGGGGATCAAGGTCATCCACGATCCGGCCGTTACCCCCGAAGGACTTTTCGTAGAACAATGGGACCCCTATACGGGAATGGATACAGGGATCGCCCCTCCCCAAGCCCTGCAAGCATTGCTGGACTGGATGGGCCAACAGGGTCTTGCGCAATTCTTTACGAGAACGCAATTGCTGATCACACCAGGATATGAATGGAAAATAACCAGGGCCCTGATCACTAATTTTCACCAGCCCGGGTCTACTTTATTGCTGCTGGTCGCCGCCCTTATCGGGGAAGATTGGAAGGACGTTTATCAGTATGCGCTGGAGCATGATTTCCGGTTCCTGAGCTATGGGGACGGAAGCCTCCTGTTCCCGCCTCCCGGCCGCACCGGCTAGCGCACTTTTTTCAGGGGCAGCTCCAGGGTGAACGTAGTACCCTTGCCGACGACGCTGTCCACCTTGATCTTTCCGTGATGCGCTTCGACGATGGTCTTTACATAACTCAGCCCCAGGCCGAAACCTTTTACATTATGGAGATTGCCCGTATGGGCGCGATAGAATTTTTCAAAGATCCGGCGCTGCGTCTCTTTACTCATGCCGATGCCATTGTCTTCGATGCGGATGACGATCGCTTTTGAAGTGCTATGCGTGGTGATGCGGATCAGCAGGGCGTCTTTGGAATATTTCACCGCGTTATCGATCAGGTTGGAGATGAGGTTCGTGAAATGCACCTCATCCGCTTCCAACAGGTCATTCTTCGCATTCAATTGCAGCTCCGCCTTACCGCCCTTCCCTTCCAGCTGCAGCTGAAAATTATCCATGGACTCCTGGATGACCTCATGGGCGTGGATGGGCTTGAGATTGAGCTGCAATTCCTGGCGCTCCAGCAAAGAGGCCTGGAGGATGGTCTCCACCTGCTTGTTCATTCGCTTGTTCTCTTCTTTGATGATGCCGGAGAAGTACTCGGATTTCTGCCGGTCCTGCGCCACTTTCTCATTCCGCATGGCATCCACCGCCAGGGAGATCGTCGCCAGCGGGGTCTTGAATTCATGCGTCATGTTATTGATAAAATCGTTCTTTATTTCGCTGAGCTTCTTCTGGCGTAACAAGGCATTCACGGTGACATAGAAAGCGGCGATGATCACCAGGGTGAAAAAGATGGCGCCGCCGATCATCAGTTTCATTTCCTTCAGCACGAGGTTCTTGAAATCGTGCACGACCACGACCATTACTTCATCGGGCTGAATGCTGCCGATCTCCGCAGTGCTGGGCGCCTGCAGGGGATAGACCAGGGAGATATTGTTCACGCTGTCCTCGAATTCCCGGATATAGCCTTTCGACACGATCGGGGGAGGACGGAAGGAAAGATTGGTGGAGATGCCATAATCGGAGGAAATGGCGAATTCGAATTTCGTACCCTCCAGGCCCCGGAAATTAAAGGCTTTCTGCAACCGGTCGTTGATCTCTTCTGCCGTGAATTTCTCCGTAATGCTCTGAGGTTTCAGCATTTCCGACATGAACTGGTCGGAAGGACGCCAGTTGAAGCCGGGCCGCAGCCTCCAGGACTTCATGCCTCCCGCGGAAGACTCGCGCTGCTCCACCAGCTTTTGTCCGACATCGTTCATCACATCCGACAGCTTATGCTTCAAGAGGGCCTGCCTGTTCTCCACCATCGTCAGGATCCAGTTGATCTGGATATAGATGATGCCGATAAGCGACAAAGTGATCAGTACAAAAATGATGGGGAAAATTTTTTTCATCCGGTTATTTTCAAATGGGATTTTTTTTAGGGCCCGACTGCAAATTTATCGAAAGGATAAAGGGTAGCCGTTCCAAAAGGGCGCAGAATAAGGGTATTTAACGAAGGTTTCACAAAGAAAAAGGAGGATTTCGGCCCAAAATAGGGCATTTGGCGGAAATCGCGCTTTTTTCGGGCAAATCCTTATTTTTGAAGATATGGAGAGCCCGGCACCCGGCATATTGTTGATCGCTGATCCTTTTCTGAAAGATCCGAATTTTATGCGGACCGTCGTATTCCTGTGCGAGCACCAGGACGAAGGCAGCTTCGGATTCGTATTGAATAAGAATTATGACTATACCCTCGACGAGCTGGTACATGGATTGGACGATCTGAAAAAGATCCCTGTCTATCACGGCGGTCCCGTGCAGATGGATACGATCCATTTTCTCCACCAGTACCCCGATAAGATCATCGGCGGCTACGAGATCATTGACGGCGTATTCTGGGGCGGGAATTTCGAGACGGCCATCGAGCTGATCCGCTCGGGAGAAATTGAAATGGGCAAGATCCGGTTCTATATCGGTTATTCGGGTTGGGGCAGCGGACAGCTGGCCGACGAGCTGAAAGAAAAATCCTGGCTCACCGTACAGGCCAGCCGCAAGCTGGTATTCCATAAGGAGCCGGATGAAATATGGAAGGATGCCCTCCGTCACCTGGGAGGCGACTACGAGATCATGGTCAATTTCCCCATCGACCCCCAGTTGAATTAAAAAAGGACGGTCCCGGCCCTCGCCGAAAACCGCCCATACGTCCCGAAACCTCTATCGCCGGACCATCGGTCCTCACTTGATCCAACAGGCGCCGCCGGCGATCACCCTCGCTAATCGAAACACGTTAATGAATGGGGAAGCGCATGCCCGCATGGATACCCCAGTTGTCCAGGTTGTCCACCCCATATTTATTGAAAGGCGCATAGTTGTAGTTCGCTCCTATCCTGATGGCCGTGGAAGAGGTGCGGCTCAACGGGATAAGGAATCCCGCTTCTCCTCTCACTGCCCAGTTCACGCTGGAATGAGGATCGTCGAATTCTCCCAGGTATTGATCGAAGCTGATGAAATTTACACCGGCTCCCGCGCCGATATAGGGACGGATGATCCCTTTTTTCACCAGGGTATAATTCGCGGTCAGCAGCAGGGGGAACTGCTGCACGGAATTACTGACGACCGCGCTGATATCCGAGCCCTTGCCGTCGTTGTACACCTGCCGGGGAAATTTCTGGTAATAATCGTTGTATCCCACATCCAGCCCAACACTGAGCTGTTGGTTGACAGGATAGGCCAATCCGGCCGTAAACCCTTTATAGGCGGGCTTATCGATAAGATCCCGGAAAGATCCGGCAGGCACATTGACATTATACCCGATATGGAACTGCAATTCATTCTGCGCATGCAGGGACTGACAGCTCATAAGAATGATCGCGGCCATGCCGCCAACTTTCAACCATGACTGTCCGCTGTATTTTCTGATTAGTGATCGCATGATACACCTCCTTGCTGTTTAGTTGGAATGATTTAATTTTTAAGATACGCCGACTGATCGAAGAGGGCCTGCACTTCCGCTGCTGCATTGGCGCTGCGGAACACCTGCTCTCCCCTGGCCAGGCCCGTCCACACGGTGACGATCTTATTGCCGTGCACCGTCGCATTCTTCAGGTCCAGCAGGTCGATCTCCAATCCGCCGTTACGAATGGAATAGGTGCCGATGGCATACGGTGAATAGTAGCCGTAGCCGGGATAGCCCCAGTAATACGGATCATAGAAACTGTCATAATAGTCCCAGTAATCGGTGTAGCTGAAGATGCCCGTTGAAGTGCTGTACACCCTGGAAACGTTCACCGCCAGATCCGGGGAAGCCTCCCTGCTGACCAGCTGATAGCCTCTCTGCTGTAATAAGGCAGACACCGAGCTGATGACAGTCGAGTCGAAGGCCGTGACTTGTCTTCCCTGGAGCTGGTTGTCCTGGATGACATCCACGCTGTCGGCGATGCTGAATGTTTTGTAGCTGCTGAAACTGGCGGTCGTATCGTAGTTTGAAATATAGATCCTCGATTCATCGTTGGTAAGATCGTTCAAAGGATCTTTCTTGCAACTGCTGAATGCCAGGACTATGGCCAGTGCAGTCCCGGACAGCCAGGTTAATCGGTTCATACGCATAGCTGTTTGTTTTTCACATAGACGTGGAACGGATGCCCCGGGTTTAATGGCAGGCGCCGCTTTAACGCTTGTCTAACATTGCTTTAAGGAATATCTAACATTGCTGATCCTGCAGGATGGGATCCTGCCCGTGAGCGGCAAAAAAAATCCCCCCCGACAGACGGGAGGGAACAACTAACATTTTCCTCGGATGGATGGAAGTTTAAAAATAGGAGTTTAAACAGGTACTGCGCCTTCAACCAATACGGTTACCTTGTTATGAATAACTTCCACGAAACCACTCTGGATCTCAAAGAATGCAAGGTGGTTATTCTTATCCTTCAGCACTTTCACCCGCCCTGCTTTCAACGCGCTTACCAGGGGAGCGTGCCTATCCAATACCTCGAACAATCCCGTTACCCCGGGCAGCTGTACGCCGAAGACGTCGCCGCTGAAGAGTTTTTTTTCGGGTGTCAATATCTCAAGATTCATACCCCAACCCCTGAAAGGGGCTTACGTTTTTTAGTTATAAAAATATTTTTCCCTATTCCCCTTTAGGGGTCTGGGGCATTATCCTTGTGCCTGGGCCAACAGTTTCTTGCCTTTCTCGATGGCGTCATCGATGGTGCCTACGAGGTTGAACGCCGCTTCCGGCAGTTGATCTACTTCGCCGTCCATGATCATATTGAATCCACGGATCGTCTCTTCGATGGGTACGAGCACGCCTTTCAGACCGGTGAACTGTTCGGCCACGTGGAAGGGCTGTGACAGGAAACGCTGTACTTTACGGGCCCTGGCAACGGTCATCTTATCTTCATCACTCAATTCATCGAGACCGAGGATGGCGATGATATCCTGTAACTCCTTGTAACGCTGCAGGATCAGCTTGACACGGTCGGCGCAATTGTAATGCGCTTCGCCCACGATCTTGGGAGTGAGGATCCGGGAAGTGGAATCCAAAGGATCCACCGCAGGATAGATACCAAGATCGGCGATCTTACGACTCAATACCGTGGTAGCATCCAGGTGCGCGAAGGTAGTAGCGGGCGCGGGGTCGGTCAGGTCATCCGCCGGCACATATACCGCCTGTACGGAGGTAATGGAACCATTACGGGTAGACGTGATCCTTTCCTGCATCAATCCCATTTCCGTCGCCAGCGTAGGCTGGTATCCCACCGCCGAAGGCATACGGCCTAAGAGGGCGGACACTTCGGAACCTGCCTGGGTGAACCGGAAGATATTATCTACAAAGAACAGGATGTCGCGGCCCTGGCCCTTGCCATCGCCGTCCCTGTAATATTCTGCGATCGTCAGTCCGCTGAGGGCCACACGGGCGCGGGCACCGGGAGGCTCGTTCATCTGCCCGAAGACGAAAGTGGCTTTGGATTCGGCCAGATCCTTCATATCGACCTGGCTGAGGTCCCATCCGCCTTTCTCCATGCTATGCTTGAAATTGTCGCCATATTTCATGATCCCCGCCTCGATCATTTCACGCATCAGGTCATTTCCTTCACGGGTACGCTCCCCTACCCCGGCAAATACGGACAGACCGGCATAGGCTTTAGCGATATTATTGATCAATTCCTGGATGAGTACGGTCTTTCCTACACCGGCGCCACCGAACAGACCGATCTTACCGCCCTTTGCATAAGGCTCGATCAGGTCGATCACTTTAATACCGGTGAACAATATTTCCGTGCTGGTGCTCAGGTTCTCGAAAGCAGGAGGCTTGCTATGAATAGGACGGCCATTTACTTTAGATACGGCTGGCAGCCCATCGATAGGATCTCCCGTCACATTGAACAGCCGTCCCTTGATACCTTCGCCGATCGGCATGGCGATCGCAGCGCCTGTATCCGTTACGGGCAGGCCGCGGACCAGGCCCTCGGTGCCATCCATGGCAATACAACGCACACTGTCCTCTCCAAGGTGCTGCTGCACTTCGAGCACCAGGGTTTCACCACCTGGACGCTTCAATTCCAATGCATTATAGATCTCGGGGAGCTTACCATCAAACTGTACGTCGATAACCGCGCCAATGATTTGTTTGATCTTACCAGTACTTGGCATACCTATTTTGAATTTTGGCTGCAAAGGTATGGGGAACACGCTAAAATCCGAAATCTCTACCTGTAAATTCTTAAAATTGTAAAAAGCTCTTATTTATATCGATAAATTTGCCGTTTCACCGCTCAATATGCAACTGATACCCGTTACGGACCCATCCCTGGAAAAGGAATTCATACAGGCCAATATTGAATTGAACCGCTCGCAGGCGGCCTATATCCGCCCGCTCGACAAAGATATCCTCGAAGTGTTCGACCCGGCTAAGAACAAGGCCTTTCGCCACGGCGAAGTGGCCCGCTGGCTGTTGAAAGACGAAGAAGGCGCCCTTAAAGGAAGGGTCGCCGCTTTTGTCAACAAAAAATACAAGAACAAAGGAGATACGATGCCGGTAGGCGGCCTCGGCTTCTTCGACTGCATCAACGACCAGGCGGCAGCGGACATGCTCTTCGATGTGGCCCGTCACTGGCTGCGGCAAAGAGGCATGGAGGCCATGGATGGCCCTATCAATTTCGGCGAGCGGGACACCTGGTGGGGACTGGTCACCCAGGGCTTCCATGAGCCCATGTACGGCATGAACTTCAATCCTCCTTATTATAAGGACCTCTTCGAGAACTACGGCTTCCGTCCTTTTTTCAACCAGCTCTGCTTCGGCATGGACCCCCGCAAACCTTTCAGCCGCAAGATCATCGAACGGCATGCGGTGCTGGAAAAAGATCCCGCCTTCAGCGTGCGGTATATCGATAAACGGCAGCTGGCACGATTTGCCGGGGATTTCGTCACGGTCTACAATAAGGCCTGGGCAGGCCATGGGGGCATGAAGGAAATGAAGAAGGACCAGGCCCTGCTGCTGTTCAAAAAAATGAAGCCTTTCATGGATGAAAAGATCGTGTGGTTCGCCTACCACCAGGATCAGCCTATCGGGATGTTCCTCAATATCCCGGACCTGAACCAATATTTCAAGCATTTTAACGGCAAGCTCGGGCTCCTCCAAAAGCTGCAGTTCCTCTGGTTCGTATACCGGCGTATCAATAAAAAATTCACCGGCGTTGCTTTCGGAGTAGTGCCCGAATTCCAGGCCCGGGGCGTGGACGCCTATATGATCATGGCCGCCGGCGAAGTCATCAAGAACGAAACCCCTTACACGGATTATGAGATGCAATGGATCGGAGATTTCAATCCCAAGATGGTCAATATCGCCAAAAGCCTGGGCGATACCTATATCAGCCGGACACTGACCACCTACCGCTACCTGTTCGACCCTACCCTGGAATTCAAGCGACACCCTTTTGTATCCTGAAATAATGCCCTGATCACGCGATCGGACGCCGGAAATCCATTTTTCGGAACCCATTCCCGGTATTGGACTTTTCCCACATATAGTTATTTAGCTAATATAATGATAATCAATGCCCGTAGGATTGGCACAGGATATGCCTTATTAGTGTCAGATCCACCTATTCCAAATCCTTTTAAAAACGCCCGATCCTTTGAAAGACCGGCCAATGCGATGAAAGACCACAGGATCCTTTGAAAGACCATTCTGATATCCGGTTCCAATCCTTTGAAAGATCATCCAATAAGGTGAAAGACCAGCCGATATCATGAAAGACCAAAAAGAGAGGCCCCATAGAAAGGATTTAAAACAGCCAGGCGAATGCCTGGCTGTTCTTTTATAAGTATACCCCGATCTCTGCGGCTACAGCACCCGGGGCGCCAACAGCTTATACAACACCGGCGTCACCACCCGCGTAAGAAGGGTCGAGCTCAGCAACCCGCCGATGATCACCAGGGCCAGAGGCGAATACAGGGGATTGTTTTCCGCCACCAGGGGTATCAACCCTCCGATAGCGGTCAGTGTGGTGAGGATGATGGGCACAAACCGGGTTTCGCCCGCTTCCTGGATCGCTTCATCCAATCCCATTCCTCCTTTCCGCAGTTGATCGGTGTAGTCCACCAGCAGGATGGAATTCTTCACTTCGATGCCGATTAGGGCGATGATGCCGATCACGGCGACGAAGGACAGGGTATTGCCCGTGGCCAGTAGCATCAGCACGGCCCCGATGATGCCAAGAGGCACGACGGACAGGACGATCAGTACGCCACGGAATGTCTTGAACTCCAGGATCAGCACACCCAGGATGCCAAAAATGGTGAGCAGGATAATGGTGCCCAGGCCGCCGAAACTCTGCTCCTTGCTCTCCACTTCTCCCGCCGCCTTATAGCTGGCGCCTTTGGGAAATTTCATCTGGCCCAGTTCCCTGAGGACCCCTTCCGTCACTTTCGTGGTATTATAGCCGCTTTGCAGAAAAGCCGTCACCGTGGTGAAGCGGTCCTTGTCGAAATGCCGGATGCCGGTGGGGGAGGTCTGCAGCCTTAGTTCCGCCAGCTGGCTCAGGGGAATGGCCGCCCCACCGTAAGAATTGACATAGATCTTATTCAGCGCATCCAGGGTCTGCCGCCCTTCCCGGGGCAGGCTTACATTAATATTGTATTCATCGCCATTGTCCTTGCGGAATTGGCCGATGTTCAGACCCGTGACCGCCATGCGCACCGTCCGGTCGATCTCATTGACGGGCACGCCGAGTATGCCCGCTTTTTCCTTGTTGACGGCTACCTTAATATCTGTTTTCAGGGTCGTGAGCTCGTTCTTCACGTACAGGGTCCCCCGCGTTCTTTTCAGCATTTCCTCCACACGGAAGGCCAGGCCCCGCAGCGTATCCAGGTCTTCCGAGAAAAGGCGGATCGCGATGGGAGCTTCTATCGGCGGCCCCTGTTCGAAGTCCTTCACCTCGATGGTGGCACCCGGATAATCCCTGAATCTTGCCCGCAGCGAATCGATGAGCTGCCGCTTCTTCACGGGAGGGGTTTCCGTCAGTTGAATGAATACCTGCGCATAATTGCTCACTTCATTCTGGGGGATGACATTATAATAGATCCTGGGATTGCCGCGCCCCACGTTGGTAGCGTAGTTCTTGAGATCGGGGATCTTCCGTACCTCTTCTTCGACATAGGCCGTTACCTTATCGGTAGCGGTCAGGCTCGTGCCCAGGGGCGTTTCGATATTGATAAGGAACATCGGCTTTTCTGAAGCGGGGAAGACGCTGAAGCCTACCACGGGGATCAGGGCCAGGCAGCCCAGGAAAATACCCAGGGCGATCAGCAGGGTCAATACCGGCCTCGCGATAGCGCCATGCAGCAGACGGCGATAGCTGCCGTTGATAAAGCGTTTGAGCCCGCGCAGGAAGAAATTCCCTTCGGGATGTTCGTGCCCGCTAAGGATCCTGCTGGATAAAAAAGGCACGATGGTGAGCGATACGAAAAGAGAGGCCAGCACCGTGGCCACGACGGCGGCAGGCAAGCTGCGTATGAAGTCACCTGCTCCTTCGGGCAGGAACATCAGGGGCAGGAAGGCGAAGATGAGGGTCATCGTGCAGCCCAGCACCGCCAGTCCTATCTGCCGCGTCGCCGCCATGGCGGCTTCCTTTCTTTCATAGCCCATGCGCAGGTAACGTTCGATATTCTCCACCACGACGATACTGTCGTCCACCAGCAGGCCCAGGGCCACGACCATACCTACGATACTCAGCTGATTGATGGTAATGTGGAAGAGGTCGAGCAGGAACAGCCCGATGGCCAGGGACAGGGGTATGGAGACCATCACGACGATGGATGCCCGCGGCCCCAGCGGCAGCAGGGTCAGCAATACCAGGAAGATCGCAATGCCGAAATCCAGGGCGAAATGCTCGATCCTCCTGTGCACGCTCTCCGCATTGTCGAAGCTTTTCTCATAAACGATGGATGGAGGCAGCTCTTTCCTGAATTCTTCCAGTACGGGGTTCATCTGTTTTTCCACCGCGAAGATATTCGTGCCGGATTTGCGGCTGGCTGTGACGAAGACGCCTCTTTTACCATTTAGCCGGGCGATATAATTCTGTTCCTCGTAACCGAATGCCACTTCGGCGATATCTTTCACATAGATCATTTTCGCACCGGCGCCCGCAACGATCGTATTGCGGATCTCTTCGACGCTCTTATAATCGCCGCTGGTCTTGATATTGAATTTTTTGGCGCCCATGTCGACGCTGCCCCCCGGGATGTTCACGTTCTCGTTCTGAATGGCGCCCACCACTTTATTCAACGGGATCCGCAGCTGCGACAGCTTCTCCAGGTTGATCGCCACACGCACCTGCTGCTGCGGGAAGGCCCAGTTGTCCACGTTCTTCAGGGTCTTGATCTTTTCCAGGCGCTCCTTCAATTTCTTGCTCCACTCCTCCAGGTCCTTATAAGGCGCCGTCTCGCTGAGCAGGCCCACCTGCAATATGTTCACGTCGGAGGGCGTGAATTTCTGCACATGGATGCTGAGAATGTCCTTCGGCAGATCGGATCGCACCGCGTCCAGCTCCCTGACCACGTCCTGGTATTTCTTATCCGGGTCCGTTTCATATTTGAATTCGATCTGGATGACGGCCAGACCGTCATCCATACGTGATACGATGCGTTTCACATCATCCATCTCGTTGAATTTCTTCTCGATGGGATCGACCACCAGCTCCTCCATATCCTTGGGGCTGGTGCCGGGATAGATCACGATGGCGGAGAAGTTGGGGGCCTGGATATCAGGGTCTTCCCCCCTGGGCATGTTGAACAGGGAGTTGACGCCGATGGCGGCCAGCATCACGAACACGATGAGCGTGAACTGGTAGTTCTTGACGGAAAAATCAGTTATTTTCATAATATTCAGCGCTCCGGGGGAGCTTTGTTTTAGCAGTAAGGAATTGTGTGTCGGCCGGGCGGTCAGTTCACCACTTTCACGGTAGCCTTCTCCGTTAGATACCCCACGCCTTCGGTAATGATCCTGTCCGCATTCTCCAGCCCGCTGCTGACGGCGATCTTATCTTTCTCGATGAAAGCGATGCGCACCGGGTTCTTTTTCACCGTCCTGTTATCCGCGTTGACGGTATAGACATATCCTGTTTTTCCGTCGCCTTCGGCCAGGGCCTCCGGCGGGATCAGGGTCACCGTCTGCCGTACGGAGGGTTGGAGTTCGACGGTGCAGAACAGGCCCGGCGCAAATTTGTATCCTCCCGGCAGCACTTTTATCTCGATCGGGTAAGTGCCGCTGGCCGGGTCCGCGCCTTCAGCCACCTTGGTGATCACGCCCGTAAAAGACCTGTCCGGGTAAGCGTCGATCGTAAGGGTAGCCTTGTCTCCCATTTTCGAGACGGCCCAGTCCCTGTCGGCTACACCAAACCGGACGACCCAATCGCTGCTGGCAGTGCCATTGAACAGGAGGACGGCCGTGCCGGCGGCGGCATATTCTCCTTCGTTCAGGAATTTCTGCAGGATCGTTCCTCCCGAGGCGGCGCGGATCTGCGCATACTGACGGTTGAACCGGGCGATGCGCAAGCCTTCCGTGGCCAGGGTCAGCTGCGTGTTGCTGTTCTGCAGCTGCTCCAGCGAAGCCACCGTATCGTTATAGAGGTTCTTGATGCGCCCCGCATCCCGCTGGGACTTCTCCACGCTTTGCGTGGCCTGCTGCACCTGGGCGTCGATCTCGGTAAGATCGAGCGTAGCCAGGATCTGACCGGCCGCCACATGATCCCCTTCCTTCACGAATATTTTCGCAACGATGCCGCCGATCTTAAAAGAAAGGCGGGCCTCGGAATTGGAGGCGATCATCCCGGAATAACGCATGGTGCGGCTATAACTGCTCTTTTCAACGGCCTGCAGCTTCACGGCAATGGCGTCTTCGGCAGGAGCGGGATTGGCGGCAGCGGCGCCGGCGGCAGTTTTTTTGTCCCCGCACCGGACGATGGCGAAAGCCAGGAAGGCGACAAGAGGAAGCCGGAGGGCGATGAGAAACTTTTTCATATACAGTTCATATTTGTGTGAGCGGTGAATGGTGAGTGGTCAGTTGTGAGTGGTGAGTGGTGAGTTAGGTTGTTGATATTTATAGTTTATAGGAGGCTGTCGCTCTTTCCAGGTCCGCGGCTTTCTCCAGTACGCTGAGCCGGGCCAGGGAATAGCGGATCTCCGCACCGGTAAGCTGGGTCCTTGCGTCGATCAGTTCGATCTGCAAGGCCTGGCCTTCGATGAATTTTTTCTCCGTCAATCGATAGGTCTCCCTTCCGCTGGCTACTTCATCGGCGAGGGATTGCAAGGCCTCCATGGAAGCGGAATAATCGTTGGCGGCCGTCTGCGCCTGCAGCGTCAGTTGCTGTGTCAGTTCCTTGTACTGGTCATGTACGGCGGCCAAATCGATCTGCGCCTGCCGGACCTTGTATTTATTGTCGTTGGCTTTGAAAAGAGGCCATTGCAGCTGCACGCCCGCCAACTGGTAGAACTGGTTGTTATCGAAATGAAAGCCGTATCCCTGGAAGCCCACATCGTAAAAAGCGCTCAGCTTGGGAATGAGATAGGACTTGTTCCACTTCAGGTTCGTCTCCAGCACTTTTTGTGCGCTCCTCAGTTGGAAGAGCTCCTCCCGGCCGGCCGGCAGCCCGGTGGCAGGAAGGGGGGAAGGCTGCTCTTCCCTCGCCAGGGAGCTATCCGTGAGCAGGGGGATATCCAGGGGACGGTTGAGCAGGAAATTGAAATAGGCGATGGCATTGCGCAGCTGGTTGCGCGCGCCGATAAGAGAGGATTCCACCTGGCTTACCTGCGTCTTCGCCCGCAGTACGATCTCTTTGGTGGCCATCTTGTTGTCCACCAGCTTGCCGCTCACCCGGAGATTCTCCTTAACGAGGGCCAGGGCATTCCCATAGATCTCGACGGCCTTGCCCGCCTGCAGATATTGATAGTATGCCTTCCGGATATGCTGTACGAGGTCCCGTTTATAGATCTCCACATCGGCCCGCCTTCCATTGATCATCTCGTCCTTTACCTGCCGGTTGTAACGCAGGTCCGTATTGATCAGGGGCATGGATACTTCCATTTTCGTGTCGTGATAGTCGTTGGGAAGGAATTGAATGGATTGGTTGGCTACCTGTGGAAATTTATTCGTGCCCGTCAGCTGGTTGAGGGTAGAATACGCCCCGTTCAACAGGTCGCCGACGGGGATACTCTGGGTCCGGCCCCCGTTGGCCAGGGTATATTGCGAGCTGAAGCCCGCCTGCGGATAAAAAAGGGAGCCTGCCCGCTGAAGGTCGATCCGGGACCGTTGCAGGTCGAAATTCTTCTGCCGGAGGGCCAGGTTGCTGTCCAGGCCCATTTTGATATAGTCGTCCAGGATGGCTTGCCCGGCGGCGGGACGGGTCGCTGAAAAAGCAATGAGCAACAGCAGCAGCGGAAAGGTTGATTTTGGCATAACGTTCTGTTTATTACTATCGTCAATATTATTGACAGTGTTCATTTAAAAGGCAAAAAAAAGGTCCTCTGCCGGCGGGCCGGCAGAAGGCCCCATCTATTTATTCGACCTTCTTCCCGGAAATATCCATGGTATTAAAGATCCAGTTCAGGGATTGCATGATCATCGGCAGCACCTGCTCCTTCGGCACCAGCTTTTCAAACCGGTCGCGGATGGCCAGGGATACCAGGCCATGCACCATTCCCCATACGGACATGGCCACGGAGTTGACATCCCCCTTCAGGATAAAGCCCTTTTCCATGCATTCGGACAGGGTGGCTTTCAGGGCGTCGATCGCCGCATCCCCGACCGTCCATTCACAATGCTCCATTCTTTTCAGGGCATCCATCGGCTCGCGAGAGATGAACATGAGGTCGTAATACTCGGGGTTGTCCATCCCGAAGTGGATATAGTTCTCGCCCATCTTATGCAGACGCAGCAAAGGGTTGGCGATATCGCCGAGGTTGACGTTGATCTGGTCCAGTTTCCGGAACCCGATATTATGCAGCTCGAAAAAGATCTCGTCCTTGTCCCGGAAATAGAGGTAGACGGAGGTAGGGCTGTATTCGATCAGGTCGGCGATCTTGCGGATCGAAACGTTCTCGAACCCCTGCTCCACGAATAGCTTCATGGACGCTTCCAGGATCAGCTTCCTGATCTCCAGCTTCTGTTTCTCTTTTCTTTCCGCGATGCCCATATCAAATAATTAACAGTACAAATATACTTAACAGTGTAAATAATCCAAATATTTTCTTAACTTTTTTTACAATCCAAGAAATTCCCGGGCCAGGCATTGCCTGCTCTGGTATTTGCTGTAGGTTTGCGAGAGGAGCTAATCTAATGGACAAATTTATCGTTTCGGCACGAAAGTACAGGCCCCAGGATTTTTCTACCATGGTGGGGCAGTCTCATATTACTACAACATTGAAGAACGCCATCAAGAACAGTCAGCTGGCGCATGCTTTTTTATTTTGCGGTCCGAGGGGGGTGGGTAAGACCACCTGCGCAAGGATCCTGGCCAAGACCATCAACTGCGAGAATCTGGGCGCAGACGGGGAAGCCTGCAACAAATGTCATTCCTGCGTCTCTTTCAACGAAGGCAGCTCCCTGAATATCCATGAGTTGGACGCGGCCAGCAACAATTCCGTGGACGATATCCGGACACTGGTGGAACAGGTGCGTTTCGCGCCCCAGGCCGGCAAATACAAGGTTTATATCATCGATGAGGTGCACATGCTCAGCTCCTCGGCTTTCAACGCCTTCCTGAAGACCCTGGAAGAGCCCCCTTCCTACGCAATCTTTATCCTGGCGACGACGGAAAAGCACAAGATCCTGCCTACCATCCTTTCCCGCTGCCAGATCTTCGATTTCAAGAGGATCACGATCGCCGATACGGTGGACCACCTGCAGGAGATCTGCGGCAAGGAAGAGATCCGGGCCGAAAAACCGGCCTTGCAGGTCATCGCCCAGAAAAGCGAAGGCTGCATGCGGGACGCCCTCAGCATCCTGGACAAGATCGTCAGCTTCACCAACGGCGAACTGACCTATAAGAATACCCTGGAACACCTCAATATCCTGGATGCCGATTATTATTTCCGGCTCCTGGAGGCAATGCAGGGACAGAACCTCGCAGATGCCCTCCTCCTGTATGACGATATCAACCGGAAAGGCTTCGAGGGCGACCTCGTCCTCAATGGCTTTGCCGAGTTCATCCGCAACCTCCTGGTATGCAAGGATGAAAAATGTGCTTCCCTCCTGGAGGTCGTGGAAGGCTTCCGTGAAAAATATATTGCTTCGGGCCGGTCGGCGGACACGGCCTGGCTGATCAGCGCCCTGAACGTTTTGAACGAGGCCGAGATCCAGTTCAAGGCTGCCCGTAATAAGCGGCTGCATGTCGAACTGGCCCTGATCAAGCTTTGCTATCTCGCCCAGGCGCTGCAGCTGAGCGGCGGTACGGAGGGAGGACCTAAAAAAAAACAGGCTGAATCCGCCCGCCCGGTATCCTTCCGGAATATACCCGCCATGGAACTGGTCAGCCGGCCAGGCAGTTCCCCGGCCAAAGAGAAAAAAGAAAAGGGCGCCCGCCTGCTGATAGAGACCCTCCCCGAAGACCCGTCCGAAAACGCATCTCCTCAGAGCACGGCAGCACACGAGGAGCCTTCCGTCGGGGGGCAGCAGATCTCCCCGCCCCTGCCCCGGCAGGGATCTCCCCTGACCCAGGCAACCCCGGCTACTGCCCGGCCAGCCACCGCAGGACCCTCCTTCGGCTCCCTGTCCAAGATCCGGCAGCAGGTTTCGGCCCGCCAGCAGACCAGCAGCAACAGCACCATGAAGGAGCTGTCGCAGGCAGCCCTCGAAGAAGCCTGGAAGGAATACAGCCTGCAATTGAAAGAGGCCCGGAACCCCGCACAACAGAGTTTCGATCTGGCTACCCTTAAAATAGTGAACCAGAGCTTCTTCGAAGTGATCGCCAACAATAACCTGGAACAGAAATTCATCGAGCAGGAAAAAAGGATCCTATCCGATTTTCTTCAAAAGACTTTTTCCAATAAAACGCTTTCCTTTATGGTCAGCGTACAGGAAAATAAGGATCCGGAGGAGACCACCGGCGAAAGACAACTGAACAAAAGGGAACAATTCCTTCAGATCGTTGAAAAATATCCGCTGGTGAAAGAATTGAAGGACCGGCTCAAACTGGACCTGGATTATTAGTCATCTTCTATACCTGATTCCTGATTGGCAGGAACTTTGCCAATAACCAATCTATGACAGGCGACTCGACACCGAATCATACGCAGCAGCAGGTTTTCCAGACCAGCTCCCCCGGACGCTGGCAACGTTTCAAATGGGGAGGGAGGATCGTGTTCCTCTTCCTCGTCCTGGGAGTGGTCATTTTCAGCATCGCCGTCAACCGCGGGTATACCCCCAGCCTTCCCCGGATCAAAGAGCAGAGCCAGCTCTACAAAAAAGTGCTGGACACCAACAGGACCTTCCTGTTCAAGAACAGCCTGATCCAGCAATACGGCGGCTTCCGGAAATATATTACCGAGAACGCTCCCTATAAGCCCGGCGGCTTCCCCGGCCAGACAAAAAAAGACTCGGTCAGGCATGCCCGCTACAATAATTTCAAGGCGGATACGAATTTCCGTTCCTTCGCCAAGTTCCCCACCGGCATACGGGCCGCTTTTTACGTGGACTGGGACGCCCAATCCTTCCTCAGCCTGCAACAGTATATCTCCAAGATGAACCTGGTGATCCCGGAGTGGATCTTCATCGATCCCAATGCGGATACCATCTTCGCCAACATCGATGAGCGCGCCTTTACCGTGATGAAGAATTCCGGGGTTAAGGTCATGCCCATCCTCTCCAATAACTTCAAGGAGATATTCCGGGGAGATGCCGTACACCGGATCATCAACGATCCCGTCAAAAAAGAGCGGCTGATCAAAGACCTGCTGAAGATCCTCGAAAAACACAATTTCGTAGGGGTCAACGTGGATTTCGAAGAGCTGCAGGAAAAGACAAATGATAAACTGGTAGCCTTCCAGAAAGAAGTTTACGAGCGGCTGCATGCTAAAAAATTCCTCGTTACCCAGGACGTCATCCCCTTCAACGAAGACTATAATTTCAAAGAGCTGGCCAAGTACAATGACTATATCTTCCTCATGGCCTATGACCAGTATTCGGATGCGACCGTCCCGGGACCCGTCTCGCATCAGAAATGGATAGAAGGGGCCGTGGACGATGCGGTGAAAAAGATCCCCACGCAAAAACTCATTCTGAGCCTCGCCGCTTACGGGTACGACTGGAGACTGGGAAAAGGAAAAGAGATCTCCGCAAGGACGGTCAGCTACCAGCAGGCCCTGTTCACGGCCAAGGATAATGACGCCACCATCGATTTCGACAATGACTCCTATAACCTCCACTACACCTACGAGGACGATGACAATAACAAGCACGAAGTGCAGTTCACGGATGCCGCGACCATTTTCAACGCCCTGCGCTTCGCCACGGAATACGGTCTCAGCGGAACGGCGATCTGGCGGCTGGGTGACGAGGACCCGCGCGTATGGACCTATTATGACCTGGACATGCGCAAGCAGGCGATCGCCAAATTCAACTTCGGGGAATTCACCCGCGTGGACGCGATGACCAATGCGGATTTCGTGGACTACGAGGGCACGGGAGAAGTGCTGGACATCATCGCTACGCCCACCAACGGCCGTATCACCTCCGAGGTCAATACCGGGGAGATGCTCATCAGCGAAGAGACCTACGACAGCCTGCCTTCCAAATTCGTGGCCCGGAAATACGGCACCACGGATTCCATGAAGCTGGTGCTCACCTTCGACGATGGCCCCGACCCGCGCTATACGCCGAAGATCCTGGACATCCTCGCCAAATACCATGTGCCCGCCACCTTCTTCATCGTCGGCATCAACGCGGAAAATAATATACCCATCGTCAAACGGGAGTTCAAGGAAGGTCACGAGATCGGGAACCATACGTTCACGCACCCGAACATCGCCAAGGTCAGCCAGCGAAGAGCGATCCTTGAAATGGAATCCACGCGGCTGCTCATCGAATGCATCACGGGACATTCCACGATCATGTTCCGGGCCCCCTATAACGCGGATTTCGAACCCGAAAAATGGGAAGAGCTGATCCCCGTGGCGATCGCCCGCAAGAAGAACTACCTGGACATCGGGGAATCCATCGACCCGCTGGACTGGGAGCCCGATACGCCCGCCGACAGCATCTATGACCGGATCATCCGCCGCAAGAACGAAATGACCAAAGTAGGTCTCAGCGGGAATATCATCCTGCTCCACGACGCGGGCGGCGAAGACAGGAACGCTACGGTGGAATGCCTGCCGAGGGTCATCGAATATTTCCAGGCCAGGGGTTTTAAATTCACCACCGTGGCCGATATCCTGGGCAAGAACAAGGATGAGATGATGCCTCCCGTTCCGAAGGGCAGCGGCTATTACCTTTTACAGATCAACTATTATTTTGCGGAATTCGGCTATTGGGGCGGCCATATCCTCTTCTCCCTCTTCGTCGTCTTCATGGTCCTGTCCGTAGGCAGGGTCCTGACCCTGGCTTTTATCGCGACCCGGGAGCATTTCAGGGAGAAAAAGAGGGCGCTGACGCCTTTCTGGTCTCCCGATGGCAGCGATGCCCCGCTGGTGAGCATCATCGTCCCGGCTTATAATGAGGAAGTGAATGCCGTCGGTTCCGTGGAAAGCCTTTTAAGGGCGGACTACCCCCGCTTCGAGATCATCTTCGTGGACGACGGCAGCAAGGACAGGACCTATGAAAGGGTCAGCAAAGCCTTTGCCGGTAACCCGCAGGTGCAGGTATTCATCAAACCCAACGGGGGGAAGGCCTCGGCCCTGAATTACGGCATCCGGCAATCCCGCGCCGACTTCGTCGTCTGCATCGACGCGGATACCAAGCTGCAGAGTGACGCCGTGTCCAAGCTGATGCAACACTTCAGGCCCCGGCCTGCGGAAGGGAATGGCAAAGTAAAGGTCGTGGGCGCCGTCGCCGGGAACGTTAAAGTGGGCAACCAGGTGAACCTGCTGACCCGCTGGCAATCGATAGAATATATCAGCAGCCAGAATTTCGACCGCAAGGCCTTCGCCTACCTGAACGCCATTACCGTGGTGCCGGGGGCCATCGGCGCCTTCCGCAAGCAGGCCATCGAAGAGGCGGGCGGCTTTGCCACCGATACCCTCGCCGAAGACTGCGACCTCACCATACGCATCCTGCGCTGCGGATACCTGGTGGAGAATGACAACAAGGCCATCGCCCTTACCGAAGCGCCGGAGACCCTGAAAATGTTCTTCAAACAACGCTTCCGCTGGAGCTTTGGGGTCATGCAGACCTTCTGGAAGAACCGGGACGCCCTCCTCAACTGGAAATACAAATGGCTGGGATGGATCGCCCTGCCCAATATCCTGATCTTTCAGTATATCATTCCCTTCGTCATACCCCTGGCGGATTTCTTCATGATCGTAGGCCTCCTTACGGGTCAGGCTTCGAAGATCGCGGGCTACTACCTGGTGTTCATGCTGGTGGATATGGCCGTGGCCCTGCTGGCCTTCAGCTTCGAAAAAGAAAAGATAGGCAAGCTGATCTGGCTGATCCCTCAACGGCTGATCTGGCGCTGGCTGATGTGGATCGTCCTGTTCAGGGCCGTCCGCCGGGCCTTCAAGGGCGAGTTGCAGCTCTGGGGCGTCCTGAAGAGGACCGGGAATGTAAAAGCGGCCTAGGCCGTACCGGAAACGGGCTTATTTTCAGGAGAGCCCATCTCCGGCACCTTTTTTTGTCTTAATTTCACGGCTCGATTAAAATTTATCTTTTCTAAATAAGACATTGCGTTATGGCTGAAGTTATTTTGATGCCCCGATTGAGCGATACGATGACGGAAGGCGTGATCGCCGCGTGGCATAAAAAAGTGGGCGATACCGTCAAAAAAGGCGAATTGCTGGCGGAAGTAGAGACCGATAAGGCTACGATGGACCTGGAAAGCTACAAGGACGGTACCCTGCTGTTCACCGGCACCGATAAAGGCGGAAAGATCCAGGTCAATGACCTCCTGGCCATCATCGGCGCACCGGGAGAAGATATCTCTTCCCTTGTCAAAGGAGGAGGGGCCGCTGCCCCTGCCGCCGGAACTCCGGCCCCCGCACCGGCTGCCCCTGCCGCCGCCTCTTCGACCCCCGCTCCCGCTCCACAGGCTTCCAACGGAGCCGCGGCCGCAACACCCGGACCGGACCTTTCCAAAATGGAAGAAGTGATCCTCATGCCCCGGCTCAGCGACACGATGACGGAAGGCGTGATCGCCGACTGGCATAAGAAAGTAGGCGACCCCGTGAAAAAAGGAGAGATCCTGGCCGATATCGAAACGGATAAAGCCACCATGGAGCTGGAAAGCTACAAGGAAGGAAAATTATTATACATTGGCGCGCAGAAAGGTGAAAAGATCGCCATCAACGAGCTCCTGGCCGTAATCGGCGATGAGAAGAAGGTAGACCTGGAAAAGATCGTGGCGGCCTCGAAGAATAAAGGTGTTCCAGCCCCCGTGGCAGCTCCCCAGCAGGCCGCGGCACAGGCCCCGGCAACGACGGGAGCAGCGGCAACGACCGCCGGCGCCCCTACCTCAGGCGTTCAGACATCCGGGCTCTCTGTCAGCGCGGATGGAAGGATCAAAGCTTCTCCGCTGGCCAGGAAACTGGCGGCTGAAAAAGGCATCGACATCGCGAAAGTAGCCGGCAGCGGCGACAACGGCCGCATCGTGAAAAAGGACGTGGATAGCTTCGTGCCGGGTGCGGCAACGGCTCCCGCCACCGCCTCTTCTGCTTCCGGCGCTCCCGCTCCCGCAACAGCCAGCGCCCCCGCAGGGCAGGTGAGCTTCGAAGAAGTGCCGGTATCGCAAATGCGTAAAGCGATCGCCAAACGCCTCACCGAAAGTAAATTTACCGCTCCGCATTTCTATGTCACCATGGTTATCGACATGGACCGTGCCGTGGAAAGCCGGGCTAAGCTGAACGAGATCTCTCCTGTCAAGATCTCTTTTAATGACCTGGTGCTGAAAGCCTGCGCCGTCGCGCTGAAACAGCATCCCGCCGTCAACAGCAGCTGGCTGGGAGATAAGATCCGCATCAATCACCATGTCAATATCGGCGTGGCCGTTGCCGTGGAGGAAGGATTGCTGGTGCCCGTCGTTCGTTTTGCGGATACCAAGTCCCTTTCGCAGATCGCCGTCGAAGTAAAGGACCTCGCACAGAAGGCCAAGACCAAAAAATTACAACCCTCGGAGTGGGAAGGAAATACTTTTACGATCTCCAACCTGGGCATGTTCGGCGTGGATGAATTCACCGCCATCATCAATCCGCCCGATGCCTGTATCCTGGCGGTGGGAGGCATTCAGCAGATTCCGGTGGTAAAGAAGGGAGCCGTCGTTCCCGGCAATATCATGAAGCTGACCCTCAGCTGCGACCACCGCGTAGTGGACGGCGCAAAAGGATCCGCCTTCCTGCAAACGCTGAAAGGCCTGCTGGAAGAGCCGCTGGCCATGCTGGTCTAATGCCTCAAATAAATTTACATCAAGCGGACTAATTATTACGAAGCCCATCTGGCCAGGATCGCCTAAAAATGAAAAAGCGCCTGAGGCGCTTTGGCCGGAGGCCAATCAATAAGATTATTTTTGGCAGGGCCACTTTTAATACAAAGGCCCCGCCAAAAATAAAAAACCCGGGCCATAGAAATGGCCCGGCCTTTAAACCTTATCCTTTAAGACCCGTGTAGAAACACCGGTCGTGTCAGAACTGTGTCCTTGCTGTTCCAACCAAAAGTTTAGTCTTTTATCTCCAACAGAATATCTTCCGGCGACGTATAGCCGGAGCAATAAAATAAAGCCTTAACCAAAAAAAAGGCGAGGTATTCTAATTACCCGATCTCAGGTACTGCCATACCCACCACAGGTAAAAGAGTACCCACGCCATGCGGCGAGCACTTCTCTTTTACACCTCGTGGAAGACCCAAACTGGCAGTTTTAAGATCGAGCGTGAAAGGAGGGCATCAACTTCTTTCTGAAAAGATCGCTACACCTGTTGTAGGCAAACTTTCATGGTCATGTGAATTACCTGAAGTCGGAAACGAAGATAGTATAATTTTTAAATATGGTCTAATAAGACCGCACTAAATTTTTTTAAGAAATCTCTACACCGGCTTTTGCTATCCAATACGTTTCTCGCGTGCTATAACCCTTTTTGAACAAAAATTGCATATCTGGAGGATATTGCTTACCTTCGCACTCGTTACACTCCTTTCTATCAGCTTTCGTGACAACCTTCCGCGCAGATACGCCCCAGAAGGATATTGATGAGAGACGGGCTAATTTACACTTATTACATTTAAACAGTAAACAATTGTCATTTCAAAATCTCAATCTCATTGAGCCTTTGTTAAAGGCTCTGAATGATGAAGGGTACACCATACCCACTCCCATCCAGGAGCAATCCATCCCGATCATACTTAGCCGAAAAGACCTCCTGGGCTGCGCCCAGACGGGCACCGGAAAGACCGCAGCATTCGCGCTTCCCATCCTGCAGCTTCTTTTGGAAGACGCACAGGCCAACAGCACCGGAGATGCCGCACCGGCAGATCCATCCCGGCACACAGGCAACCAACGGCATCCCGTCAGCAATCACCAACGGCAAGCACCGAGCCCCATAAGAGCATTGATCCTGACCCCCACCCGCGAACTGGCGATCCAGATCGATGAGAGCTTCGGGGCTTACGGCAAATACGCAGGGCTCAAACACCTGGTCATCTTCGGCGGAGTCCCTCAACAATCCCAGGTACAGGCCCTCCAAAGAGGGGTCGACATCCTGGTCGCGACGCCGGGCAGGTTGCTGGACCTTATGCAGCAACGTTATGTCCACCTGGACCATATCAAAATATTCGTACTGGACGAGGCGGACAGGATGCTGGACATGGGTTTCGTGCATGACGTTAAAAAGGTCATCGCTAAACTTCCGCAAAAGAAGCAGACGCTTTTCTTTTCCGCCACCATGCCTCCCGAAATACAAAAACTGGCCGGCTCCATCCTCGTGAACCCCTCCAGGGTGGAAGTGACTCCCGTGAGCTCCACGGCCGACACCATCGGGCAGTCCATTTATTTTGTCGATAAAAAGGATAAGCGCAGCCTGCTCCTGCACGTGCTGAAAGATAAAGCCATCCCCACCGCCCTCGTATTCACCCGCACCAAACATGGCGCGGATAAAGTAGCGCAGGGGCTGACCCGGGCAGGCATCCGGGCCGAGGCCATCCACGGCAACAAATCCCAGAACGCCCGCCAGCGGGCCCTGGTGAGCTTTAAGAACCGGGAGATCCGGGTACTGGTAGCCACCGACATCGCCGCCCGCGGCATCGACATCGACGAGCTCACGCACGTCATCAATTTCGAATTACCCAATGTTCCCGAAACATACGTCCATCGCATCGGAAGGACGGGCCGTGCAGGCGCCAGCGGCATTGCCCTGTCCTTTTGCGACCAGGAAGAAAAAGAATTCCTGCACGATATCCAGAAACTGATCGGACGCGCCATCCCCGTATCGGAAGATAACCCCTTCGCCATGCAGGGAGTTTTCCGGTCCGCAGCCCAGGCGCCCGCCGCCAACAGAACGGTAAAGCCCACCCTCACCAGGAAGGGCCTGCATTCCGATGCGCCTTTACAGGAACAGGACGGCGTAAATGGTAATGTCGACGACCGGTCATCGGATCAGTCCGGACAACGGCGCAACGGCTCTTCTAACAACCAGCAAAGGAACGGAAGACCTCCCAGGGGAACGCAGCAACGGGGACCACAAAGGCCTCCGCAGCAGCAGCGGCCCCCCGTACAGCAACAGCAGCCAGCCGAAAGGCCGCCCCAGCAGCCGGTAGCAGAACGTGGGGCACGGCCCCCGGCCCCTCCCCGCAAAAAGACCAACGCGCCGGCAGCGCCGATGCCGCCTGCAAAGAAGCCTTCCGCCTCGCTGATCGATCCCGAATCACCCGACTTCAATGTCAAGGTGAACAGGAGCTCGGGCGACGAGCGCTGGTAAGGAGTTCCGGCCATCCGGGCATGCGCGATCCCCGGGTCCGCCCGATAGCGGGAGAGGTCCGTATATTTTTTTTGGCTATCTTACGGCCAAGCTATGCGAGTCTATCTTCTATTGTTGGCAGCTGTCCTGGGATCTTACGGAAAGATCCGGACGGGGGAACAGGATCCCGGCGTTTCGGCTATGCTGAGCAAGGCGCAATATGAACGCCTGTTCCCGCATCATCACCCGATCTATACTTACGAAGCTTTTATAAAAGCAGCCGGCAGCTTTCCGCTCTTTGCCGGCGAAGGCGACCAGCTCACCCGCAAAAGGGAGCTGGTCGCTTTTTTAGCGCATATCGCCCACGAAACGACCGATGGCTGGTCCGGCGCCAAAGGCGGCCCCTATGTATGGGGACTGGTCTATACGGAAGAACAGGGCTGCAAAGACGGCCATTGCAAACAATACAACACGGGAGGCACCAGCCCCTACCAACCCGTTCCGGGAAAATCGTATTTCGGAAGAGGCCCCCTGCAGATAACCTACGCCTATAACTATGGCCAGGCCGGCGAAGACCTGGGCCTCCCCCTGCTGGCACAACCCGAACTGGCAAGCAGGGACGGAGTGGTCGCTTTCCGGACAGCCTTCTGGTTCTGGATGAAAGAACAAAAACCCAAGCCTTCCTGTCACCAGGTGATGAACGGGAAATGGCAGCCTACGGCAGAAGATACACGCCTCCGGCGCAAGCCCGGCTTCGGCATGACCATCAATATCATCAACGGAGGCCTGGAATGCAAGGGCCCGGGCGCGGCGGCCAAAGAGCTGCGGGAAGAAAGGATCGGCTTTTATCGCCAGTTCGCCCGCCAATTGGGAATAGAAGTGGAAAAGGACTGCGACTGCGCAGGCATGGGGACTTATGGAAACTAGAAAACAATCGACTATGAATGTTGCCAGGACCTGGAATTCAAAGAATCTTTCCATCGTATTCTTTCTTTACCTGCTCATCTGTCTCATAGCGGCCGCACAGGGTCTCTTCGCCCCTGAAAAATTCTATGTCCCCGGCGGAGCGGCCTACACGAATTATAATAATTATGTGATCTTCAAATATTCCTTCTTCCACCTCCTTCATGGAAAGGACCTCTACCAGCTCTATCCCGCAGAACACTGGGACCTCTATAAATACAGCCCCTCTTTCTCCATTTGCTTTGGCCTGCTGGCCTGGCTGCCCGATGCCGCGGGCGTTATCCTCTGGAACCTCATCAATGCCCTGACGCTCTATGCCGGTCTCCGTATGCTGCCCGGCCTGGACGATAAGAAGAAAAGCTGGATCCTGCTCTTCTGCCTTCCCGAACTGCTGACCTCCATACAGAACACGCAGAGCAACGGACTGATAGCCGGGTTGATCATCATGGCCCTGGCGCTGGCCGAACGATCGAAGTATTTTCTCTCCGCGCTTTGCATCGTGTTCTCCGTTTACATCAAGATCTTCGGCGTGGTAGCCTTCGTCTTCTATCTTTTTTACCGGGGCAAACCCAGGCTGATCGCCTATTCCCTTTTCTGGATGGCCGTGCTGGCCCTCCTACCCCTCCTGGTCGTGGACATCCATCAGCTGTCCTTCCTCTACAGGAGCTGGGGACACCTGCTGCAGGACGACCGCTCGGCCTCCATGGGGATCTCGGTGATGGGGCTGTTACAGAGCTGGACGCACCTGGACGTCCCCAAGAATGGGGTCACCCTGGCGGGCATCCTGCTGTTCTGTATACCGCTGATCAATATACGCCGTTACAGGGACTATACGTTCCGGCTCCTGATGCTGGCCTCCGTGCTGATCTGGATCGTGATCTTCAACCATAAGGCCGAATCGCCCACTTTCATTATCGCCATGGCCGGCATCGGCATCTGGTATTTCGCCCAACCCTATAGCAAGGTCAACCTGGCCCTCCTGCTCCTGGCCTTCCTGCTGGTATCCCTTTCCATCTCCGATCTCGTCCCCTCCTCCGTCCGCAACGGGTTCGTCGCGCGGTACAATATCAAGGCCCTCATGCCCGTGCTGATCTGGTGCAAGCTGCAGGCGGACCTTTGGCTGCTGAAAGCAACTCCTGTGAGCGCCTCTCCGTTAAGTCTCTCGTAATCTCTTCAACATATGCCCTTACAACGATCCACCATACAGCTGTTGCGCCTGCCTTTCTCCTTTTTCCTGATGCCCGTCTATTGGTTTGCCCTCAGCCAGGTGGTCTATAAGGACTGGGGAAAGGCCCTGCTCATCTTCGTCATCCTCCACGGACTGGTCTACCCCGCCAGCAATGGCTACAATAGCTATATGGACCGGGATACCAGCCCCATCGGCGGCCTGAAAGATCCCCTGCAGCCTACCCGCCAGCTTTTCCGGGTGACCGTCGGCATGGACCTCCTGGCCCTCCTGCTGGGCTGTTTCATCAGCCTGTATTTTGTGGCGGGCCTGGCTTTCTATATCCTCGCTTCCCGGGCATACAGCTACCGGGGCATCCGGCTGAAAAAATATCCTTTTGCCGGATACCTGACAGTGATCACCTGCCAGGGCGCCCTTGTTTTTGCGCTGGTCTACCACGGCAGCCACCTGCATGGCAGCCTGGATCTGATGCCGCTTCTCCCGGCCATGATAGCCAGCTCCCTGTTGGTAGGGGGCTTCTACCCCCTCACACAGATCTACCAGCACGAGGCCGACCGCAAGGATGGAGTGCGAACCCTGAGCCTGGTGCTGGGCTACCGGGGCAGTTTCGTATTTACCGGCATCGTCTACGGCATAGCTTTTGCAACCTTAGCTTATTATTTCTTCCTGTCGCTGGAGATAAAAGAATTTTACGTACTGGCAACTTGTATGCTACCCGTGACCGTTTATTTCTTTATATGGGCCATAAAAGTGTGGAAAGACCCGGGAGAGGCTAATTTTACCAATACCATGCGAATGAACCTATTAGCCTCCTCCTGTGTGAACCTGGGATTTATAGCCGTATTGATCATGGCACGATAAAGTGGAATTTCACATATCATTAAGAAATTAACCTGGTGAGTAAGATCATTTCTATTGGCACCGCCCTTCCGGCTTTCGTGCACCGGCAGGATGAGATCGGGCGTTTCATGCAGCTGACCTATGCCCGGCATGAAGGCTGGCGAACGAAATTCCAGTTCCTCTACCGCAACAGCGGCATTCAGACACGTTATTCCGTCATTCCCGACTATAGTCTTCCCGCTCAGGAATGGACCTTCTACCCCGCCACCGAGAACCTGGAACCCTTTCCCACGACCGAACAACGAATGAGCTGGTATGGCCGCTGCGCGGCGCCCCTATCGGTAAGCGCCATCCGGAACTGCCTGGAAGGAAAGCTGGATGCACAGCAGGTCACCCACCTGATCACGGTGAGCTGCACCGGTATGTCCGCGCCGGGCCTCGACCTGCAGGTGGCGGAGCTGATGGGACTACCCAAAGACATCGATCGCACTTCCGTAAATTTCATGGGCTGCTATGCGGCCATCCATGCATTGAAGATGGCCGACGCCATTTGCAGGTCCTTCCCGGATGCCAGAGTGCTGATGGTCTGCACCGAACTCTGCACCCTACATTTCCAGCGCGAGGCGACGCCCGACAATATCGCCAGCAGCCTCCTGTTCGGCGACGGATCGGCGGCGGCCCTGATCGTACCCGACGCGGCGGATCATACCGGGCAGGGCGTCCGTCTCCATAGCTTCTATTCGGAGATCATTGCCAAAGGCAAAAAAGATATGTCCTGGGATCTGTCGTCCACGGGCTTCCGGATGAAGCTGAGCAACGCTATTCCCGATCTCATCGGAGGAGATATCACGCCCCTGGTAGAGCATGCGCTGACGAAAGGAGGCATGCAGCGGCAGGATATCACGCACTGGTGCGCACACCCGGGTGGAAAAAAGATCCTGCAGACCATCCATGCCAGCCTGCAATTCGCCGATGGGACCCTCGATCCCAGCTATGCCGTGCTGAAGGACTATGGCAACATGTCCTCCGCTACCATCTTATTCGTATTGCAGCGCATCATGGCCGGGCTCGACCAGAGACAGCCCAGCAACATATTCGGAATAGCCTTCGGTCCGGGACTCACCATGGAAACCTTTATCGCCACTACGTGAAAAAAATAAATTTCACCAGCCGCAGTTATGAAAAGGAATTGCTCGACCGGGACGATATCCCTTTCGAAGATATAAAAAGGAATATGCATGAGCTGGATGTCATCAACACCCGGCTGGGCGGGCATGCCATCAGCATCAAAGGATTGCGGCAGCTGCTCGGTGAGGAGACTCCGGTCAGCATTTGCGAGATAGGTTGCGGCGGAGGCGATAACCTGGCGGCCCTGGAGAAATACTGCAGGAAGAAAAAGATCGCCGCCCGGTTCACGGGCATCGATATCAATCCCCATTGCATCACTTTCGCCCGGCAAAAACCCGGTAACCCCCCCGCGGACTGGCTGATCTCGGACTACCGGTCGGTAACCTTCGAAAAAGAAAAGCCCGCCATCCTGTTCTCCTCCCTGTTCTGTCATCATTTCACGGACGAGGATCTGGTAGCGATGTTGCAATGGATGCAGAAAAATTCCGGCAGAGGTTTTTTCATCAACGACCTGCACCGGCATCCCCTGGCCTTTCATTCGATACGCCTCCTCACCAAATGGTTCTCGCGCTCTTACCTGGTGAAGAATGACGCTCCCTTGTCGGTGCTGCGGGGCTTCAGCCGCCGCGAATGGACCGACCTTCTCCAACGGGCGGGGATCAGGGATTATTCGATCCGGTGGAAATGGGCATTCCGGTGGTTGCTGGTAGTTAGGGTCGGTCCGGATCATCCTCTCTGAATCGAATATCGTATATTGGACATCGAATGTCAACGACTCCTAAATCATATGATGTTGTCATCACAGGCGGCGGATTGGCCGGGCTGGCGCTTTCCATTCAATTGGCCAAAGCAGGCTGGTCCGTAGCCCTCTTTGAAAAGGAGACCTACCCCTTCAACAAGGTTTGCGGAGAATATATCAGCCTGGAGAGCTGGAATTTCCTGGAAGAGCTGGGACTTCCCCTCAGCGACTGGAACCTGCCGATCATCCGGCGCCTGTTGCTTTCCGCTCCCGACGGCGCCTGCATCGAACAGTCCTTACCGTTGGGCGGATTTGGCATCAGCCGGTATAAAATAGATGCGGCCCTCGCCGCCATCGCAAGGGTCAGCGGCGTCGATCTATATGAGTCCACGAAAGTGACAGACGTCGTTTTCGAACATTCCCATTTTCATGTCCGGACATCCGCTGGCGACTTTCAGGCCCGCCTGGCCTGCGGAACTTTCGGCAAACGCAGCAACCTGGACATAAAATGGAAACGCCCCTTTACCCGTCAGCACTCCCCGGGACTGAATAATTATATTGCCGTAAAATATCATATACGTCCCCGGCCGGATACACGGGATGCCTCCTTTCCCGCGGACCTCATCGCCCTGCACAATTTTAAGGATGGCTATTGCGGTATTTCGAAAATAGAAGAGGACCGCTACTGCCTCTGTTACCTGACCACGGCAAAGAACCTGCGCAGTTGCGGTAATTCCATACCCGATATGGAAAAAGAGATCCTCGGGAGGAATCCCTTCCTGGAACAGATCTTTTCGTCGGTCGACCGCCTTTTCGATCAGCCCCTTACCATTTCACAGATCAGCTTCGAAAAGAAATCCCAGGTGGAAGACCATGTATTGCTGGTCGGCGATGCAGCGGGTATGATCACTCCCTTGTCAGGTAACGGTATGAGCATGGCCCTGCATGCCAGCAAGATCGCTTTTCGTTGCATGGACGCCTTTCTCCGGGAGCAGGTCGCACGGCATGAAATGGAGCAGGAATATACCGACCTTTGGAACAGGCAGTTCGGCCGGCGCTTGTGGATGGGCCGCCTGCTGCAACGATTTTTCGGCAGCGAATCCCTAAGCAATTTGTTAATACATTCTTTAAGGCCGTTTCCGAAATTAATAGCATTTTTGATACGCCAGACGCACGGTCAGCCTTTTTGAAATTTGAACACTAAATTGAAAGCCTAAATAGTATGCGGATAAACGTAAGTGTTGCAGGGGTGTTGCTGGGGATATTATGGAGTGCGGGGATACAGGCTCAGAATTACCATGCCGTCGAAGGATCGCCCTGGGCCGGCAGCCTGGGAGTATCCGCTAACCCTGCTTCCATCCTGAGCACCCCCTATCCCTGGGATATCACCATCTTTTCACTGCAATACAAGAATGCCACCAATGCCGTGACCCTGCGTAACTATTCCCTGCTGAACCTGGGTGATACGGCGGAATATAAATTCAAGGAAGGGAATTCCAGCCGCTATATCAACTTCAACTACAATATACATCTGCTGAACGCACGCTTCGCGCTCGGCCGCAAACAGGCCATCGCCTTCGGGGCCAACCTGCGCGGGTACGGGATAGGCAAGACCGGCACCTTCAATTACAGCGATACGATACAAAGCATGAACCAGTTCTTTTCCATGAACCAGGGCAACCTTCCTTTCGAAGGGAATGTCGTCAGCAGCCATTGGCTCGAACTGTTCGCGACCTATAGCCGGACCCTGCGGGACGATGCATACGGCCGCCTCAACGCCGGGATCACCCTGAAAGGGATGCGGGGCATCGGTGGCGGCTTCCTGCAGCTGAATGGCGGTACCGTCAGCTCCGAGGTGGTGAACGGCCAGATCGCTTATCTATTGAAGGGCGGCGTTGCCCGCTACGGCTATTCAGGCACGTTAGACGAATGGAAGGACAGCAAGAGCACGGTACAGAATATCAAGGACCTTATCCGCGTCTCGCAGGGAGGACTGGCCGTCGACCTGGGGGTGGAATACCTGGTAAAGACACAGGCCATACGCGGCTTCGGCGACGACGAGGACGATTATTACGATTATGAATGGAAGATAGGCGCGGCGCTGCTGGATATCGGTCAGAACCAACACCGCTTCGGCGTCCAGAGCCGGCTCGCCACTAACCCGAAGAACAGCATCGCCGATTCCAACCTGGACGAGAAGTTCAGCGGGAATTTCGACAAGCTGGCCGACTTGAACGACTCCCTTGCCACCGTCGTCAATAATTTCGGACCGCTGGTGGGCTTCTTCAATATACGCACCCCCGCCAGGCTGGTTGTCAACGTGGATAAGCCCCTGCAGGACCATTTCGCCGTCAATGCCAGCCTTACCGTCAACCTGGGAGGGAACAATAATTCCGGTAAGGTCCTGGCCGTAAAAGAAATGAACCTGCTCACCCTGACCCCCAGATGGGAAAAGAAAAACCTGGGCGTCTACCTGCCCGTACAGGTCACGACGCAGGGCCGGTTGTGGATCGGCGGAGCGTTCAAGGCCGGTCCCCTGCTGCTGGGCGTCCATAACTGGGCCAATGTATTCTCGAAGTCTAAAATGCAGTACGGAGGCGCTTACCTGGCCATCGTCATCCGGCCGGGTAACGGGTTCCGCGATAAGACGGACAAACGGCTCGATTGCCCTACCCCCGCCTATTAGCATTAGCCCCCGTTAAAATAATAGGGAAGACCCGCAACAAGAAGGGGGTCCCTGCTGTTATAGTAAGTATAATGGAAGGCCAGAAAAAGAAAACATTGGTGATCGGAGCTTCCGATAACCCGGCACGCTATAGCTGGCTGGCAGTGGATCATCTCCGCAACCTGGGTCATCCGGTGGTCGCCATCGGCCGGCAGCAGGGACGGATCGGGGACGTGGAGATCAGGGCCGATAAAGCGGCTATCAAAGACATCGATACCGTGACCCTCTACCTAAGCGCCGGCCGCCAAAAAGAATACTACGACTATATCCTGTCCCTTCATCCCAGGCGACTCATCTTCAATCCCGGAGCGGAGAACGACGAACTGGCCAGCCTGGCCGCCAGCAACGGCATCCAGCCCATGGAGGCCTGCACCCTGGTCCTGCTCAGCACCGGCCAATATTAGCCCTTCACAGCCAAACGTCCTCCCTCTTTCCCGCAAATAGGGCAAATCTTAATAGAACCATAACCTATACGCGATTTTGCGGATCTGCGGTTTTTTGTTAAATTCGGAAAATCCTTTTTTATATGCTATGGCGAAAATTTAATGGCGACCCGATCGATCTACCCATTATCGATGCTGTTGAAAACGCGATCAGGCGTGAAACCGAAAAAGGCTACCACCTTAAGGTATGCATCGGCACCGACTCCCAGGTCAAAGGTTTGGAAACGGAATTCGCTACCGTCATCGTCTTCCTTCGTGAAGGCCACGGCGGGTTCATGTTCATCCACAACGAAAAGACACGGCACCAGTACTCGATCAAAGAGCGTATGCTGGTAGAGGTGGCCAAGAGTATCGAGATTGCGTATGAGCTATGCAACCTCTTTAACAAGTACAACGTAGACATGGAAGTGCATGCGGACATTAACACCAATCCCCATTTCAAGAGCAACGACGCCTTGAAGGAAGCGATGGGTTATATCCTGGGCATGGGCTTTGCCTTCAAGGCCAAGCCGGAAGCATTTGCCAGCAGCAGTTGTGCGAATAAAGTGGTGAACTAGCACGGCGCCTCTTTCATCAGGTCGGCCGGGCTCTTAACCGGCAGCGTTCCTGAACTCCCCATTCATCTCATTTATGAGGTGCAGGACCTTGTCTCTCCCTAATTTTTTAACGGCGCTCGTAACGAAATGCTGGGGCAGGAATTGCCAGGTCTCCCGCATCTTATCCAGGAAAGCCTTGACATTGGCGCTGACGGTCCGTTGATTCTCCTTATCCGATTTGGTGAAGACAAGACAAAAAGGTACTTCCCACTTGCCCAGTTGATTCACAAATTCCAGGTCTATCTTCTGGGGACTATGCCGGCTGTCGATCAGGATAAAGACCGTGACCAGGTTCTCCCGCTTACGCAGGTAATTCTCGATCATCTGCTCCCATCTTCTCCGCTCTCCCTGCGAGACCTTTGCAAAACCATAGCCCGGCAGGTCCACGACATACCAGCTGTCGTTGATGAGAAAATGGTTGATCAGCTTGGTCTTTCCCGGCGTGTTGGAGGTCTTGGCCAGTTTTTCATTGCTGACGAGCATATTGATGAGCGACGACTTGCCGACATTGCTTCGCCCTATAAAGGCATATTCCGGTTTATCCGGCTTTGGGCAGGAAGTATATTCCGGGCTGCTGATGAGATAGACGGACGATTTGATGACCATAGGCAGAGCGCGAAGTTATCCTTTTTGCAGCTATCTTTGCCGACTGTATGGCAAAATACTCGCACGATACGATCGTCCCCTTTAAAGACTCGAGCCTGGGGAAGAAACAACAGGTGGCCCAGATGTTCGACCGTATCGCTTTCCGGTATGATTTTCTCAATCGATTCCTTTCCGGCGGCATCGACATGCGCTGGAGGAAAAAAGCCATCCGGGAACTGGCGGCGCAACAGCCCCGTACGGTGCTCGATGTAGCCACCGGGACCGCCGACATGGCCATCCTGATGACCCGGTACCTGCCGGATGCGAAGATCACCGGCGTCGATATTTCGGAAGGTATGCTGGAGCTGGGCAGACAGAAGATCACCCGCCTGCACCTGGCCGAACAAGTCGAACTTCGTACAGGGGACAGTGAGGCCCTTCATTTTCCGGACAATAGCTTCGATGCCATCACCGTCGCCTTCGGCGTTCGCAATTTCGAGAACCTGGAGAAGGGATTGCAGGAAATGCTCAGGGTCCTCCAACCCGGCGGCCGCCTCGTGGTGCTCGAATTCTCACAACCCCGGGCCGGAGGCCTCAGAAAGCTCTATAACCTTTACATGCGGGCGGTAGCTCCCCGCATCTGCAGCATACTATCCAGCAACCGGGAAGCCTACCAGTACCTGAATGACTCCGTACAGGCCTTTCCGGAAGGGGACGCCTTCCTCCGCATACTGGAGGGGAGCGGATATGTCCAGACGGCCCGCCGGCCCATGACCCTGGGGATCTGCACGATCTACACAGGCGCTAAAATCTTGTTATAACCCCCTTTATCCCGCAATTAATCCGCCTGTTTACCGTTACTTTAAAACCTCAAAAGAATGCCTATTGACTAATAAATTCTACCCGCTGTCTGTACTGGATTAACAGATGATTATTTCATTGATTTTTAGTCATTTATGAATTTCAACCGTTTATTGTCTAAGAAAAGGAAGGGCGTCTTTTTTGTCCTGGCATTCATTACCCTGCTCAGTTGCGCGCAGGATGCGTCGGCCCAGTTGCGGGATTACGTGAATTTACCGGATCATGAGAACAAGCGCTTCTACCTGGGCATCGGGTTCATGTATTCCACCTCCCATTTCCAGGTAAGCCCCCATCCGCAATTCCTGAAAAGTGATAGTGTGTTGTATGTCAATCCTTTAAACACGGGAGGGTTCGGCGTTTCGGGGATGTTCACCTATCGCCTCGGCTATCATTGGGAGGCCCGGCTGGCCTTTCCTGAGTTTATCTTCAGCTCCAACCGGATCTCCTACCACATCAATTACCCGCCCAGCGGCGAACAGACCCTGGCCACCAAACAGATAGAATCCCTTTTACTGGGCTTCCCTTTACAGATCAAATTCCTGTCCGACAGGATCAATAATTTCCGGGTCTATATGCTGGGAGGGGTCAACTACCGCTATGACCTTTCTTCCAATTCTTCCGCGCGCAAGGCGGAGAACCTGGTAAAATTAAGCCAGACGGACCTCAGCGTAGAGGCGGGCGTGGGTTTCCAGTTCTATTTCCCTGTCTTTATCCTGTCGCCGGAGCTGAAGATCAGCAATGGCATCAAGAATATCCATAGCCGGGATCCCAACCTGCAATATTCCAACACGATCGATAAGCTCCGGTCCAGGATGATCATTTTCTCGCTGATCTTCGAGGGCTAACGAGCAAGGGACGATGCTCCGGCGAAGTCCGGAGATAGCTACCTTTGCTTCATGGATGCCTACAGCCGCAAACAGGAGATCATCAATAGCCTTATACATGGCTTTGGTGTGCTGTTCGGCATCAGCGGCCTCCCCGTCCTTACAGGCATCGCCACGGCGCATGGAAATACGCCGGGGATCATCGGGTCGGGTATCTACGGGTTCTCCTTCCTCCTGCTCTTCGCCAATTCCACTATCTATCATATTGCAACGGAACCCGAGATCAAACGGATCTTCAAGATCTTCGACCACATCAGCATTTATTTTTTGATTGCCGGGACCTATACGCCTTTCCTCCTGGTCTATATGAACAATAGCTTTGGCATCACCCTCCTGTCCATATTATGGGGGCTCACCGTCCTGGGCATTTTTTTTAAGATCCGGTTCACCGGCAGGTTCGAGATCGTTTCCACGATCATTTACATTTTGATGGGATGGATCCTATTCGTGGGAGGCAGGAAGTTCTTCGATCATCTGCCCCTTCCCGTGCTGATCCTCATTTGCATCGGGGGCGGCCTCTACTCCATCGGAGTGTTCTTTTATCTCTGGGATAAATACAAGTATACGCATGCGCTCTGGCATTCACTCGTGCTCGCGGCCGCCATTTGCCATTATGTGGCGATACTGATGGCCATGTAAGGCTTCCTCTTAATAATCGTATTGCCGCCTGAACATATTTACCCGGACGCCGGCCGTAAAAGTGGCCGAGCTGGAAGAGTGATAGGTATTCGAAGGGTCGTTGACGGAATAGTTCCGGTACATCGCGGAGAGCTCCAGGAAAACATTCTCCTTCCATTCATAGCTCACCAGCCCGGAGAAATTGACGACGTTCGCCGGCACGCCGCCGCCGATGCTGAAATTATAATCCCTGGGCCGGGTAGTGTAGTTCTCGAAAATATTCCCGCCGAAATTCACCCCGGCCGAATCCAGGCCCTGCTTGTAATAAATGACCTTGGCTTCCAGGTTCCATTTGTAAGCGGGCTGATAACGGACAATGCCCAGGAACTCCGCGAAGTTCGCGCCCAGCGGGTGGGCCAGGGGCTGGTTGTAATGCGAATAATTCGAGACGGTGTCGTTGTGCTGGTAAGTGAACGGCCGTACGATATTCGTCTCCAGCTGCAGATCCAGGTTCTTTACGTTGAAGGCGTCCACATATTTGAATCCCAGCTGAAGGCCCTGCTTGTTCGCCCAGAAGCCGTCTTTATAATGCAATAACTGGTGCAGGATGAATTCATTGATGAGCAGCTGCCCGTAGAACTGTGTCGCATGACCGATGTTGGCCTTGAAGTCCAGGCCCACGGTGGTCTTATCGGGACTTCCGTTCTGCTGTTGGGCGGATACGAGGAAGATGACGGGGTTGAGATAAGAGAAGTCATAGTGGTCCGTACGACCGAAAACGACATTCTCATACAGTCCCAGGTTGAGCCAGCGGGTGGCGTTCACGCTGAGATGATGGATGACGGCGTATTTTTTAGGGAACTGGTAATCGCCCAGGTGATGCTGGTTGGTCAGCTCCATAAAGATATTCTGATAGTTCAGCTTCCAGATCCGGGTATTGAATTTCAGGAAAAGATAGGGCGCGCTGTAATCGCTGAGGAAGAGACTGCGATACCCGTTGCCGATAAAATTCTTGTCATATCCGAACTGGAACTCGAAATATTTCCAGGCGCTGAAATAGATGGAAGCCCGGTTGTCGAAATAGTCGACGCCTGTCTGCTTGAAGGTCTTATAGTAGCCGGCGCCGGGAACGGCCCTGAATTCGTTAACACGGTCCATGACGAATCCCGGTCCCCTTTCCTGGTTGTCCGTCAGGTAGGCGGAGAACCCTAATTTGCCGGCGATCAGGCCGCGAAGGGTAAGGCCTTTGGAATTGAGGAATACCCGCGCCTTATTACCCGTTTCGTAAGATTGCTGTTGCTCCAGGACAGGATTGACGGCCAGGAAGAAATCCTTCTCGTTCACTTCATAGAAATTAGCCTTCGTCTTATAAAAGGTATTCCACAGGGGCTTTTTACTTTGAAAGCTATCCTTGTTCCCCCTCACCCACTCGCTGTTGTTCATCAGGAGAGAGGACAGGGTAAGCCGGTCTATTTTCGACAAATGGTATAGATCGTCATAAGGATAGAACTGGTGGAGGGAGTCGGCCAGCTCCGCTACCCGGACCGCTTCCCGGCGGCTGATGGGTTTGGCCGTGTTGATATTCAGGTTGGAATCCGTCTGTTGCAGGATCTCCATCCTGTCGAGGAAATGCTCGAACTTGGAACCTTGCGGCAGGTAGCTGGATTGGGCGGCGCCTGCCAGTGGCAACAGGGAAAAGGACAGGGTAACCGGCAGCAATAAAATTATACAGGGCCTTAGAATGGTTTTTATAAATTGCGTCATTATGCAGAATTACCTGATCAGGAATATTACCATTGTTAACGAAGGTAAGGCCGTTGCGGCAGATTTACTCATCAAAAACGGGCGGATCGATAAAATCGGCGCCGCTATCCGGACTGACTTCTCCGTTACGGAGATCAACGGGGAAGGAAAGTATTTATTGCCCGGCGTCATCGACGATCAGGTGCATTTCCGTGAGCCCGGCCTGACCCATAAGGCCAGCATCTATACCGAGGCAAAAGCCGCCGTGGCCGGAGGGGTCACTTCCTTTATGGAAATGCCCAATACCCTGCCGCCGGCATTCACGCAGGAATTGCTGGAAGACAAGTACGCGATCGCCGCCCGCAGCAGCCTGGCCAATTATTCCTTTTATATGGGCACTTCCAATGACAATGCGGACGAAGCCCTGCGCACCAACGAAAAGAAAAAGGATGTCTGCGGAATAAAGATCTTCATGGGCGCCTCGACCGGCAACCTGCTGGTGGATAACTATCTTACCCTCGACCGGCTCTTCCGCGACAGCGAGGTCCTGATCGCCACCCACTGCGAGGACGAAAAGATCATCCGCGGGAACCTGGAACGGCTCAGAATGGAAGGCCGGGAACTGACGGCCGCCGACCATCCCCGCATCCGGGATGAGGAAGCCTGTTTCGAGTCCTCCCTGACCGCTATCCAGTTCGCCAAGAAATACAATAGCCGCCTGCATGTCTTCCATCTTTCCACGGAAAAGGAAATGCAGCTTTTCAGCAACCTCCTGCCCCTGGAGGAAAAGAGGATCACGGCGGAAGTATGCGTGCATCACCTGCACTTTACCAGTGACGATTATGCGGAACTGGGCAATAGGATCAAATGCAATCCCGCCATCAAAGCTCCCCACAACAGGGAAGCCCTATGGAAGGCGCTGCTGGATGACCGACTGGACCTGATCGCCACGGACCATGCGCCGCATACCCTGGCCGAGAAAGAAGGACCTTACGAAAAAGCGCATGCCGGCCTGCCCCTGGTCCAGCATGCTCTCCCCCTGATGCTGCATTATGTGAAGGAAGGCCGCCTCAGCCTGGAAAAGCTGGTGGAAAAAATGAGCCATGCCGTGGCCATCTGCTTCGGCATCGAAGAGAGAGGGTTTATCCGGGAAGGATATTATGCCGACCTGGTCATCGCAGACCTTCAGCAGCCCACAACGGTGCGCAAGGAAAATATCCTTTACAAATGTGGCTGGAGCCCGCTGGAAGGGTTCAGGATGCCGGCCTCCGTCACCCATACTTTTGTGAACGGGCGCCTGGTTTATGGAAATGGGGACTTCGATGAATCTAACACGGGGATGCGGATGAGGTTCAGCCGACCCTAATTTTTTGTTCTATGCTAATCGACACGACCACTTACGAAGACCTTTCCCTCTTCAGCCACGAAGAGGAATTTTCCATTTTTCACAAGCTGGATTTCACCCGGACCCGCGGGGGCAAGGACCAGCTGCTGGAATATTTCAACCGCCCCTTCAGCGACCTGAATAATATCCGGGAAACACAAACGGTCCTCCGGCTTATCCACGGGCGGAAAGATAAATGGCCGATGTCCATCAGCAATGGTACGGTCATGGTCATGGAACGCTTCTACGAGACGCCGGTGGACACTCTTCCCCAGGGTCATAACCTCCCGGGGGCGCTGATGTACCAGGTGTTCCATAAGCCCGATTATTCCCTGGTGCGCTATTCCGTAGGGCATTTTGCCGATTTCATCCGGGGCATGCATACGCTCCTGCAACTGTTCGACGTCCCGGAATGTCCCCCTTTATTGCGTTCCCTGCTGGAACGGGCGGCCAAGCTGCTGGATCACGAGACTATCCGTTCCCTGGCGGCAACAGGACCCGGCACGAAATTCAATCCCGTACAGGTCGTTCATTATGGCTATTATATCCGCGAACGGTTCAAGGTCCAGGCCTTCGGCCTCATCGAAATATACAACCGTATGGACGCCTGGTATTCCATGGCCACGGCGATGGAGCAATACGGTCTCTCCTTCCCCGTCTTCATCGAAGGCGAGGAGCCGCATGTAGAGGTCCGTTCGCTCTACCATATCCTGTTGCCCAAGCCCGTCTCCTATGATGTAGCCCTTAGCCGTCAGCAGAACTTCCTGTTCCTTACCGGCGCGAATATGGCCGGGAAAAGCACGTTCATCAAGGCCGTCGGAACGGCCGTCTTCATGGCGCACCTGGGAATGGGCGTGCCCGCGCAGGAAATGCGGCTCAGCCTTTTCGACGGTATCCTCAGCAATATCAACGTCGTCGATAATATCGCCAAAGGCGAAAGCTATTTCTTCAATGAAGTGCAGCGTATCCGCGATACCCTGATCCGGATCAAGGGCGACAAAAAATGGCTGGTGCTCATCGACGAGCTCTTCAAGGGCACCAATGTGGAAGATGCCATGAAATGCTCCACGACGGTCATCAAGGGATTGATAAAGATCCGCAACTCCCTCTTCATCCTCTCCACGCACCTTTATGAGATCGGGGCGGAGCTGAAGCAATACCCGAATATCCAGTTCCGGTATTTCGAGACCTCGGTAAAAGGCGATCAGCTGGAATTCAGCTACCAGCTGAAGGAAGGTATCAGCAATGACAGGCTGGGCTACCTGATCCTTAAAAGGGAGAAAGTGGTGGAGATGCTGGAAAATTTGTAAATTGTCCGGAGGAATAGCGGCGGCCACATCATCCTGAACCCGGGCCGGCCCATCACCTGAACACGAATTGCCAATGAGAAAACCACTGTTGCTGATCATCGGATTGCTGCTGCTGCTGGCCATCGAGATCCTCCGCGTTTATTTTATCATGCCCTTCCCGGGCAGCCAGCGATCGGACAGCATTGGGCTGGCCTGGTTCCTGGATAAGAACGTCCTTCTTCTGCGGATCATCGCTCTTTTGCTGGTCCTGCCGGGCTTCCTCCATTTTATCCGGAGGGGAAAGGCCTGGCAGAAGGTCCTGCTGACCCTGTTCGTCCTGCTGTACGGGACCATCTTCTACTTTTTCAATTTTCGCTTCCTGGCGGATAAGATGTTCTATCCCCCGAAAGAAAAATTATTTGCCGGCGGCGCGGACGCCCGGGGCGGCTCGCCCGATACGACGAACAAAGACAGGCTGGTGATCGGCGTTACCCTGAAAGGAGAAGCCAGGGCTTATCCCATCGAGATCATCGGCTATCATCACCAGGTGAAAGATACCCTGGGCGGACAACCCATCCTGGTGACCTATTGCACCGTATGCAGGACGGGACGTGTATTCAGCCCCATCGTCAACGGCAGGAACGAACAGTTCCGCCTGGTGGGCATGGACCATTTCAATGCGATGTTCGAGGACGCCACGACGAAGAGCTGGTGGCAGCAGGCGACGGGCGTCGCCATCATGGGACCGCTGAAAGGCCGCCGGCTGGAAGAGCTTCCTTCCGCGCAGATGCGGCTGGGAGAATGGCAGGCCTTATATCCGAACAGCCTGACCCTGCAGCCCGATCCTCACTTCCGGTCACAATACGATAGCCTCAGGGGATACGACGAAGGGGTCATCGCCAGCAGCCTGGAAAAAAGGGACAGCGGCTCCTGGAAATTCAAATCATGGGTCATCGGCATCAACATGGATGGCCGGAGCAAGGCATACGACTGGAACGACCTGGTAAATAACAGGATCATCCGCGATACGATCGGTAGCCGGCCGGTATTGCTGACCCTGGCTTCCGACGACAAGACCTTCCATGCTTTCACCCATCCCGATAGTCTGCGTTTCCGTTATGATACGGCCAGCCGCCTGTACAGGGATGAGAATACCCATAGCGCCTGGAAGCCCGATGGCCTCTGTATCGACGGACCCTTGAAAGGGCGGCAGCTGACGGCCCTGCAATCCTACCAGGAGTTCTGGCATTCCTGGAGGACCTTTCATCCCGGCACGGAGCGGTATGTTCCCGCGTCCATTGCGGGGTCCTGAGGTTCTGAAGATCCATTTTGAATTATTACTTACCTTGACCGGATCAAACCTATCCTGGTCATGTTAGTGAAGACATTTGGAAGTGCCGTCTACGGCATAGAAGCGATAACGATCACGATCGAAATAAATGTAACGGAAGGCCTGCACACGTTCGTGGTGGGCCTGGTGGACAGCGCCGTAAGGGAAAGCATCCAGCGCGTGGAAAGCGCCATTAAGAGCAACGGTTATTTCATGCCCCGCACCAAGCTCGTGATCAACCTGGCCCCGGCGGGTATCCGCAAATCCGGTCCCGCCTTCGACCTTCCCATCGCTTTAGGAGTATTGGCCGCCAGCGGACAATTGACGGACCCCGCCCTCCTCGGAGAATACCTGATCATGGGTGAGCTGGGATTGGATGGAAGTATCCTTGCCATCAATGGCGTATTGCCCATCGCCGTCCAGGCCCGCAAGGAGAACTTCAAAGGCTTGATCATTCCCCGGCACAATGCGGGAGAAGCGGCCATTGTGCGCGGCCTGCCGGTATTTTCCTTCGGTCATATCCGTGAGCTGATCGCCTTCTTCAAAGATCCACGGTCGCGGGAGGCAGCACGCCCTCCCGCCCCTTCTTCATATTCCGATCCTTCTCCCCTCGATCCCTCCTATCCCGATCCCGCCTGCCCCGGTCTCGATTTCAGCGATGTAAAAGGCCAGGACAGCATCAAAAGGGCCCTGGAGATCACCGCCGCCGGAGGACATAATGCTATTCTGATCGGTCCGCCGGGCGCCGGAAAGACCATGCTGGCAAAAAGACTGCCCACGATCCTTCCCCCGCTGGGATTCAGCGAAGCGCTGGAGACGACGAAGATCCATAGCGTGGCCGGCAAACTGGCGGCTAATTCCCGGCTGATCACCCAACCTCCTTTTCGCAGTCCCCACCATACCCTGTCCCCCGGCGCCCTGGTCGGCGGCGGCGGTATTCCGCAGCCGGGAGAGATCTCCCTGGCCCACAATGGCGTCCTGTTCCTGGATGAGCTGCCGGAGTTCAGCAGGAACGCGCTGGAAGTCATGCGTCAGCCGATGGAGGACCGGAAGGTAACGATCAGCCGCACACGGATATCCGTGGATTTCCCCGCCGGCTTTATCCTTTTGGCCTCCATGAACCCCTGCCCCTGCGGCTATCACAATCATCCGCAGCGGGAATGCGTCTGCCTTCCCGGCCAGGTGCAGAAATACCTCAGCCGGATCTCCGGCCCCCTGCTGGACAGGATCGATCTGCAGGTGGAAGTGGCGCCGGCCTCTTACTCGGAATTATCGCATGAGGGGACCAGTGAGTCCTCCGCCTGCATACGGGAACGCGTGATCGCTGCCCGCGCCCTGCAAAAGGGCCGCTATGCTGCCTATGCGGGTATAGCCGGGCAGCCCGTTCATTACAACGCGCAGATCGGCAACCGGCTGTTAAGGGAAGTTTGCCGCATCGACGACGCGGGAGAAAGATTGCTGCGGGGGGCGATGGACAAGCTGCAGTTATCGGCCCGCGCCTATGAAAGGATCCTGAAGGTGGCCCGCACGATCGCGGACCTGGCCGTCTGCGACCTCATCCGGCCGGAACACCTGGCCGAAGCGATCCAATACCGTAGCCTCGACCGGGCCGGATGGAGCAGGTAAGACGGGCGCAGGGGGTCCCCCATATACCTTTTTCAAAAACTCAACTACGAACTTTTTATAACTGCTTGATAGAGAATGTCTTTCAAAAATTTCGTAGTTGACTTTTTAAAAGAGTACCTATACCCCCTCCCCCCGGCCGCCACGGAGTCGCCGGGCTCTCCAGCCATCCCCTACCAATTCGCTTTATGCTCTTCATTGGTGCGCTCCGGCGGGGCAACGGGGTTCTCATTCCAATGCGGATCATAGTATACGAAGCAATAAAGCCAGATGGTCCTGGACAGGCGCATGAGCACCGGCTGCAGCCCCACCAGCAGGATGCCATTCAAGCCCAGCCACCAGAAAAGCTTGTTGTCGTTGAGGGACATGCCGATCAGCAATTTCCACGCGATAAAGCTGAACACACACACCAGCACGGCCAGGGCATAACTGACGAATCCCGTCCCATAATAGAACCCCACTTCCAGCTCGAAGGGCTGACCACAGATCGGGCAGTTCTCCGCCATCTTCATCATTCTTTTCAGATCATACGGGTTCTTATATAAGAACAGGTCACCCCGGCGGCACCGGGGGCATTTATTGGCCAGCAGGCTCCTTAAAAATCCAGGTTTATAATTATCATGCGCTGCACACATAGAGATATTCTTTATTGATGAGGCGTAAAGGGTGAATGAACTTCGTGTAAAGTTAGTCAGCCCGGATAAGAATGAGTTGTATTTTACGGGCCTTTATTAGTAATTTTCAAGTATGCGAATAAAAAACCTCCTCCCCCTTCTCGCCCTTTGGGCTTTTGCTGCCTGCGATTCCGGCAATGCGCCTGCTCCTGCACGTGAAACGGCCGCGACAGTAACAGACACGACAGGCGGAGACCTGCAATGGGATTCGGCGGCGCCGGCGGGCATGAAAGAGTTGCAGATCCCTTCGGAAGGCAGCCTGCTCCAGGGCTTTATCTATACGCCGAATGGCGGGCAGCGGCACCCCGTGCTGCTGATGCTGCATGGCTTCCCCGGCAATGAAAAGAACCTGGATATTGCCCAGGCGGCGAGGGCGCATGGATGGAATGTGATCTATTTCGATTACCGGGGCTCCTGGGGAAGCCAGGGAGAATTCTCGTTCCGGCATTGCGTGGAAGACGTCGGCAATGTGGTGAAATATTGTAAGCAATATGCCGATTCCCTGCGCATCGATACTTCGAATATCGCCCTGTTCGGTCACAGCATGGGTGGCTGGATCTGCCTGAAGTCCCTGCAGCTGATACCGGGCCTGAAGAAAGGATTCGCCTGTTCAGCCTGGGACCTTTGCAGCAGTACCATCAATGCCCGGAATAAAGGGCCGCAGGCTCTGGAAAAAGAAGAAAAAGAGCGTGGAAAATATTTCGTTCTCCGCCAATCCGGCAAGGGCCTGGTCGATGCCGTTCTGAAAGACACGACCTTTCACGATCTCCTGCACCACGGCGCCGTCTGGCAGGACAAACAATTATTTATGTTGGATGAGCACGATCACAATCGCGCCCTGGCCGACTCCATCCGGTCCTATAATAAGACCGGCTATACCTACGAGGTCTGGAAGACGGACCATCCTTTCACGAACAAACGGCAGTCCCTGACAAAGGCAGTCCTTGCATTTCTGGATAAATAATCGGGGGGAACAACGGGAAGGGGAAAGGGGGAAGACGGCGCCGGAGATCAGGCGATCTTTTTAACAGTCGCGCCGGGATGATCGTAGACCTGCTGCTCGGCAGGCATGGGCTTATCCTTATGAAGAAGGGATTTTAGCATCAGCCAGCCTGTCTCGACCATGATCCGGAGGTCCAACCCCAGGCTTATATTCCGCACATAATAGGCATCCCACTGATAACGGCGGAAGATACTCTGGAAAGTGCTGGCAGGTCCCCTGCAGCCTCTCACCTGCGACATGCCCGTAATACCGGGTTTCATCAGGTTGCGGAATTTATAATTGGCGACAACAGTGGCAAATTCGTGGGAATCTTTCAGCATATGAGGACGCGGGCCTACAATGCTCATGTGTCCAAGGAACACATTGATGAACTGGGGCAACTCATCCAAACAGGTATTTCGCATGAACTTCCCGATGCGGGTGACGCGGGGATCATCGTAGGAAGCCTGACGCGTATCGGCCGCATCATTGACATACATGGTGCGAAATTTATAACACCAGAAGGTCTTGCCAAGGAACCCAACCCTTTTTTGTTTGAAAAAAACGGGGCCCTTCGAATCCATCTTTATGAGGAAGATAATGATCGGGAATAACCAGGGATAGACCAGCAAGGCTACCAGCAAAGACGTAAAAATGTCCATTCCACGCTTATAAACAAGGTAAGTCCTCTTGGAAACCAGGTACTGCCGGATCGTCAACTGCCGGAGGTCCTCCCAATTCTTTTGGTAATAAAGGGTCGATTCAATGGTTTTAGTACGCATGCCGATAAGGATTGGTTTCTTCTGATATTGATTTAATTAACAAAAAATAAACATTAACTGCCTGTGCCCCCATCAATTAAGGGGCGAATATGGCAAGTTTATGTTAACTCAGTGTTACCTTGATGCTGTAAGAAATTATCGTACCAATTGACAGCCCCCCTGAAAAAAACGATGCATCAGGGGCGTATTTAATAAAATTTTACATAATTATAAGGGTACGAAAGCTAGCGGACCAGAGCAGCGCACGCTAGGTAGTGGACCATCTATTCTTGGCACGGGGAGCCACCTGTCCTTCCTCTAAATCAAAGAGTTTATGGAAAATATAACCGATCGTCTGGCCTGCCGTCTTGCGAATGATGCGGAGGTCCAGCCAGAAATTAGCATTGCGTACATAGAACGCATCCCATTGGTATCTTCTGAAGATCCTTTCAAAATCATGCGCCGGACCACGATAGCCCTTGACCTGGGCAAGACCGGTAATGCCGGGACGGGTCAGATGCCTGAACTTATAGGTCTCTACGACCTTGGAAAAATTGACACAATCCCGGTGCATATGCGGACGAGGCCCCACAATGCTCATATCACCCTTCAATACGTTGAGGAATTGAGGTAATTCATCCAGGTTGGATTTGCGGAGAAATCTCCCCACCCTGGTGATCCGCGGGTCATTCTCACTGGCTTGCCTGATATTTGCTTCGGGATTGATATACATCGTACGGAACTTCAGACAGGAGAACGAACGGCCCAGGAAACCCACCCTCCTTTGTATAAAAAATACAGGTCCCCTTGAATCCAGCTTGATAAGCAGGAACACGATCGGGAAGAGCCAGCTAAAGATAAAGAGGACCACCAGTACCGAAACGGCCACATCCAAAACCCGTTTTACAAAAAAATAGCTTTGCTTTTTATCTAAATAATCTCTGAGAGAGATCTCGTTCGTAGACGCTTTAAATTTCCTTTCCAAATAAAAATCCTTTGCTCCAGTGGTTTCTAACATAAGACCGTGGTTTAATATTTCCTGCTTTGATAGTAGTTCTAACCTCACTGAACACTATGACAGTTTTTTAGTCCGAACGTTGCATGTGTTTTGAGTTTTAACGAGCTGGTCGCATCCGGGTCATCATATAATACAATTGGGTAATATTCAATACACTACCTCGCTAAAACTCGACTAATAACAATATATCCTGCAACTTATTGCTTATAAACAGGCAAATATTTAATTGCCCGCAAGCTGTACCTTTTTTTCAAATGGGATCCCCTCAATTGACAAGCGTGTGAATTTCACAATAATCGTGTAGAATGGGGCCACCCTCGTGCAAACCCCTTTAAACGAATGACTATCAATATGATATTCAATCGAGTGCAAATTAGCCTAAAAACGGCTTCCCAGGAATACCACTAAGTGGTAGTATTGGGCGACCGACAGGGATATCCTGATCGATCTACTGCAAAATTAAGCATTTATACCTATCCATATGCATGCCCGCCTTTTATGGGTACACATTAATTCGCTAATATTGCAACTCGTTCCTGATAATCCAATTAGATTAATGAATTATGCCAGAAAGTAAGATCCATCCGGAAGACCAGATCGGCCTTCCAAGCCTTAAGACAATCATCATACAATTCTTCAGGGCCTTTTTCAAGATCTGCTCCTTCATTTTTGCCGTTCTGGCAAAACATAAGTTCTTCCTCACTTTTGTATTGCTGGCAGGCCTTATCGCAGGCTATTTGTATACGCTGGCAAGGCCGGAGTACTATAAGGTATCGATGATCGTCCAATCTTCGTCCTTTCCTAAAAAGACCTACGCGGAGATCATCTCCCAGCTAAATGGCTATATAGGCAATGGTTCGAAGAAGCTGCTCGCCCGCGATATGAACCTGTCCGAGGACCTGGCTGCGAAGTTCATTTATGTGGACTCCAGGAACCTGAGCGAAGAACCGCTGTCCACCGACACGTCCAGCAAGACCAGGCAGTCATTTAAGATCATGGCCGGCCTTATCGCCAATACATCGCCCGACAGTCTCCAGGACGGGATCATCTATTATATTAATAACTCCCCGTATTTAAAAACACTGAAAGCGGAAGAGCAGAAGATCAATGAGGCTAAGCTCGCCCACATCGAGTCGGACCTCAAACGGATCGACTCCTTGAAGACCCAGTATAACCTCTTTCTCACCTCGCCGGCCAGACAGTCCAATATCTATTTCAGCTCTGCCAACCCGGCCGATTTTTATATCGAGACCCAAAAGCTCCTGGAAAGACGGGAGGAAACGATCAAATCCCTCTCCCTGGATGCCCATGCCGTGACCGTGATCGATGGCTTTAAGCTGACCCTGCACCCGCAATCCCTGTCGATGCCTATTTCTGTCCTGTTCTTCGGAATAGCGGGGTTCATGCTTGTTTTTATCATCTTGTTCCTCGTTGAACTAAAGAAAAGAATCTCGAGCCCCGTCCCCTTTTCCGCTAACAATGAAAAATAAACCGTTGATCGAGACGATAAAGGAGTTCGTTCGTCGGGCGAGGGCGTCCAAATATGGCTGGTCAGGCGATTTTGCCAGCTGGGAACAAGCCGTCCAACATTCCTCCGGCTATGACGCCGGCAATATCCTGCATACCGTTAAAGACTCCATCCTGAAGGTCCGCAACGGGCAAGCCGCTTATGAACGTGATTCCGTGCTCTTCGATAAAGTCGAATATTCCTGGCCCCTCCTCTCGGGATTGCTATGGGTTGCCGCGCAGAACAAAGGAGATCTCAGCGTGGCCGACTTCGGCGGATCCCTGGGCAGCTCCTACTTTCAGAATAAAAAATTCCTGGATAAATTGAACAGCGTCCGATGGAGCATCATCGAGCAGGGTAATTTCGTCGCTGCCGGCAGGGAATACCTGCAGGACGCCCGCCTGCAGTTCTTTTACGATCTGACGGAATGCATACGCGGACAGGGTATACCGCATGTCCTGCTGCTTTCCTGCGTCCTGCCCTACCTGGAAGACCCGTATGCCCAGCTGAAAGAGCTCCTGTCGCAGGATATCCCTTATGTTATCATCGACAATACTTATTTTAATTACGAGCCCAGGGACAGGATCTGCATACAAAAGGTTCCCCCGGACATCTATGAGGCCACCGTCCCCTGCCGGTTCCTCGACTACGCCCGGCTGAAGACCTCGCTGGAAACGACCTATGAGACCATAACAGAGCATAGCAACAGTTCCTGCATATTCCTCGACGGCAAAAAAATTCAATACAGGGGCCTGCTATTAAAAAGAAAATAAATGAAGATCATCGATCGCATATTGCAGTCCGGCTATTTTTCCCAGCAGCCTCCCGTATTGATCGACATCGGCGCCTCCGGGGAGATCAACGCCAAATGGAAGGCCATCGCCCCCTATTGCATTTGCCTTGCCTACGACGCGGACGACCGGGAATTTCATGTGACCGAACAGGTGAATAAGACGTATAAAAAACTCCTTACCTTCAATCGCATCGTCACGGCCGCGCCTGTCGGTCAGGCCGGCTTCTATCTCACCGCCAGCCCGTTCTGCTCCAGTCTGCTGCAGCCTGATAAAGAAAAGCTGGCCCCCTGGATCTTCAGTCCCCTGTTCGCAGTAGAGCGCGTTACCAACCTTCCGGCCATCACCCTGGAAGAGTCCCTGCAGAAAGTGAACATCGGTTACATCGATTGGTTCAAGACCGACACGCAGGGAACGGACCTCCGCCTCTTCACCAGCCTCCCCGCCCACCTGCAATCGGGCATCCTGGCCGCGGAATTCGAGCCCGGCATTATCGATGCCTACAACGGAGAAGATAAATTATATTCCGTCATGCAGGAAATGCATACAAGGATGTTCTGGCTTTCCTCCATGGACATAAAAGGCGTACAACGCCTCAATGCCCGGTATGCCCGCCAATTTGGGTCCTTCCTGGGCAAAAGGGCTATTCGCAAGACGCCGGGATGGGCGGAAGTGACCTATCTTCGCCAGCCGGAAGGGAGTTCGGAGCGCCAGCTGCTGCTGCTCTATATTTTTGCCCTCATCGAGCAGCAATATGGGTTCGCACTGGAAATAACGGATCACGCCCTCACGCAATACCATGAGGAGCAGCTATTCGCGGAATGCAGAAAGGAGGTCCTGAAAAAAATAGGCGCGGAAAAAATAAAAACACCGCTGGTCATCTTGAAAAGGCAGCTTCATAAACTCTTCTCGTCGATAAATGATTAATTTCTGTACACTTTTTGACTCTAATTACCTCACCAGAGGATTGGCGCTCTACGGATCACTCGAAAAGGTCTGCCCGTCCTTCCATCTCTATGTCGTCAGCTTCGATAAGGCCAGCTATGAGTACCTGCGGAAAGCCGCGCTGCCCAACCTGACGCCTATCGCCCTGGGCGACTTCGAAGACCGGGAATTGCTCGCGGTAAAGCCGACCCGCTCCATCGCCGAGTATTGCTGGACCTGTACGCCTTCCGTCATCCTTTACTGCATCGAAAAATTCCAGCTGCCTTCCTGCACCTATGTCGATGCGGACATGATCTTCTATCACGATCCGCAGGTGCTGCTGGATGAGATGGACGACCGGTCCGTCCTGATCAGCGAACATCGTTATACAAAGGAATATGAAAAAGGGGCCGTCGTCAACGGCATCTATTGCGTCCAGTTCATGTATTTCAAAAATGACGCGAACGGCATGAAGGTCCTGCATTGGTGGCGCGACCGCTGCCTGGAATGGTGCTACGCCCGCCTGGAAGACGGAAAGTTCGGCGATCAAAAATACCTGGACGACTGGCCCGAACGCTTCGAAGGCGTCCATGTAATGCAACATCCCGGCGGCGCCATCGCCCCCTGGAACATACAGCAATATTCGTTCTACCGCAAGGACGATCAGCTCATGGTCCAATATAAAAAGACAGGCCACTCCTATCCGGTGATCTTCTTTCACTATCATGGTCTGAAATTCTATACGAACGGGATGGCCTCCTGCAGCGGCTCCCTTTACGACATCGACCCGAATGCGAAAGAGCATATCTACTTCCCCTACCTGAAAAGACTCCTGCAGATAGAGAAAGCCCTGAAACAGGAAGGCGTGACTTTCGATCCGACAGGGGCCAGGGGACCCGCCCCCGGGAAATGGTCGGTGCTGGCAGGATTCTTAAAAGAGCTGGGGATCATGATCCTCATGGGCAATCTTTCCCCTTTCAGACTAAAAAATTATAACTTTAGCCGTCATTATCATTTCTACAACACCGACCGGCTCAATTGATATCGTATGGCCTATCTGATGGATCTGAAAACGTTTACGGATAAAAGAGGCAACCTGACTGTAATTGAAAAGATCGTGCCCTTTGATATAAAAAGGATCTTCTATATCTATGGCGTGGACGACAGCACGCGGGGCGGACACCGGCACAAGACGACCCGGCAGGCGGCCATCTGCCTCCAGGGCGCCTGCCAGATCTACAACCACGACGGAGAAAAGGAGATGACCTACGTACTGGACAAGCCCGATAAATGCCTGATCCTCGAGACAAAGGACTGGCATACCATGCATCATTTTACGCCCGACGCCATCTTAATGGTCCTGGCTTCCGAATATTTTGACCAGAACGATTATATCTTTGAACCCTATCCAGCATGATCGAATACGAAAATCTTGGAAAAGTCAACGCTCCTTTCTTCGAAAGCTACCGGGAGGCCTTTGATAAAACGCTGCAAAGCGGCTGGTATATCCTGGGCAACGCGGTAAAACAATTCGAGCAGGAATTCGCCGCCTATAACGGCTCTTCCTTTTGCGCAGGGGTGGCCAACGGCCTTGACGCCCTCCTTCTTGCCTTGCAGGCTTTCTCCTTTGAAAAAGGCGACGAGGTCATCGTGCCTTCCAATACCTATATCGCTACCGTCCTTTCCATCGTCCACAATGGCCTTCGACCCGTCCTGGTAGAACCCGATATCCATACCTATAATATAGATCCTTCCAAAATAGAAGAGCAGATCACTCCCCGTACGCGGGCCATCATGGTCGTGCACCTCTATGGGAAAGTATGCGAAATGGATCCCATCCTGTCCATCGCCCGCAAGCATCGGCTCAAAGTGATCGAAGATTGCGCGCAGGCGCACGGAGCCGCCTATAAAGGGATCAAAGCGGGTAATTTCGGAGAATTCGGGGCCTTCAGCTTTTACCCTACCAAGAACCTGGGCGCTATCGGGGACGCCGGCGCCCTCACCACCGGCGACGCAGGCCTCCTGCAGGTCATCCAAACCCTCCGCAATTACGGCTCGGAGCTGAAATACCACAATGAAAGGGTCGGCTATAACTCACGCCTCGATGAGATCCAGGCCGCCTTCCTTTCCGTCAAGCTCCGGCGCCTGGAAGAGATCAACGATCACAAAAGACGGCTGGCCCTGCTGTACCAGCAAGGCCTGAAAGAGGATTTTATTAAGCCCCAGGTCCATAAGGACCATTACGATGTCTATCATATCTACAATGTCCGTCATCCCCGCAGAGATGCTTTGCGGGAATATCTGTTGAAGAACGATATTAAGACGGAGATCCATTATCCTATCGCCCCCAATAAGCAGAAAGCCATGCGGGGCATACTGGACCATACCGATACCCCTATCGCAGAAGAAATTCATCGCAGCACCCTGAGCTTGCCGGTATCCTATTTCCATACGGAAAAAGACATCGACCGCGTCATCGGGGTTATGAACCAATTTTGACCATGCTATCCAAAGCGTTAAGCAAATATATCACCCGGCTCAAAGGCCAGCAATACGAGATCGACTCCCGTATCCCTGCCTCGTATTTGCTACACCTGGTATGGAGCAGGCTGATCATGAAATGCAGGGGCCGGCTTAGCGGCATCCGGCAGAGCCCTTTCATCGGCAGCCGGGTGACCATCAAAGCCCGTTCGAATTTCAGGGTCGGCAACGGCGTATCCATCGGCAAAGGCTGCACCATCGACGCCCTGTCCACCGATGGCGTCCTGTTCGGCAATAATGTTTCCGTCGGTCCCGGCACCAGGATCGAATGCACCGGCAACCTGCAGCATATCGGCAAAGGACTGAAGGCCGGCGATAACGTAGGCCTGGGGTCGGATAATTTTTACGGATGCGCGGGCGGCATCGAAATAGGGGACGATACGATCATAGGGAATTTCGTCAGCTTCCACGCAGAGAACCACGTCTTCAGCGATCTTCAGACACCGATACGGCTGCAGGGGGTCCATCACCAGGGGATCAGCATCGGGAAGAACTGTTGGATCGGGGCCAAGTGCACCATCCTGGACGGCGTCACCCTGGAAGATAATTGCATACTGGCAGCCGGCGCCCTGGCGATCGCAGGCCGGTATGAAAAAAATGGCATCTATGGAGGCGTTCCTGCCAAACTGATCAAATACAGGAGCTGAACATGCGCGCAACCCTTCATATCAATAAGTATCTTCCCATCGCATTGCTGTATTTTTTCTTCAACGGCTTCCTGCTGCCCCATGGCCTGCTATACACCACCCTCCTGACCCCCGTCTTCCTGTTCTGGTTATATGGCACTCCGTATATACGCTATGTATGGCTCTATTTCGCCCTGACGATCCCCTTCGCCCTGGTCCATTTCCTTCAGGGCGTCTACGGGTTCTATTATCTCAAGTCTTACCTGCTCCTGTTCACCGTTTATGTATTCTGCATAGCATTCTACCGCTTCCTGAAAGAATGCCGCACCCTCAGGACGCTTTACAGGTATATCCTCCTGATCAATATCGTCTTTCTCATATTGGCATTGATCGCTTTCTTCATTCCTTCCCTGACGACCCGGTTCTGGTACCTGAATAATGTCACCGAGGGCGTGGATATGAAAAGACTGAAGATGCTGACCTATGAGCCTTCCTATTATTCCACCCTGTTCGTGCCGATCGCCCTCTATTACTATCTTAAGATGCTTGTCTTGAAATTACCGGACACGAAGACGGTCCTCCTTCTCCTGTCGGTGCCCTTATTGCTATCCCTGTCCTTCGGCGTCATCCTGGGCATGGCCCTCACCTTATTGCTGACCCTGGCTTATGGATTAAAGAGGTTCTTCCCGGACAAGAACCTGCCCCCCTACCTGCTGGCGATCGCCATTTTGCTCATCCTGCTGCCGCTGATCGCGACCACGCTCTTCCCCAATAGTATTTTTGTCATCCGGATCACCAACGTATTCGGGGGAAAAGATGTCTCCTTCAAAGGCAGAACTTTCGACTCCTTCTACCTGGGATGGAAGATCGCCGCCGAGAAAAGCATTTATTTCGGCGTCGGACCCGGCCAGACAAAATTCATCGGGCATGATATCATCAGGGATTTTTACCACTACGGCATTTACAGCACTTCCGAAGTAGGCATCCCGAATGCAGTAGGGGATACCCTGGCCGTCTTCGGCCTGTTCGGGGTGATCATCCGCCTGGCCCTGGAAGTCTGGTTCTTTTTCAGGACCCGGGTCTTTACCAATTACTATCGCCTGAGCCTTTTCCTTTTCATTTTCATCTACCAGTTCACCGGCAGCTTCATTACGAATATCGCAGAATATGTCATCTGGATCATGGCTTTCACCCCCGGCATCTTCCGGGAGTTCAATCGTTCGAACTTTCCCGGAACGCGCTTACAAACCTCCCCATCGTGAACATCCTCTTCATATCCAGGGCTACTTTATATAAAGACAGGGGCGGCGATACCGTCCAGGTGCTCAATACCGCCAGTCATCTCCGTGAACTGGGAGTGACGGTGACCATCCGGCTCTGCAACGAGGAGATAGACTATGCGCCCTTCGACCTGATCCATTTTTTCAACATCATCCGGCCGGCGGATATCCTCCGGCATGCCGGACGATCCGCAAAACCCTTTGTCATCTCCACCATCTACGTCGATTATTCGGAATATGAAAAAAAGAACCGGGCCGGCCTGGCAGGACTCGTCTTCCGCATCTTCCCTCCCGACCTCATCGAATATATCAAGGTGATCGCCCGATGGCTGGTGAACGGGGAAAAGATCGTCAGCCCCTCCTATCTGCTGCTGGGCCAGAAAAGATCCATCCGCCGGCTTATCCGCCGCTGCGCCATGCTGCTGCCCAATTCACACAGCGAATACGAAAGACTAAAGAAAAACTATGGCGCGGGTCCTGCCTATAAAGTCGTTCCCAATGCCATCGATCCTTTGCTTTTCGAAAAAAAGACCCCTGCCGCCGAAGGCGAGCCCGTCAGGGACCCCCGCCTCATCCTTTGCGTAGGCAGGATCGAAGGCCGCAAGAATCAACTGAATCTCATCCACGCCCTCAACGGAACCCACTACGAACTGATCATCATCGGCTCGCCCTCCGCCAATCAAACGGCCTATTACCAGTCCTGCCGCGAAGCGGCCGGCGCCAATGTCTCTTTTGTCAGCAGCATCCCGCAGGAAACGCTGATCGGATACTATGGCAGGGCCGGCGTGCATGTATTGCCCAGCTGGTTCGAGACCACCGGCCTTAGCTCCCTGGAGGCCGCAGCCATGGGCTGCCGCATCGTCGTCACCGACAAGGGAGATACCCGCGAGTATTTTGAAAACTATGCTTATTATTGCGACCCGGCCTCCCCGGCTTCCATCCGGATGGCTGTCGATGCGGCGGCAGGAGCCCCCGCCAATGCACTGCAGGAAAAAATATTTACACACTATACCTGGTCGCAGGCGGCGCAAGCAACGCTGGCTGCCTACCGGGAAATAATCCCCGGAACTTACTGACATGCGAATAGGGATCATCGGTACGAGAGGAATACCCAACCAGCACGGAGGGTTCGAACAATTCGCGGAATTCGTGGCGCCCGCCCTTGTCCAAAGAGGTCATGAGGTCTTCGTATACAATTCCTCCCTCCACCCCTATGATGCCCCCGCCTGGAAAGGCGTACAGCTGATCCGGAAAAAAGATCCCGAGAACAGGTTGGGTACGGCCGGGCAATTCATCTACGACCTGAACTGCATCCTGGACGCAAGAAAAAGGAAATACGATGTCATCCTTCAGCTGGGCTATACCAGCAGCAGCATCTGGTCCTTCCTCTTCCCCCGCGGCGCCCTGCTCGTCACCAATATGGACGGCCTCGAATGGAAAAGAACTAAATATTCCCGCCCCGTCCAATCCTTCCTGAAACAAGCCGAAAAATGGGCGGCCCGCTATAGCGATCGCCTCATTGCCGATTCGAAAGGCATCCAGGCCTACCTGGCGGACAAGTATAAAAAGGATTCCGCATTCATCGCCTATGGCGCCGCGCTCTTCCGGACTCCCGACCCGGACATGCTGGCCCCCTACGGGCTGGAAGCCTACGGCTACAACCTGCTAATAGCCCGGATGGAACCGGAAAATAATATCGAGACCATCCTAAAAGGTCATCACGCCTCGGCAACGCAAAAGAAGCTGATCCTCATCGGCAATCACAAAAATGCCTTCGGCTCCTACTTAAAGAACACCTACGAAGACGCCAGGACCCTGTTCCTGGGACCCGTATACGACCTGCCTGTGCTGAACAACCTGCGGCATTTTTCCCATCTCTATTTCCATGGGCATTCCGTCGGAGGCACGAACCCCTCCCTGCTGGAGGCGATGGCTTCGCAGGGATTGATCGCCGCGCATGATAATATTTTCAACCGTACGGTGCTGGAAGAGGACGCCTTCTACTTTTCTTCCGCCGAAGAGGTCCGCTCCTTACTGGATAAAGCCCTCGACAAAAAAGATTTCGTGGCCCTCCTGGAGCACAACAATGAAAAGATCCTGCAAAATTATTCCTGGGACCATATTACCGATCTTCTGGAGAATTACCTGTCCACGGCCTGGCAGGAAAGAAGATCCGCCCGCTATTCCTCGTAGACCTTCTTCACCCTGGCAAAACGGCTGCGGTACAGCCGGACGAAGAAACCCAGCTTCATTCTTTGCAGGAACTTAGGCAGCCCGATGGCCATGACATGCTTATAGAAATACAGCCGGTTGGGCAGCTTCCGGCCGGGAAGATGTTTGTTCTTGATCCGCCAGGTCTCCCGGACCCCCATCAGCCATCGGGTGTCGCTAAGCCCCTCCCAGCGCATATTGGTCAGCACCGCGGGAATATAACAGAACCTGCTACCGCCGACCAGGAAACGCAGCATCAGGTCATAATCCATCGCGCACTTATATTCCATGTCGAATACCCCGAACTGCTCATAGCATTTCTTTCGTACGAAGATGGTAGGATGATTGATCGTCATCTCATTCTTCAGACGGTGGTGATCCCCCTTCAGGATAAAATCCGTCTTACCGTCCTTCCATAACCGCAGATCGCCGTAGACGATATCGCAGTCCCGGATAGCTTCCACTGCCCTGGCCACGGCATCGGGCTCATACCAGTCATCCGCGTTAAGGATGCCGATGAGTTCGCCCGTCGCCCGCTGCAATCCTTTATTGAAAGCGTCGCTGATGCCCCTGTCCTTTTCCGATACCAGCACCGCGATCGAATCCCTGTACCGTTCCAGGATGGACAGGGTATTGTCCCGGGACCCTCCGTCGATGACGATATATTCGATGGGCCGGTAGGTCTGGCCGATCACGCTCCGGATCGTATGTTCGATATGTTTTTCCCCATTATAGACGATCGTAATAACGGAGACCAAAGGGGCGTGATCCATAAGGAGTTACCTTTAAGAGTAATTGATAGAAAGGCAAATTTAAGTTCAAACTAGCCTATATTTGTCGCATCTCTTGGCGAATTATAAAAAATATGCCCTTCCTTCAAAAAAAAGTATATTTCTACATAACCCTCGCAGTCCTCGTCACGACCATCTTTTCCTGGTTCAATATCAACAGCCTTTGCATCATGCTCCTCTTGCTGTGCAGGCTGATAGACGGGAGGCCCCTGCCTTCCATCAAAGCCGCTTTCACGCATAAATATTTCCTCGCTTATTTTGCGCTTTTTCTCGTCGAAGCGCTCAGCTTCTTCTATACCCATAACACCGGCGCATGGGGACATCGCATGGAAAAGAATGCCACCCTGGTGGCCATCCCCTTCATCCTCTGCGCCGGGCCTTTCACGGATGAACGCGGCTATAAAAAATTCATGACGGCCTATTGCGCCCTTTTGTTCGCGGCCGCCTTTTATTGCCTGGCGGCAGCCGCCTGGCATTACACGCAGCAAAGAGATATCAGCGTATTCTTCTATCATGCACTCAGCCACGCCATCCAGGAGAATGCCATCTTCTTCTCCGTGTTCGTACTCTTCGGCCTCTTATTCCTTTTGTCCTCCCCGATCGATGCCCCATACTTTTCCAGGCAGACCCAAAAAAATATGCGCCGCTTCCTCGTCGGCTTCTTCATCCTGGTCATCATCCTGCTGGCGTCCAAACTCCTGCTGGTCATCCTCATTCTTATCCTGGCCCATTTTTACTCCCAACGGCTCGCCATCGGGAAGAACCGGAAGGGGATCGCCATCGCCCTGTCCCTCGTCCTGCTCCTGGGCGTCCTGCTGGTGTTCACCAAAAACCCCATCCGGACCCGGTATCTGGATATCATCCTGGGAGACGTCAGTATGATCGATAAGGAGCATTTCGACCCCGGCACTTACTTCAACGGGGTACAATTACGCGTGCTGGAATGGCGCTTTGCCCGGGAAATTTTGAATGAGAACCACGCCTGGCTGCTAGGGGTAAGCGCCGGCGACAGCCAGGACCTCCTGGACAAGAAATACCTGGCCGCCAATATGTACATCGGCGGCGAACCCGGCCGGCCGGACAGGGGCTACCTGGGCTATAACTTTCATAACCAATACATTGAGAACCTTGTCCACTGCGGTCTCCTGGGATTGGGCGTACTGCTCTTCCTCTGCGGACAGCTGATCGCCCTCGTCTGGAGATGGAGGACCCTGGCAGCCTTCTATACCGTGACCATCCTGCTGGTGCTCTTCGTGACG
>Ga0307517_10000650_pt1 | contig 59699 bp, 61 predicted proteins | sample 23_EM_MG_FD_194515 | JGI IMG/M metagenome (GOLD analysis project Ga0307517, IMG submission 194515) | Populus trichocarpa ectomycorrhiza microbial communities from riparian zone in the Pacific Northwest, United States - 23_EM | ecosystem: Host-associated > Plants > Roots > Unclassified | place... | reverse complement strand
TGGTGGTGTGGACCGCGTTGAAGAGCGACGTCGCTCATCGTTCGTCCGATCCGAAGGATCGCCAGGAAGCCGACGATCATATGGGCCTGATGACCCCAGTCATGAAGGGCGTGATGACCGATGTCGGCTTCTCCAATTCGGTGCTGGCGCAGCAGATGTATGGCGGCCACGGCTATATCGCCGAACACGGCATGGAGCAGTTCGTGCGCGATGCGCGCATCGCCATGCTCTATGAGGGCGCCAACGGCATCCAGGCGCTCGATCTCGTGGGGCGCAAACTGCCGCGCGACGGCGGCCGCGCCGTGATGGCGTTCTTCGGTGAGGTCGGCGCGTTCGCCAAGGAGCATGGCGGCAATGACGCCATGAAGCCGTTCGTGACGCCGCTATCGACCGCGCTCGGCCATCTGCAGCAGGCGACCGGCTGGCTGATGCAGAACGCGCTCACCAAGCCCGACAATGCGGGTGCTGCCGCCACCGACTACATGCAATTGTTCGGCCTCGTCGCCTTCGCCTATATGTGGGCGAAGATGGCCAAGGTAGCCCAGGACAAGATTGCGGCAGGGAGTGCCACGCCCTATCTGAGCACCAAGCTCGTGACCGGCCGCTTCTTCATGGAGCGGATGCTGCCGGAAACGACGGTGCACCTTGCGCGCATCCAGACCGGCTGCGCGACCACCATGGAATTGGCGGCGGAAGCGTTCTGACAGGTTACTACGAGCCAACGCTTCGCGAGAAGGCGGCCACACATTCAGTTGTCATCGCCCGGCTTGTCCGGGCGACCCAGTATTCCAGAGACGTCGATGATAGAACCGAAAAGCCGCGGCGTACTGGATCACCCGACCGGAGCCTGTCATCGGGCGGCCAATCGGCCGACCCGGTGGCGGGTGACGACAGCTGTGTGTGCGGCCACACCATCCACGTCGTCGCAATGACGGCGGAATGATCTGAAATTCATCAGGCTCGATCAGGGCCGAGACCGAAACGGGAGAAAACGATGCCTGAGGCATATATCTACGATCACGTTCGCACCCCGCGCGGCCGCGGCAAGGCCGACGGCTCGCTGCATGAAGTGACCGCGCTGGCGCTGGCCACCGTGCCGCTGCAGGCGCTAAAGGAGCGCAACAATCTCGGCGTCGATGTCGTCGACGACGTCGTGCTCGGCGTGGTCGATCCGGTCGGCGAGGCCGGCTCCGATATCGCGCGCTTTGCGGCGCTCAAGGCCGGTCTCGGCCAGGCCGTTCCCGGGGTCCAGATCAGCCGCTTCTGCGCCTCCGGCCTCGATGCCGTGAATTTCGCGGCCGCCCAGATCATGGCCGGCCAGCATGAACTCGTGATCGGCGGCGGCGCCGAATCGATGAGCCGCGTCGGCATCGGCGCCTCCGGCGGCGCCTGGCCGATGGACCCCTCGATGGCGGTGCCGTCCTATTTCATGCCGCAGGGCGTCTCGGCCGATCTGATCGCGACCAAATACGGTTTCTCGCGCGACGACGTCGATGCCTATGCGGTGCAGAGCCAGCAGCGCGCCGCAAAGGCCTGGGACGAAGGCCGCTTCAAGAATTCGGTGGTGCCGGTAAAGGACATCAACGGCCTCACCATCCTCGCCAAGGACGAGCACATGCGCCCGACCACGACGATGCAGTCGCTCGGCCAGTTGCAGCCCGCGTTCGTGGCGATGGGCCAGATGGGTGGCTTCGATGCGGTGGCGATCCAGTCGCACCCCGAAGTCGAGCGCATCAATTACGTGCACCATGCCGGCAATTCCTCAGGGATCGTCGACGGCGCCGGTGCGGTGCTGCTCGGCAGCAAGGAAGCCGGTGCCAAGCACGGCCTGAAGGCGCGCGCAAAAATCCGCGCCTTTGCCAATATCGGCTCCGAGCCCGCGATGATGCTGACCGGTCCGGTCGACGTCACCGAAAAACTGTTCGAACGTTCCGGCATGAAGAAGTCGGACATCGATCTGTTCGAACTGAACGAAGCCTTCGCCTCGGTGGTGCTGCGCTACATGCAAGCCTTCGACATCGACAGTTCCAAGATCAACGTCAATGGCGGCGCCATCGCACTCGGCCATCCCTTGGGCGCCACCGGTGCGATGATCCTCGGCACCGTGCTCGACGAACTCGAGCGCACCAACAAGTCGACCGCGCTGGTGACGTTGTGCATCGGCGGCGGCATGGGCACCGCGACCATCATCGAGCGGGTCTGACGCGTAGGGTGGGCAAAGGCGCGTTCGCGCCGTGCCCACCATCTTCTTCCAACGTTAGCTTGGTGGGCAGGCTTCGCTTTGCCCACCCTACGAAAAGAGACAACCGCCGCGCCCAAGGGGCTGTCGGCATCGCGGGAGCAACACATGGCCTTCAAGAATTTCAAGCTGGAAACCGACGCCGACGGCATCGTGCTCGTGACATGGGACACGCCCGGCCGTTCGATGAACGTGCTCGATGAAACCTCGGCCACCGAACTCGAAGAGATCGTCAAGCAGACCACCGCCGACGCCGCCGTCAAAGGCGTCGTCATCACCTCCAGCAAGGAAGCGCTGTGCGCCGGGGCTGATCTGTCGATGCTCGAAGGCATGGCCCACCAATATGCCGATCTGCTGAAGGCCAAGGGCGAAGAGGCTGCCAACCAGATGCTGTTCGACCAGAGCCGCCGCTTCTCGGCTGTGTTCCGCAACATCGAAACATCGGGGAAGCCGTGGGTCGCCGCGATCAATGGGCTTGCGCTCGGCGGCGGCTTTGAGCTGACGCTGGCCTGCCACTACCGCGTCGCTGCTGATAATCCCAAGACCCGGCTCGGTCTGCCCGAAGTGAAGGTCGGCCTGTTCCCCGGCGCCGGCGGCACCCAGCGCGTGCCGCGCATCGTCTCCCCGCAGGATGCGATGCAACTGCTGCTGAAAGGCGAGGCGATCAACCTCACCCGGGCCAAGGCGCTCAACCTCATTCACGCCATCGTTCCGGCCGCCGACATGATCACGGCGGCAAAAGACTGGATCAAGGGCGGCGGCAAGGCCGTCGCACCCTGGGACGAAAAAGGCTTCAAGCTGCCCGGCGGTCCGGTGTTTTCCAAGATGGGCATGCAGATGTTCCCGGCCGGCAATGCGATCTATCGCCGCGAGACCTACGACAATTATCCGGCGGCGCGCGCCATCATGAGCTGCGTCTATGAAGGCCTGCAGTTGCCGATCGACGCCGCGCTGCGCGTCGAGTCGCGCTACTTCACGAAAGTACTGCGCTCCAATGAAGCGGCCGCCATGATCCGCAGCCTGTTCCTGTCGATGCAGGAACTGAACAAGGGTGCACGCCGTCCGCCAAACGTGCCGCCGACCAAAGTGAAAAAACTCGCGGTGATCGGCGCCGGCTTCATGGGCGCCAGCGTCGGCTACGTCTCGGCGCGCGCCGGCATCGACGTGGTGCTGATCGACCGCGACCAGGCCAGTGCCGACAAGGGCAAGGTCCATGCCCAGACCGTGATCGACGATCTCATCAAGAAGGGCCGCGCCAAGGAAAGCGACCGCGACGCCGTGATGTCGCGCATCAGCGCCACCGCCGATTATGGCGTGCTCAGAGATTGCGACCTCGTCATCGAGGCCGTGTTCGAGGACCGCAAGGTGAAGGCGGAGACCTACGCCAAGGCGCAGCCGCTTTTGAAGGACGGCGCGATCTTCGCCTCCAACACCTCGACGCTGCCGATCAACTCGCTGGCCGAGGAATTCAAGGACCAGAGCAAGTTCATCGGCATTCACTTCTTCTCGCCGGTCGAGAAGATGATGCTGGTCGAGATCATCGTCGGCAAGAACACCGGCGATGCCGCGCTCGCGACCGCGCTCGACTACACGCGGATGATCGGCAAGACGCCGATCGTCGTCAATGACTCGCGCGGCTTCTACGCCAACCGCTGCGTCGGCCGCTATATCGCCGAAGGCAACGAAATGTTCCTCGAAGGCGTGCCGCCGGCGATGATCGAGAACTGCGCCAAGATGGCCGGCATGCCGGTCGGCCCGCTATCGCTGTCGGATGAGGTCGCGCTCGACCTCGGGCTCAAGGTGATCAAGGCGACGGAGGCCGATCTCGGGCCGAATTCCATCAACCCGGATCAGAAGAAGCTGATGGTGGAGATGGTGGAGAAGCAGGGCCGTCTCGGCCGCAAGAATGCCAAGGGCTTTTACGATTATCCCGAGAAGGGCAAGGGCCAGAAGAGCCTGTGGTCGGGCCTCGCCGATCTGCAACCGAAGAAGCTCGACCCTGATACGCTCGACATCGAGGAGCTGAAGCAGCGTTTCCTCGTCGTGCAGGCGGTCGAAGCCGCGCGCACGGTCGAGGATCACGTCATCACCGACATGCGCGAGGCCGATGTCGGCTCGATCCTCGGTTTCGGCTTCGCTCCGTTCACCGGCGGCACACTGTCCTATATCGACTTCATGGGCACCAAGAAGTTCGTGGAGCTCTGCCACAAGCTGGAAGCCAAATACGGCTCCCGCTTCACGCCGCCAAAACTTTTGGTCGAGATGGCCGCCAAGGGCGAGACGTTCTACGGCCGCTTCCCGCCGAAGAAGCTGGCGGCGGCGTAACAAGACTCTATCGTCGTCCCGGCGAAGGCCGGGACCCATACGCCGTGCTTTCTGAAATAGGCAATGGCCACAGTCGTCTTCACCACGAGCATTTGTGGCTATGGGTCCCGGCCTTCGCCGGGACGACATGTGGAAAGCGCCGAGCAAAACAAAATGGGCCGGATCATCGATCCGGCCCCGTGTAAAAAACATCGTCTCCCGGCCATGTGCGCTATTGCGCACGAGGGGCGCGACCCATAACCAGAAGCTGTGGTTATGGGGATTTGGGCCGGCATCCGATGCGAAGCGTTATGGTTCTGGGCGCCGGAATCGTTGGTGTCGCTTCGGCGCTGCATCTGCAGCGCCGCGGCTGGTCGGTCGTGCTGGTCGATCGCAAGCCGCCGGGTCGCGAGACCAGCTATGGTAACACCGGCATCATCCAGAGCGAAGCGGTTCGGCCCTATCCGATGCCGCGCGATCTGCCCTCATTGGCTGACATCGCGATGCGACGCACCAACGATGTCCATTACAGCATGGCGTCGCTGCCCCTGCATATCGGCTCCCTGCTGCGCTATTGGTGGCATTCCGCGCCGGAAAGGCACCGGCGTATTTCGCAGGCTTACAGCCGAATCATCGCCCGGGCGGCAGCCGAGCACGCCGTGCTGATTACCGAAGCCGGCGCAGAGGCGCTGGTACGGCGAACCGGCTATCGCTCGCTGTACCGTACGCAAGCCGCGCTGGATCACGCGGCGTTGTTGGCCGAAACGCTTGCGGCCGAACACGGCGTGCGGTCGCACATTGTCGCTCCAGCGCAGCTTGCGGCAGCCGAACCCGGGCTTACGGAGACCGGAGCGGGTGCTATTCACTGGCTCGATCCCTGGTCGGTCTCGGATCCAGGCGGGCTGGTGACAGCCTATGCCGATATCTTCCTGCGTTCGGGCGGCACCTTCGTCAATGGCGATGCGGCGACGCTTGCGCCGACCTCTGGCGGCGGCTGGACGGTTGCCACGGACGATGGCCGCATCGAAACCGAGGCAGCCGTCGTTGCGCTCGGACCCTGGTCTCCCGATCTGCTGCGCCAATTCGGCTATCGCTTTCCGATGGTGCGCAAGCGCGGCTACCATCTGCATTTCAACGGTGGCAGCACGCTCGATGTGCCGTTGCAGGATGTCGCGTTGGGATACGTCCTGGTGCCGATGTCGAAGGGGTTGCGCATTACGACCGGCGCCGAACTGGGTGGACCGTCGAAGTCAGCGCATCCGGTCCAGCTCGAACGGGCGGAAGCGACCGCCCGCCGGACTGTCGATCTCGGCACCGCGGTCGAGGCCGAACCCTGGAGCGGGGTGCGCCCCTGCATGCCCGACATGCTGCCGGTGGTTGGACCAGCCCCGCAGCACAAGGGCCTGTGGGTGCATTTCGGCCATGGCCATCAGGGCTTCACGCTTGGCCCCGCGACGGGCCGTCTGCTCGCCGAGTTGATGAGCAGCGAGCCGACATTTACCGACGCGTTGGCGTTCAGCCCAGCGCGATACTGATGGCCTTGTTGTGGGTTGCTGCGTAAAAAAGTTGTCGTCCCGGCAGGCCGGGACCCATACGCCGCGGCCCATCGGTAAGAGCGTCAGCGTTAGAGACCTTCAACAACAATCAACGTCACGGAGTATGGGTCCCGGCCTGCGCCGGGACGACGCGGGGTAAAACAAAAAGGGACGGATCATCGATCCGGCCCTTTTCTCATTCCAATCCGGAAAACGCTCACGCTGCCTTCAGCAGGCCTTCCTTGGTCAGCGCTTCCTGAACCTTCGGGCGCGCCGCGACGCGGTCCTTGAAGGCCATCAGGTTCGTGAGCGCGGACAGATCCATGCCGGTGCGCTCGGCCCATTTCAACATCACGAACAGATAGCCGTCGGCGACATTGAACTGCTTGCCCATCAGATAGTCCTGGCCGGCGAGTTTGCCGTCGGCATATCTGAACTTGCCCATGAGGCGGTCCTTGAAGAACGCCTTCACCTCATCGGGAATCACCGGCTGGAACAGCGGGCTGAAATTCTTGTGCAGTTCGGTGGTGATGAAGTTGAGCCACTCCAGCAGCTTGTAGCGCTCGGCGCTGTCGCGCGAGGGGGCGAGATTCTTGGCCGCGGCCTTGTCGGCGATCATCTGGACGATGACCGGGCCTTCGGTCACGATCTCGCCTGAGTCCAGCTCCAGCGCCGGTACCTGGCCCTTCGGATTGACCTTCAGGAAGTCATCGCCATTCTCGAGCTTCTTGGCGCGGACGTCGACCTTGACCAGATCGTAGGGAAGACCGGCCTCCAGCAGCGCGATATGGGGAGATAGCGAGCAGGCGCCTGGCGAATAATACAATTTCATTGGATTTTCTTCCTTTTTAGGGCTCTTGCCCTTTTCCGTTTCTTGTTCCGTCTTCCTGGAAAGCTTGGCATTAACCGGCGGGATGACTAAATGCATCTGCATGAAATAGTCAAGATTGATGCAGCTGCATTTAGTGCGGTACACTAATCTGTGACAGAGACGGGCTAGACCATGAAACGCAAACCATCGACCGAGGCGACCAACGCCTGGATCCGCCTGATGCGGGTGCAGAGCCGGGTGCTCGATGCCGTCGAGCAGGATTTGAAGAAGGCCGGCTTCCCCCCGCTCGCCTGGTATGACGCGCTGCTCGAATTGTCGCGCGCGCCGTCCGGCGAGATGCGTCCCGTGGAGCTGGAGAAGCAGATGCTGATCCCGCAATATTCCACCTCGCGCCTGATCGACCGGCTGGTCGACGAAGGGCTGGCGGCGCGGCGCGAATGCAAGATCGACAAGCGCGGCCAGTTCGTCGAGATCACCGAGACCGGGCGCGAGCTACAGAAGAAAATGTGGAACGCCTATTCGGCTGCGATCGAAAAACACGTCGGCTCGAAACTGTCCGATACCGACGCCATGAAGCTCTGCGGTCTCTTGGACCGGCTGGGCTGCTCCTGCACTGAAGTCAAGGTGGCCGCCGCGCGAGACGGCGTTCCCGCCCGATGATCGGCCTGCTATTCTTGGTTCCTGCTTTCGTTCTTGCGGACAATGCTGTCCGCAATGCTCCCTGCCACACGGCGCGTTCGGTCGAATCGCCAAAGATCCGGATTTTTTATGGCGCGTGACCAAATCGATATGACGCCGTTGCAATCGCGCGACGAACTCGTGGCGTGGCTGGCGGCCGGCGTGAAGCCGCCGTCCGAATTCCGCATCGGCACTGAGCACGAGAAAACTCCGTTCACGCTCGAGGGCCATCACCCCGTGCCGTACGCAGGCGCGCGCGGCATCGGCGCGCTGCTGGAGGGCATGCAGCTCCTGCTCGGCTGGGAGCCGATCATGGAGCACGGCAACATCATCGGGCTGTACGACGTCACCGGCGGCGGCGCGATCTCGCTGGAGCCGGGCGGGCAGTTCGAATTGTCGGGTGCGCCGGTCGAGACCGTGCACCAGACCCAGTCGGAGCTGATGGCGCATCTGGCGCAGGTGCGCGAGATCGCAACGCCGCTGGGCATCGGCTTTCTCGGCCTCGGCATGACGCCGTCCTGGTCGCGGTCGCAGATCCCTGTGATGCCGAAGGGCCGCTACAAGATCATGACCGACTACATGCCGAAGGTCGGCCAATACGGCCTCGACATGATGTACCGGACCTGCACCGTGCAGACCAATCTCGACTTCTCCTCCGAAGCCGACATGGTCAAGAAGCTGCGCGTGTCGGTGGCGCTGCAGCCGATCGCGACCGCCTTGTTCGCCAACTCGCCGTTCACCGAAGGCAAGCCCAACGGCATGCTGTCGTTCCGCTCGGAGATCTGGCGCGATACCGATAACGCGCGTTCCGGCATGATCCCCTGGGCGTTCGAGGACGGCATGGGCTTCGAGCGCTGGGTCGATTACGCGCTCGACGTGCCCATGTATTTCGTTAAGCGCGGTGACAGCTATATCGATGTGTCGGGCTCCTCGTTCCGCGCCTTCTTCGACGGCAAGAATGACGCGATCCCCGGCGAGCGGCCGACATTGTCGGATTGGGCCAATCACCTTTCGACGATTTTCCCGGAAGTGCGGCTCAAGCGCTATCTGGAAATGCGCGGCGCCGATGGCGTGCCGTGGGGACGGCTGCCGGCGCTGCCGGCATTCTGGGTCGGCCTCTTGTATGACGACGCCACGCTGGATGCCGCCTGGGATCTCGTCAAGCACTGGACCGCCGCCGAGCGCCAGGCGCTGCGCGATGACGTGCCGCGCTTCGGCTTCAAGGCCCGGATCAGGGATCGCTATTTGTTCGAGATCGCGAAGGAATGCCTGAAACTGTCCCATGCCGGCCTGCGGCGGCGTGGTCATGTCGACCATCTCGGCCGCGACGAAAGCCGCCACCTCGAGCCGCTGGAGCGGATCCTCGAATCCGGCCGGACACCGGCGGAAGAGATGCTGGATAAATTCAATGGCGCCTGGGGCGGCTCCGTGGAACCGGCTTACAAGGAATACGCTTTCTAATTCAGCGTGTTGCTGCACTTTTGCGCCGTTCATCCGCCGTACAGGTTGATGTCGCTCAAATGGCGGCCTTCGGAAAAACGCGCGCATTCGAAAGCAATCACATGGGGATAGGCCGCCTGCTCAGGGCGTGTTTGGTGACGCTCGCCTTTTTGGCGGCGTTTGCGCCTGCGCGCATCGCGTTCGCGCAGGCCAATTTCGACCGGCCCGGCGGCGACTATCTGAGCTCGCCGGTGACCTCGGGGGATCCTGCCGATTGCGCGCTGGTGTGCGAGCGCGACAAGCGTTGCCGCTCATGGAGCTTCAACTATCCGACCGACGCCACCGAGGGCGCGCTGTGCTGGCTCAAGAGCAACGTCCCGGCGCGGATTCAGGATAATTGCTGCGTCTCCGGCGTGCGCGGCGCCGGCGTGGTCGAGCCGCGAAACAGCGCGGTCGAAACCTCGATCGACCGCTTCGGCGGCGACTACAAGAATTTCGACGTCAAGAGCAAGGACGGCGACGACGCCTGCAAGGCCGCCTGCACCGCCGACAATAAATGCCGCGCCTGGACCTACGCGCGGCCCGGCTATGCCGGCAAGGAAGGCCACTGCTTCCTGAAAAAAGACATCAAGCCGCCGCGGCGCAAGGCCGGGTTCACGTCGGGCGTGGTGCGGTAGGAAACTCAATGTCGTCCCGGCGAAGGCCGGGACCCATACGCCGCGGCTGCCATGACTAAAGGTCGGTGGTCGACGACTTCCTTAACTCACAACGTCCTGTGGTTATGGGTCCCGGCCTTCGCCGGGACGACGATCGATTGAATCTTCCACCGGCAGCACCGTGACCTCCGGCCACGACGCCTTCCATCGCTTCGCCTTCACCTCATAATTCGTCGCGGAAAAATTCGGCCCCGGATTGGGCCGCACGATCAGGCCGGCGGCATCGCCGAATCCATCGGGCGCATAGACATCGTAGCCATTCTGTGTGCGACGGATGCCGATCCGCGTGTTCTTTGTCAGGAAGCGATCGATGCCTTCGGTCGAACAGCGCAGCGGCGGGTAGGGCAGGCCGTGCTTCTCGCCGTACCAGAGATGGACGCGCGCCTGGTTGCGCGCCTCGACCTTGACGTTGAGATCGCCGTGCGCGCTTTGCAGCCTGCGGATCACGGCGTCCTCGGCCGCCCAGGACGTATCGGGATCGAAATAGAACACGTCGTAATCATGGATGCCGTAACCTGCGGCGCGCCCGGTCAGCGCATTCCACACGGTTTGCACGAGACATCCCGAAACGATCCAGGCATCCGGCAGCGCCAGCTCGAACAGTTTGTCGGCGATGATCTTGTTGGCGGGATTGCGCAGCGCGAGGGTGAGGAATTCGTCGCGGGTCATGGGCGCTCTTTCCACGTCATTGCCTGCGACAAACGCGAAGCGACGAAGCAATCCATGCTGCTACAAAAAGAAAAGAATGGATTGCTTCGCTCCGCTCGCAATGACGGAAGGAGACGCTCCGCCTCACCATGAGGAGCTACTCAGTGCACCGAGGTGAAAAACCGTGCCATGCGAAAGCCGGACAGCCAGGTCCATACCGGCTGGCTGCGGATGCCGAGATCCCACGAGCCGACCACCGCGTCGGCGCGGCCGATCAGATTGTCGATCGGCAACAGCCCGACGCCGCCGTCGCGCACCGCGACGCGGCTGTCGGCGGAATTGTCCCTGTTGTCGCCGAGCACGAACAGTTTGCCCGGCGGCACTGTCACTTCCGGCGTGTTGTCGAGCCGGCCGTTGTCGCGCATCTTGAAGATCGCATGCGCCACGCCGTTCGGCAGCGTCTCGACATAGCGATAGGCCTTTTCGCTGCCGCCGCGATCGTCCTCGGCCTCACCGACGCCGTCCGGCTTCAGCGCGGCTGCATGGTCGTTGATGAAAAGCTGGCCCTGCCGCATCTGGACGCGGTCGCCGGGCAGCCCCACCACGCGCTTGACCCAGGCCTGCGAACGGTCGCCGGGATAGCGGAACACGACGACGTCGCCGCGCTTGGGCGTCTCGCCGAACAGGCGGCCGGTTTCCGGCAGCGTGATCTGGATCGGCAGCGACGCCGCGCCATAACCATAGGGGAATTTCGACGCCAGCAGCGCGTCGCCGATCAGCAGCGTCGGCTCCATCGAGCCGGACGGCACATAAAACGGCTCAGCCAGTGCGCCCTTGGCGACGAACACGACCAACACGATCGCCGCGATCTGGGTCAACTGCCCGCGCCAAGTTGCAGGTTTTGTCGACGGCTTTGCCGCGTTGGACTTTTCCGAAGGGGTTTCGCTTTCGCTGGTCACTAGCCGGTTCCTCCGACGGTGATCCGCTCCATCCGCAGCGTCGGCTGGCCGACGCCGACCGGCACGCCCTGGCCGTTCTTGCCGCAGGTGCCGATGCCGGTATCGAGCGAGAGGTCGTTGCCGACCATGGTGATGCGATGCAGGTCGGTCGGGCCGTTGCCGATCAGCATGGCGCCCTTCAGGGGCGCGCCGAGCTTGCCGTTTTCGATCTTGTAGGCCTCGGTGCACTGGAACACATATTTGCCCGAGGTGATGTCGACCTGGCCGCCGCCGAAATTCGCGGCGTAGATGCCGTTCTTTACCGATGCGAGGATTTCCGCGGGATCGCGCTGGCCCGCCAGCATGTAGGTGTTGGTCATGCGCGGCATCGGCACATGGGCGTAGCTCTGGCGCCGGCCGTTGCCGGTCGGCTTCATGTTCATCAGCCGGGCGTTCTGGCGGTCCTGCATGTAGCCGACCAGGATGCCGTCCTCGATCAGCACGGTGCGGTTGGTCGGCGTGCCCTCGTCGTCAATTGAGAGCGAACCGCGCCGCGACGCCATGGTGCCGTCGTCGACCACGGTGACGCCCTTGGCGGCGACCTGCTTGCCCATCAGGCCTGCAAAGGCCGAGGTCTGCTTGCGGTTGAAATCGCCTTCGAGCCCGTGTCCGACTGCTTCATGCAGCATGACGCCGGGCCAGCCGGCCCCGAGCACCACGTCCATTTCGCCTGCGGGGGCGGGAACCGATTCCAGATTGACCAGGGCTTCGCGGATCGCGCCGTCGGCGGCATCGCGCCAGGCTTTGGTCTCGATGAAGCGCGCATAGCCCTCGCGGCCGCCATAGCCCTTGCTGCCGCTCTCCTGGCGGTCGCCTTGGCCGGCGACCACGGAAATATTGACCCGCACCAGGGGGCGGATGTCGCGGTAGCTTTCGCCGTCGGGCCGCAGGATTTCCACCACCTGCCAGGTGGCGCTGAGGCTGGCCGTCACCTGCCGCACCCGCGGATCCTTGTCGCGCACATAGGCGTCGATTTCGGCCAGCAGCTTCACCTTGGTTTCGAAGCCGGGCCCATCCAGCGGATTGTCGTCGCCATAGAGTTTCACATTGGTGTGAGCGGGGGCGGGGGCAAAGGAGCCCGAATAGCCGCCGCGGACCGCCGCGACCGCATCCGCGGCGCGGACCAGCGCCGGCAGCGACACGTCGGAGGAATGCGCATAGCCGACCGCGTCATCCTTGACCGCGCGCAGGCCAAAACCCTGCGAAGTATCGTAGGTTGCCTGCTTCAGCCGGCCATTGTCGAACATCAGCGCTTCGGTCTGGCCATATTCCAGGAACAGCTCGCCGTCATCGGCGCCTTCGAGCCCGCGGCCGATCTCCCGGCGCACGGCGTCACGGTCGAGATTGGCGCGGTCGATCAGGGAGGTTGTGGCGAGGGGATTGGTCATTACATCAGTCCGTTGTCGGAGGGGCGCATCCAAGATAGTTGTTTCCCGGCTGTTTCGCGAGGGGCTGGATCAACACGTTGCAGGGACGATGGCTACGATCGAAATTGTTCCGATAACGCAAGGCCATATCGAAGGCCTCCACCGCACACTCGACATCGTGGCGCGGGAACGGCGCTATCTGTCCTTCCTGGAGGCCCCGCCGCTGGAAGCGACGCGGGCGTTCATTACAGACATCATCCAGCAGGGTTATCCGCAATTTGTCGCGCTTTCGGGCGGTGAAGTCATCGGCTGGTGCGACGTGACCCCGAAGCCAAGGCCGATTTATGCCCATAATGGCGTGCTCGGCATGGGCCTTTTGCCGCAATTCAGGGGGCGAGGCATCGGCAAGCGCCTGATCTCGCAGGCGCTGGGCGCCGCACAGGCCTTCGGCCTGCAGCGGGTCGAACTGACGGTCCGGGAAAACAACGTCAACGCCATCGCGCTCTACAAGAAAGTCGGCTTCGAGATCGAAGGCGTGCAGCGCGAGGCCATCCTGGTCGACGGCGTGCACGAGAACCTGATCCTGATGGGGCTGCTGTTCTAGACCGCAGGCCGCTTAAAGCGGCTTGTGCGTGCGGCGCCCGGTTGCCAATCCCGACGCAGCGTCGCGCGGGGACACCACACCGCCGGATACGATGTTGAGTTGCTCCTCGGTCAGCTCGGGTTTCGGAGCGTCTGCGCGGGGCTGGAACGTACGGTCATTGGTCATGGTGGTTTCCTCAGGATTGATGGGGAAACCTTGGCAGGATGACCATCGCCGCGGCTGTGAGCGAGATCACGCTGCGGCTCTAATCACGGAAACGCGCTCCATTCAGCGCCGTCTCTAGCGGGTCGATTCAAAGCACGGTCAGGGAGATTGCCGGGAGAATCTGGCGGTCCTCCCCGTCGCTGAGCCCGGCAACCCGCGAAACATGGCTGCGCTAAGCCGCGAATGATGCTAGATTTATGCAATGAGCTATCAGGACATCATCTCTATGGAGCCGGGCAAGCGGGGCGGTCGCCCCTGCGTGCGGCATATGCGGATTGCGGTTGCGGACGTGCTCGGCTGGCTCGCTGCAGGCCAGACCAATCAGCAAATCCTCGACGATTTTCCTGAATTGACCGAGGAAGATATCCGCGCCTGTTTGGCCTATGCCGCCGACCGTGAAAGGCGACTTGTCACCGCCCCGACATGAAGCTGTTGTTTGACCAGAACCTCAGCTTCAAGCTCTGCCGGTCCATCGCAGACCTTTTCCCGGAATCAAATCACGTTGGGCTTTTCTGGATTATCCCAAGCTGATGATCGCGATATTTGGGCCTACGCCAAGGCGTATGGTTTTACGATTGTATCCCAGGATGTTGATTTCGCCGACATGGCGGCCCTGCTGGGCTCGCCGCCCAAGGTCATCTGGCTGCGGGTCGGAAACCAATCGACAGCAGTGGTTTCGAACCTGTTACGGCGTCACGCAGAACTGATCGCTACGTTCGAGAGCGACAATGACGCGGTATGCCTTCAACTCTATTGATCCGCCGCGCACTCACGGCAACTTATCATACCCCTCGCCGATCCCGTTCAGGCTCAGCGGAAACCCGATGCCCTCTTCCGGGGTCTCGAAGATAATGAAGGTCGCGGTCTTGGCGGTGCGGAGCTGGCCGAGCAGTTTCTCGTCCATCACGACTTCGGCGACGCAGCCATTGGGCAGGCAGCGGACGAAACCGGCGCGGCCGACGTCCTGATTGTCCAGTTTCAGGCCGAGGCCGGAGGGCAGTAGCACGCCCAGGGGCGCCACCACCCGCATCAGCTTGCTCTTCTGGTCGGCGGTCTTCAGCACGATCACGGTGAGGCCGGCGTTGGAGCGGTCTTCGGCTACCACGCTCTGGATCAGGGCGCATTGCTCGCCCTGGGCGCCCGGCGGGGTGTCGCAGCGGATCTGCCAGTCGCCATGGACCGAGCGAACGGCACCCTGCGCGCTGGCGGCCTGGGTGAGGCCGAGCAGGAAGGAGGCGGCCAGCAACCCGCCCAGCCAGCGGGCAGTCCTTGCCTTTCGCCCTGCCTTACGTCTTGCCTGATGTCTCGAACGCCCCATCCGGGTCGATCCTTTGATATTTACGCGGGATAATTACTCGGACTGATACAAGGAATGACGGCGCCTTGAAGGCGGTCTTTCGCCAAATTCCGAAGCAATTCCCAAGCCGGCGCCAAATTCCGAAGCAATTCCCAAGCCGGTTTCCAAGCCGGTTTCCAAGCCGGGAAGGGCGCTTCCGAGAGCGAATCAGGTCCCCGCGGCGCACCCTGCCTGTGCCTACATCCGCTAATCCGCCTGTCAAGCGGTGCGGGAACGCAAAACGGCAGGTTTTGCCTGATTCACCGGGAAAACCTGACTTGCAGAGATTAGGCGGTGACGCATGGCTTTGCTCCCCACTACTGCATTGCGAGAGCCTGCGAATTATGGTTTGAGAGGCGGGATTTCGAAGCGTTCTAGCGATCTGGCTCCGGTACTTTTAAGGTATCTTCAGCGGGCTGTTTGTGAGGGCGGATCGTGCAGCATGTCCAGCCGTCCGGCGGAGATGCTTTGGGGATTTATCAAGGGAGCGCGAGCGGCATGAAGATGTCGAAGGGCCAGATGGGCCGGCAGTTGCTGGGATTTGCGGTGGCGGGCATGGCCCTTGTCGCCGGCGGTACGGCATCGGCCGAATTGGGGCAGCCCGCGCCGTGGGAATGGACCCTGCAGGAATCGGCCACGCCTGTGATGGACTACATCAACTGGTTCCATAACTGGCTGGTCGGCACCATCACCGTCATTACGCTGTTCGTGCTGGTGCTGCTGATCATGGTCGTTGTGAAATTCAACGCCAAGGCCAATCCGATTCCCTCCAAAACCACCCATAACACCCTGATCGAAGTGGCCTGGACCCTGATCCCGGTGCTGATCCTGGTGGCGATCGCGGTGCCGTCGTTCCGGCTGCTGTTCCTGCAGCTCGACACGCCCAAGGCCGACCTCACCATCAAGGCGACCGGCAAGCAGTGGTACTGGAGCTACGCCTACCCCGATCACGGCAAGTTCGAGTTCGATTCGCTGATGGCAGCCGACAAGAAGCCCCGCCTGCTCGGCGTCGACAACGAGATGGTCGTTCCGGTCAACAAGGTGGTCCGGGTTCTGACCACGGGCGCGGACGTTATCCACGCCTTCGCCGTGCCGGCCTTCGGCATCAAGATCGACGCGATCCCCGGCCGTCTCAACGAGACCTGGTTCAAGGCCACCAAGACCGGCATGTTCTACGGCCAGTGCTCGGAACTGTGCGGCAAGGATCACGCCTACATGCCGATCGCGGTGCGGGTCGTGAGCGATCAGGAATTCGCGGCCTGGGTGGAAACCGCGAAGAAGAAATATGCGACCAACCCGGCGAATTCATTCGCCGCGGCTGGTGGCGCGGTGGCGCAGTAAGCAGGCAGCTTCAGGCGCAAGGGACAAGGGCGACGGGACCGCAAGGTCCGAAAAGGGACTGCAAGGCAGGATTTGAACATGGCAACAGGCGCAGCGACACACGACGATCACGCCCATGATGACCACGCGCACGCGCATCCGACCGGATGGCGGCGCTTCGTCTATTCGACGAACCACAAGGACATCGGCACGATGTACCTGGTGTTCGCGATCATCGCCGGCGTCATCGGCGCGGCGATGTCGATCATGATCCGCATCGAGCTGATGTATCCCGGCGTCCAGATCTTCCACGAGAGCCATACCTACAACGTGTTCGTGACCTCGCACGGCCTGATCATGATCTTCTTCATGGTGATGCCCGCGATGATCGGCGGCTTCGGCAACTGGTTCGTGCCGCTGATGATCGGCGCGCCCGACATGGCGTTCCCGCGCATGAACAACATCTCGTTCTGGCTGCTGCCGGCCTCGTTCGCGCTGCTTTTGATGTCGACCTTCGTCGAAGGTGAGCCGGGCGCCAACGGCGTCGGTGCGGGCTGGACCATGTACGCGCCGCTGTCGACCTCGGGCCATCCCGGACCGGCGGTCGATTTCGCGATCCTGGCGCTGCATCTGGCCGGCGCCTCGTCGATCCTCGGCGCCATCAACTTCATCACCACGATCTTCAACATGCGAGCGCCGGGCATGACCCTGCACAAGATGCCGCTGTTCGTGTGGTCGATCCTGGTCACGGTGTTCCTGCTGCTGCTGTCGCTGCCGGTTCTGGCCGGTGCGATCACCATGCTGCTGACCGATCGCAATTTCGGCACCACCTTCTTCTCCGCCGACGGCGGCGGCGATCCGCTGCTGTTCCAGCATCTGTTCTGGTTCTTCGGCCATCCCGAAGTGTACATTTTGATTCTGCCCGGCTTCGGCATGATCAGCCAGATCATCTCGACCTTCTCGAAGAAGCCCGTGTTCGGCTATCTCGGCATGGCCTACGCCATGGTCGCCATCGGCGGCATCGGCTTCGTGGTGTGGGCGCACCACATGTACACGGTCGGCATGTCCAGCGCGACGCAGGCCTATTTCGTCGCCGCCACCATGGTGATCGCGGTGCCGACCGGGGTGAAGATCTTCTCGTGGATCGCCACGATGTGGGGCGGCTCGATCGAGTTCAAGACGCCGATGCTGTGGGCGATCGGCTTCATCTTCCTGTTCACGGTCGGTGGCGTCACCGGCGTCGTGCTGGCCAACGCCGGCGTCGACCGCGTGCTGCAGGAAACCTATTACGTCGTCGCGCACTTCCACTACGTGCTGTCGCTCGGCGCCGTGTTCGCGATCTTCGCCGGCTGGTACTACTGGTTCCCGAAGATGTCCGGCTACATGTACTCGGAAACCATCGGCAAGCTGCACTTCTGGTTCACCTTCGTCGGCGTGAATCTCGTGTTCTTCCCGCAGCATTTCCTCGGCCTCTCCGGTATGCCGCGCCGCTACATCGACTATCCCGACGCGTTCGCGGGCTGGAACTTGGTGTCGTCGCTCGGCTCCTACGTTTCGGGCTTCGGCGTGCTGATCTTCATCTATGGCGTGATCGACGCCTTCGTGAAGAAGGAGCAGGCGGCCGACAATCCGTGGGGCGCTGGCGCCACCACGCTGGAATGGACGCTGTCGTCGCCCCCGCCGTTCCATCAGTTCGAAGTGCTGCCGCGGGTGCAGTAATCCTTCAATTCGCGGCGCGTGCTCCACGCGCGCCGCGGCCTTGAACCAAGCGGGATAAAATCTTGTCGGTCGTCGATCACAACGCCATCGAGTTGCCCCGGATTTCGGAGGCTGAGGTCGGCGATTATCTCGCGCTGTTGAAGCCGCGGGTGATGTCGCTGGTGATCTTCACCGCACTGGTCGGCCTCGTCATCGCGCCCGGCCATGTCCACCCCATCCTGGCGTTCACTTCCATCCTCTGCATCGCGGTCGGCGCAGGCGCCTCGGGCGCGCTGAACATGGCCTATGAAGCCGATATCGACGCCAAGATGTCGCGCACGGCCAACCGACCGATCCCGCGCGGCCGCATCACGCGTGAGGAAGCCACCGCGTTCGGGCTGATCCTCGCGTTCTTCTCGGTGATGACGCTCGGCATCCTCGTCAACTGGCTCGCGGGCGGGCTGCTGGCGTTCACGATCTTCTTCTACGTCGTGATCTACACCATGCTCCTGAAGCGCTACACCGCGCAGAACATCGTGATCGGCGGCGCCTCGGGCGCGCTGCCGCCGGTCGTGGCGTGGGCCGCGGCGACAGGTTCGCTGTCGATGGAGCCGGTGCTGCTGTTCCTGATCATCTTCTTCTGGACCCCGCCGCATTTCTGGGCGCTGGCGCTGTTCCGCAGCGACGATTATGCCCGCGCCGGCATCCCGATGCTGCCCGTCGTCGCCGGCCCCGATGCGACGCGGCTGCAGATCCTGCTCTACACGGTCGTGCTGGTCGCGATTGCCGTCGCACCCTGGCCGCTCGGCTATTTCGATGCGATCTATGGCATCACCTCGCTGGTGCTCGGCGCCGGCATGATGGCCCTTGCGATCAACGTCTACCGCCGCCGCGAAGGCTCGGAAGCGTTGCGCGCGACGCGGCGGCTGTTTGCTTTCTCGATCCTTTATCTGTTCGCGCTGTTTGCCACGTTGCTGCTCGAAGTTGTCGTGCGCGCCGTGATGGCGGCGATCGGGTAGGGGGCGCATGGGACGCCGATGGACGAAAAGCGAATGCCAGATGGAATCGTCCTCACCGAGGTGCAGAAAAGAAGCCGTCGCCAGCGCTCGATCGCGATCGCGCTCGCGCTCGGCGTGCTCGTCGTATTGTTTTTCGCGGTCACCATGGTCAAGGGGCCGGCCGTTCTAGTGCGGCCGATGTAAATAAGGCGGATAACAAGGCGGATATGGCAAACGAACCGACCACGCGTGAGCTACCGGAGGCAGGCCGCAAGGCTTCGCGCCGCGGGCTGACGCGCGATGCGATGGTTGCCTCGATCTGCGGTTTCGTCGTGGTGTTCATGGTCGGCGCAGCCTATGCCGCCGTGCCCTTCTACAACTGGTTCTGCCGCGCCACCGGCTTCAACGGCACCACCCAGGTCGCGACCTCGGCGCCGTCGCAGGGCCCGCTGGCGCGCAAGATCGCGGTGCGGTTCGACGCCAATGTCGGCCCCGGACTGCCCTGGAAATTCGAGCCCGAGCAGAACGAGATCGAGGTCAGGATCGGTGAAGTGGTCACCGTGTTCTATACCGTGACCAACCAGGCGGCGCGGGCTACCGTCGGCCAGGCCGCCTATAATGTCGCCCCGCTGACGGTCGGCGCCTATTTCCAGAAGATCAACTGCTTCTGCTTCACCGAACAGACCATGGCGCCGGGCGAAAAGCGCGAGATGCCGGTGGTGTTCTACGTCGATCCGGCGCTGGTCGCCGACAGCGAGAACGACACCCTGAACACCATCACGCTGTCCTATACTTTCTATCCCGTGCGAGATCCGGCGCCGAAGCCGCTGGCTTCGGGCGAGGCGGACAAGCGCAAGGGAAGCCTCTGAACTCCGGAATTCCGCGCAACCGGAATTTCGAAACCTGAATTTTGAGACGAAGATGTGCCTGTCGATACGGCACCGCTAACGGAGAGACCGCAATGGCTACGGCGCACGCGAAGCATCACGACTACCACCTCGTCGATCCGAGCCCGTGGCCGGTCGTCGGCTCGATCTCGGCCTTCGTCATGGCGGTCGGCGCCATCGGCTGGATGCATCATATGTATGCGGCGGCGCCGATCGTGTTCGGTGCCGGCACCATCGGCGTGCTCTACACCATGGCGAGCTGGTGGGGCGACGTGATCCGTGAAGCCCAGTTCAAGGGCGATCACACCCGCGTGGTGCAGATCAGCCACCGTTACGGCATGATCCTGTTCATCGCTTCCGAGGTGATGTTCTTCGTGGCCTGGTTCTGGGCCTTCTTCAATTCCGCGCTGTTCCCGGCCGACGCCGTTCACGCCACCCGCGATGCCGTGTTCGGCTGCGGCGCCGGCACCGCGATGGGCGCCTGCAGCGTGCCGGGCACCTGGCCGCCGAAGGGCATCGAGACCTTCGATCCCTGGCATCTGCCGCTCTTGAATACGCTGCTGCTGCTGACCTCGGGCACCACGGTGACCTGGGCGCATCACGCGCTGCTGGAAGGCGATCGCAAGGGCCTGAAATACGGCCTGATCCTCACCGTCGTGCTCGGCGCTCTGTTCACCTGCGTGCAGGCCTATGAATATGCCCACGCTACGTTCCACTTCTCCGGCAACATGTACGGTGCGACCTTCTTCATGGCGACCGGCTTCCACGGCTTCCATGTGCTGGTCGGCACCGTGTTCCTGCTGGTCTGCCTGTTCCGCGCCTATGCCGGGCACTTCACCCCGACCCATCATCTCGGCTTCGAATTCGCCGCTTGGTACTGGCACTTCGTCGACGTGGTGTGGTTGTTCCTGTTCATCTGCATCTATGTCTGGTTCCGCGGCGCCGAAGCCGTCGGACACGCCGCGCATTAGTTTCAGACCTAACGTGATACAAGGGGCGGTCGTGCGACCGCCCCTTTTTCATTTTACGAAGTGATGCCATGCCAGCTGATGCCTTACCGACGCTCACCGAAAGCGCGCTGCGCGGCATCGCTTGCCGCTGTCCGCGCTGTGGCAAGGGCAAGCTCTATTCAGGCTTCATCGATCTGCGGCCGAGCTGCCAGGCCTGCGGGCTCGATTACGCCTTCATCGATGCCGGCGACGGGCCGGCGATCTTCATCATCATGATTGCGGGCGCGATCGTCGTCGGCGCCGCCTTGATCGTGGAGGTAAAATACCAGCCGCCGTTCTGGCTGCATGCGGCACTCTGGCTACCGCTGATCCTAGCAACCACGCTGCTGCCGCTGCGCTCGATGAAGTCGCTGTTGATCGCGCTGCAGTACCATCACAAGGCCGCACCCGGCCGCTTGATCGACCGCGAGCCGAAATGACTGGGGTCGTTGCGCGGCGCCGCGGCTCACTGGGGTTTGCCATCGTCACGCTGGCGATGGTCGTGATCTGCCTCGGCCTCGGGTTCTGGCAATTGCAGCGGCGGGTCGAAAAGCACACGCTGATCGCAGCGCTCAATGAGCGATTGGCCGGAGCACCCGAGGCGCTGCCGGCGCCGGCGCAATGGAGCGCGCTGACGCCGGCCAGAGACGAATTCCGCCGCGTCAGTTTCACGGCAACTTACGCGCGACTGCCCGATGTGATGGTCTATAGCTCCGGCTCCGCGGTGCGCGACGATATTTCCGGACCCGGCACCTGGGCGTTCCTGCCGGCGCAAACAGATGGCGCGATCGTCGCGATCAATACCGGCTTCGTGCAGAACACGATGCAGGATCGCGCCCAACAGGATCGCGCGGTCGGCCGGCTCGTCACCGGGTCGCCCTTGAAACTCACCGGCTATCTTCGTTTCCCCGAAGCCGCGGGGACGCTGACACCGGCGGAGAATATCGGCAAGCGCCTGTGGTTCACCCGCGATCACCCCGCGATGGCGCGCGCGCTCGGCTGGGGCGAAGGCGGCAAAATGGTCGCGCCGTTCTATGTCGATCTGGAATCGCCGGTGCCTGACAGCGGCATTCCGAAGCCGGGGCCGCTGAAAGTCCATCTCAAGGACGACCACATGCAATACGCCATCACCTGGTTCGGCTTGGCGGGCGCAGTGATGATCGCATTCGGCGTGTGGTGGCGGGGGCAGCGGCGGGCTGCTGCTTCGTAGGATGGGTAGAGCGAAAGAAAATCCCATCGCCGGTGTGACGACAAAGAGGGGGCGCTGCGCGAAACCCACCCTACGCAGTCACGCGCATGCGAGACATGCAACGCCCGGCTGGACCTCCGATTTCCATGGATCGAATAAATCAGCCCGCCGAAGTTGTGATATATAATCATAATATTTAAGGTTGGGAAAATTGCGGTGTCTTCCCGTCATGTTTTGCTCCTGGCGCGCTTGATATTACAGTGCTATTTAATCTTACTTCCGGTAAATTACTGGTTTTTCCCGATTCCAATTGACGTGATGGGTTTATCGATTTAGATTTGTTCTGCTTTTGAAGTAAAAATTAATTAATGCGGGAGTGCGTTATGATTAAATCGGCCACAGCGTTTGCTGCTTTTGCAGTTATTACCCTGGCAATTGTTGCGCCTGCTTCCGCAAGCGTTGTCATGGTAAGCGCGAGCAGCATTCAAGGTGAGAACGTTCTGTTTAACAATGGTACGCATATTGGAACGACTATTACCGGACACACCAATCAATCCAACACGCTGGTAGATTTTCAGGGCACGACCCTAGCAGTGGGCAATATTGCCGCTGGCAACGTCATAATGGCGGCTGGAGGTCAGGCTGTTCTTACGGGAATCCTGAACACCAACACCCAAAACGCCAATGATACGGTTCCGCTCAGCTCGCTGACCATCGCCCTCAACAATGGGCAGACTTTCAACAAGCTGGAATTTGACCTGCAGAAGCCCGTCGGAAACAACGTCAAGGCTGTTTTCCAGGTATTCTACGGCAATACATCCATCACTTTTGACAACAACGGCGCCGGTTTTGCTGTTGGCGGTGGCGAAAACAAGTTTGGCTTTTTGGGCACGGGTGGGGACACGATCACTTCCCTCTTTGCAACATTCTCGGCTGGTGGGCTCGACGATGTCAAACTCGTCAGGCTGGATCCAATCGCCAGCGCCGTCCCCGAACCTTCAACCTGGGCGATGATGATCCTCGGCTTTGGTGGCGTCGGCTTCATGGCCTATCGCCGCAAAAGGCAGGGCGCGTTCCGTCTCGTATAGGTTGCGGCTCGAAAGTTCAGAACTTGAAGGCCGCCCCGTTTGGCGGCCTTCTTTGTCCGGGAACAACGAAGGCTGCGACATGGACGACGCCATATTGATGGCCATGGCGCTCGATGAGCTATGGGCACTGCACCAGAACGTGGGCTCTATTCTGATGTCGAGAACGGAGTCAAAAAAACGCGAAGTCGAGGATCGACTGCGCCAGCTCAGCCCGGATGTTGCGTCGAGCCCGTCCGCAGAACGCCGCGGCTCGGCAGAAATTTCGTAACCCGGCCGAGCCGCACCAAATATAGACCGGCGAGGCAAGCAACCGGACTGGGTGAGCAGGCTACTCGATGCAGGGATGAATATTCAGGATTTTCAGGTCACCGCAGCAACACCGTCTCCGTCTTGACGATTTGCGTCTTAACACGACGTAAGGGCGTTCCAATGAAGCAAGATCCACGCTTGCAGGAATTGGCAGACATCAAACTGTCTCTCGCGGTCATGGCCGTGCAACTGGACGCATTGGATGTCCGGCGAAATAGCGCCGTCGTGACGGCAGATCCTCCCGATACGATCGACAAGAGTTTCGCTCGGCGCGCAGTGCTGGCGATGAGACACATCCCCGTCGAGGATGAGGCGAGCCCGAGCCAAAAAAACGGTGAGGCCTCACAGGAATTGCCGGGGACGAGCAATGCCGCATTTGCCGTTTGCCGTTGATGACGGCCAGTAGTTTCCCGGATTGGAACTTCCGACAATTTGGATTGTTCTGGGCTGCGAATTGGATTGCAGGCAGCATACACGGAGATGATCACACTCCGTTGCCCGTCTCGACGATCGGGTCAGATACACCATGGATATACCGGCGGTGCCGACAGATTTCGATCAGGTAGCCATTGTCGTGGATTGGCTCGATGCCTGCCGCAAGCACGACATCGACGCGCTGCTCGAGTTGTATTCGTGGGACGCCAGGGCCGTATGTGGATGCGACGCAGGAGAGATTTCTGAGGGCAGGGCTGCGCTGGAAAAATACTGGCGGTCTCGGCTCGAGGCGCTCTCGCCCGATGCCTTTGGACTGGAAGAGATCGCGCCATCTGCCGATGGGGTTGTGCTCGATTACCTGAGTTACGAAGGCAAGCCCGTTCGCATTGTCTTCACTTTCGATGCTGCCGGGAAAATTCTGCAAACGCGCTGCGCGCCGTTCGCGGCGGCATCGGCGCAGGATGTCGTCAGTGTGCAGCATCGAGCCTGACGGCGAAGCGATCTCCGTTCCGGATTTCGGCGCGATGTCCGGCCGGGCGATGTGGCTTACACGCCGGCCGGCAAACGGCAGCGGACATGGGTTCGGCCGTTCTCCCGTTTGAATTCAAAGGTGCCGCTGAGGGCGCGGACGCGTTCGTGCATGCCGGTCAATCCGCGGCCAAACGGCAGGTCCGCAGGAAACCCAACGCCGTCGTCGGAAATTTCTACCGATACTTGCGCGCCTTCGAGCGTTGCCTCGACGCTCATCGCGCCGGCATTGGCGTGCCTGAGAACGTTGGTCACGCCTTCCTGGATCACCCGGTAAACGGTCTGGGAAAGCAGGCTCTCAACATCGTTCACGGCGGGATCGATCCGTAATGTCAGTTTGAGCCCGGGCGCCTGCGATCGCGCATATTGCAGCAGGGCCTGAATGCTCTTCTCGAGTCCCAATTCCCTGATATGGAGCGGCCGCAACCGGTCGAGGATACGGCGATTGGTCTGCTGCAGCGCCTCGACTGATTCAAGCATGGCCTCGACCGAAGCGGCGAGTTTTCGGTCTGGTGGCGAATCATTCTGCAGTGCGACCGCATTGGCCCGGATTCCGAACAGCAATGGTCCAAGTTCGTCATGAAGGTCGCGTGCGATGTCGCGGCGCTCGTCGTCCTGCAGCGAGACGATCTTCCGCAGCAGGTCGCTATTGTCCTCGCTCAGGCGGCTCAACGTGCGTGCGAGTTGGTTGGCCTCGTCGGAGCTCCTGCGTATCTCCGGCGGGCCTGACGCTGCGATCATGTGCTTGTAGTCTCCCATCCGCATCCGGGTCAGGCCTTCGCTCAAGCTCCCAAGGGCTTTGATCACCGTGCCCGCCGTGAAATAGGCGATGATGCCGGTCAGGAGCATCAAGGCTATGGCTGAGGAAACGAGCGCCAGAAAGCCGATCCACTTTTCGTAGATGTCGGCCGCAAGATCAGGTGAAAACAGGATGTCTCCAACCTGCTTTCCATCGATCCTCACCGGAAGCGCCGCGCCGAGTTCCGGTAAACCGAGCAGGTCGACGAACCAGTTCGGCACGCGCCCGAGCGAGGTGCGCACTTCGACCGGTGAACGTGCGGGCATTCCGGCACCGGTGCGCCGGAAACGGATGACTTCGGATGTGCCCAAAGCTTGCACAAATGCGTCGAGCGTTTGCTGTGGGTTGGTGGACACCAGCAGCGCGCCGTTAAGCGCTTCGGCAACCGCCTTGGCCGAACGGGACGCCGGCGCGTTTTCCTCCATCAGTTGGACTGGCGCAAAAAGGTGCAGCGAAATGGCCCCGAACAGCAGCGCCGCCACGAACATCGTGCCCAGTGGGAGAACCAACCGCATTCGCAGAGAAAGATTCTTCCACATTCGGACTATTCTAACTCCCACGGTGGAGGTTTCGCTTTCCAAATATCGCGCAATGCCTATTTATCCCAAGACAGAGGGCGATGATGCAAGATACAGACAAATCGGCAACCCGGGTCCTGATCGTCGACGACCATCCCGTGGTCGTTTCCGGATGCCGGTCGCTGTTCGCCTCGGATGTTTCGGTGCAAATCGAAGAGGCCGGAGATGCAAAATCCGGTCACGAGGCCTTTGTGACGCGCAAGCCTGACGTCACCATCATCGATATCAACCTTCCTGATGTCTCAGGGTTTGAGTTGATGCGGCGGATCCGGAAAGAAGATCCGGACGCGAAAATCATCATGTTCAGCATGAATGACGATCCGGCCTTCGTGGTTCGCGCGGTCGAAATGGGCGCGCAGGGTTATGTCGCCAAGGGCGACGATCCGCGGATGCTAATGAAGGCCGTTCGCAAAGTGGCCTCGGGGGACAATTTCATCTCGCCGCAACTGGCGGAGGCGGTGACGTTTTCGGGCGCTGCCATCAAAGCCAATCCGGCTTCGCAAATGAACGCACGCGAACTGGAAATCCTGCGACTGCTGGGCCGCGGCCACAAGATCGTGGAAGTCGCCGACGCGCTCGATATTTCCTACAAGACCGTGGCCAACACCACCTCGCTGCTGAAGCAGAAGCTCGGCGCCAAGAACCATTCCGACCTGATACGGATCGCGGTCGAGATGGGGCTGGGCTGAACCCCTCGGACTTGACCGGAGGCCGAACAGGCCGCGCCTGTCGGCGCGACCGTCCATACCGCCCGTGTTTGCTTTCGTCGGGGCAATGGATCGACCAAAGCGGCGCCGGACGAAATTCGCGGATCAATAATGGCGGCGATGGCGCCAGCCGTAATGGTGTCCGCGGCCGCGGCCCCATCCGTAATGATGGCCCCGGCCGCCGCGGCCCATACGGTGTCCGTGGCCGTGACCATGTCCGCCCCTGACCTGAATCACCGCGTCGTCCTGCGCGGCGAGCGGCGCGATCCCCAGCCTGGCGGAAGCGGATGCGGTCATCGCCAGCAGCAGCGCGCAACCAATCAATGCAATGCGTCTCATGCAGTCGTTCTCCCATCGCATGATTGCGATATCGTCTACAATTTCCGGGCAATGTGTTTGTTCCGTGCGCGCAGAAACCCAGAAAATTCCTGGCAATCTAATTCAGGGTTACTGGTTATTCCCGACGTACGTGCTGCCGGTTTGCCATGCGTGTTCGGCGCAGGTTTTGGCCAAGAGATTGGCCAAAAGAAAGGGGCCGCGGTATCGCCGCGGCCCTTTTTGCGTATCGATCTGGTTGGACGCGGCCCGAGGCCAGCGCATGCGTCAATCACTGCCGCTCGACGTTGCTGATCGTCTTGGTCCCACCCGCTTCGGTGAGCGAGAATTTAACACGGTCGCCGGCGTGCAGGACGTTCAACAGATTGCCCTGTATCTTGGTCTTGAGTTCTTCGGCAGGAGCATCCGTTTTAGCGCCACCGGTGTTGGCGCCGACAGTGCCGCTCTGCGTCGGAGTCTTCTGCAACTGAATTGCGATGGTGCCGTCGAGCCGGTCAATCCGCGTGACCGTTCCCGTCATCGCCTGTTGCGCCGAAGCCGCCGAAGCGAAGGTGAGGGCGGCCAATCCGGCCAACATGATCTTTGCCATTCTCATGGAATTCTCCCGGAATTCGAACCGTCGACGATAAAGCCGGCGGGGCCGGATGGTTCCCGGCCAGCCGGGTATATTCGCGAACTGCGACCGGTTTGAGACCTTGCGCGCCTGTCGTTTGGTCCTCAGCGCCTGCGTCGCCTCGCGCGCAAATGCCGTGGGTGCGACAAATCAACCCGACGGGCAAATCGATTCTGGTTTTCAGAATTCACGTCGAGCGGGGCGGATCATGAGCGTCACGAACGTGCTTCGCGCCGCGAGACTGCGATGGCGCGTGCCACAGCCCGACTGTCGTCACCCGCGAAAGCGGGTGATCCAGTATTCCAGCGGTGCCGACGACAGAGCCTAAAGGCCGCGGCGTACTGGATCCCCGCTTTCGCGGGATGACAGCTAGCTAGGTAATGCTCCACCCACCCCGATCTTTTCGCCAATGCGGCATTTCACATCCCCCAAAAACGCTTTATGGTGCCCCGCGCTTTGTCGTAGGCGAAGGGTAATATCTCATTTAAATCAAAGGTTTGGCGGAAGGCCGATGCCTTTGGAGGGCGGTTTGACGCGGTATATTTCGACGCGGGGGGAAGCTCCCACCCTGGGTTTCTGCGATGTGATGCTGACCGGGCTCGCCCGCGACGGCGGCCTCTATGTGCCTGAAACCTGGCCGCAGCTTTCGCCGGACGCCATCGCCGGATTTTTCGGACGGCCCTATTGGGAAGTCGCGGTCGAGGTCATCAGGCCGTTCGCCGGGGCTGAGATTTCCGACGCCGATCTCGGCCGCATGGCCAATGAAGCCTACGCCACGTTCCGCCATCCCGCTGTCGTGCCGCTACGGCAGACCGGCGCCAGCCAATTCGTGCTCGAACTTTTCCATGGGCCGACGCTGGCGTTCAAGGACGTCGCGATGCAGTTGATCGCGCGGCTGATGGATCACGTGCTGGCCAAGCGCGCGCAGCGCACCACCATCGTCGTGGCGACGTCGGGCGATACCGGCGGTGCGGCGGTCGACGCCTTTGCCGGGCGCGATAATGTCGATCTGATCGTGCTGTTTCCGAACGGCCGCATCTCCGACGTGCAGCGGCGGATGATGACGACGACGGGCGCCGCCAACGTGCACGCGCTCGCGATCGAAGGCAATTTCGACGATTGCCAGGCGATCGTGAAGGAAATGTTCAATCACCACGAATTTCGCGATGCGGTCTCGTTGTCGGGCGTCAACTCGATCAACTGGGCGCGGGTCATGGCGCAGGTCGTGTATTATTTCACCTCGGCAGTGGCGCTCGGCGCGCCCGCGCGCACGGTGGATTTCACGGTGCCGACCGGGAATTTCGGCGACATCTTTGCTGGCTACGTCGCCAAGAAGCTGGGCCTGCCGATCCGCTGGCTGCGTATCGCCTCCAATATCAACGACATCCTGCCGCGCACGCTGAAGACCGGCATCTATGAGGTGCGCGAGGTGCATGCGTCCGCTTCGCCCTCGATGGATATCCAGGTGTCCTCGAATTTCGAGCGGCTGCTGTTCGAGGCCAGCCGCCGCGATGCCGCCAGCGTGCGTCGGCTGATGGCTTCACTGAAACAGTCCGGGCGGTTCGTGCTGCCGGATGCGACGCTGGCCGCGATCCGCGAGGAATTCGACGCCGGCCGCGCCGACGAGACCGAAACCGCGGCTACGATCCGCGCCGCCTGGCGCGAGGCCGGCGACCTCGTCGATCCCCATACCGCGGTGGCGTTGGCGGTGGCCGATCGCGACACCTCGGATTCGGGAATCCCCAATATCGTGCTGTCGACCGCCCATCCGGCCAAATTCCCCGATGCGGTCGAGGCGGCCTGCGGCGTGCGACCGCAATTGCCGGCCTGGCTCGACGGCCTGATGACCAAATCTGAACACATCACGGTGATGAAAAACGATTCAACCGAAGTGGAGCGATTCGTGCGCTCGGTGAGCCGTGCCGCGAAGCAGGGAGTTACCGGATGAGCGTCGACGTCACCAAGCTTGCATCCGGCCTCACCATCGTTACCGACAGCATGCCGCATCTGGAGACCGCAGCCCTTGGTGTGTGGGCCGGTGTCGGAGGCCGCGACGAAAAGCCGGACGAGCACGGCATCTCGCATCTGCTCGAACACATGGCTTTTAAAGGCACCTCGCGGCGCTCCTCGCGCGAGATCGTGGAAGAGATCGAGGCGGTCGGCGGCGATCTCAACGCCGGCACCTCGACCGAGACCACCGCCTATTATGCGCGGGTGCTGAAGGCCGACGTGCCGCTGGCGCTCGACGTGCTCTCCGACATCCTCGCCAATCCGTCGTTCGTGCCGGATGAGCTCGAGCGTGAGAAGGGCGTCATCGCCCAGGAAATCGGCGCGGCGCAGGATACCCCCGATGACGTCGTGTTCGAGCACCTCAACGAGCTCTGCTATCCGGACCAGCCGATGGGCCGTTCGCTGCTCGGCACCACCAAGACGCTGAAGAAATTCGATCGCGACATGCTGCGCGGCTACCTCACCAGGCATTATCGCGGGCCAGACATGGTGGTGGCGGCCGCGGGCGCGGTCGATCACAAGCGCGTCGTCGATGAAGTGACGCAGCGGTTTGCCAGTTTTGAAGGAACACCGGCGCCGAAACCGCAAGCTGCGATGTTCGGCAAGGGCGGCTCGCGCGTGGTGCATCGCGACCTCGAACAGGCGCACCTGACGCTGGCGCTCGAGGGCGTGCCGCAGACCGACCTGTCGCTGTTCTCCCTGCAGGTGTTCACCAACACGCTCGGCGGCGGGATGTCGTCGCGGTTGTTCCAGGAAGTGCGCGAGAAGCGCGGCCTGTGCTACTCGATCTACACCTTCCACGCGCCCTACAGCGACACCGGCTTCTTCGGCCTCTACACCGGTACCGATCCGGCCGATGCGCCCGAGATGATGGAAGTGATCGTCGACGTCATCAACGACGCGGCGGAAACCCTGACCGAGGCCGAGATCGCCCGCGCCAAGGCGCAGATGAAGGCGGGGCTGCTGATGGCGCTGGAAAGCTGTTCCTCCCGTGCCGAGCAGCTGGCCCGCCACATGCTGGCTTACGGCCGGCCGCTGACGGCGGAAGAACTGGTCGCCCGGATCGACGCTGTCAGCGTCGAATCGACCCGCAATGCGGCGCGGGCCCTGCTTTCGCGCAGCCGGCCGGCGGTTGTGGCCCTTGGCAGCGGAAGGGGTCTGGACACGGCGGTGGCTTTTGCGGAAGGATTGACCAAGGTGAAGGCGAAGACGCTGCTCCACTGAGGAGGGCGTTCTGGGAGTTAGGGCATGGCCCTTTTTCGTTTGCCATCCAGCGGACCGGCCGCCCTTGTGCCGCGCGGCCAGGGCCTGTTGCTGCGCGCGCCGCAGATGGCGGATTTCCTGCAATGGTCGCAATTGCGCGAACACAGCCGGGCATATCTCACGCCATGGGAGCCGATCTGGCCGTCCGATGACCTGACCCGGGCCGGCTTCCGGCGGCGGCTGCGGCGCTATGCCGAGGACATCGCGGCCGACCGGTCCTATCCGTTCATCATCTTCCGCGAATCGGACGGCACCATGATCGGCGGCATCACGCTCGCCAATGTCCGCCGCGGCATCGTCCAGGCCGGCACCATCGGCTATTGGGTCGGCCAGCCCCATGCCCATCGCGGCTACATGACGACGGCGCTGCGGGTGCTGCTGCCGTCGCTGTTCGGCGAGCTCAATCTGCACCGCATCGAGGCCGCCTGCATCCCGACCAATGCGCCCTCGATCCGGGTGCTGGAGAAATGCGGCTTTACCCGCGAGGGGCTGGCGCGGCGCTATCTCTGCATCAACGGCGTCTGGCAGGACCATCTGCTGTTCGGCATGCTGCACGAGGATTTCCGCGGCTAATCCTTGGTTTTCGGGCCTTCCTTGGGCGCCTTTACGAGCCTTCAGGTGCCTTGGGTTCGCCGCCATTGCCCTGTTATAAGGCCGCCGGGGATGACGACTTTGAGATGACGTGGATGGCAGGGGCCTCGCATGGGTGACAGCAGCTTGTTCAGGGCAGCGATCGCGGCCACGGTTTTGGCCGGGCTCGGCTGCGGCTTCGCTGCGCCGGCGTTGGCGCAATCGATCACCGATCGTTTCAAGGGCCTGTTCGGCGGCAAGTCCGACGAGCCGGTCCAGGGCACCGATGCGCCGAAGGCTGAACAGGATACCGGCGACCTGACCTGCCCGGACGTGAGGATCCGCGCCGGTGCCTCGACCTATGCCGTGGCCGCGCCCGGCAAGCAGGCTATCGGCAACGATTTGCGCTTCCAGGCGACCATCACCAAGACGGCGCGGGAATGCAGCCTCAATGGCGGCACGATCACCGCGCGGATCGGCATTCAGGGCCGGGTCATTGCAGGGCCCGCCGGCGCGCCGCAGTCGGTGCAGGTTCCGCTACGCGTCGCCGTGGTGCAGGGCGGGATCGGCGAAAAGACCATCGCCACCAAGGCCTATCAGACCACGGTCAACATGACCGAGACCGGCAGCGAGGCCTTTACGCTGGTGGCTGAGGATCTGGCCTATCCGGTGCCCACCGGGGGAACCGGCGATAGCTACATCTTCTATATCGGTTTCGATCCGCAGGCCCTGAAGCCGGAGCGGCCCGCGCCGCGCGCGCCGAAGAAGAAAGCGGCGCCGCCGACGCAATAAGAGCGGGCGATAAAAACCGGCAATAAAAAAACCGGCGCGAGATGATCGCGCCGGTTTTTCTTTTGTTGATTTGAAGCCGCTCAGTTCAGCTTGGCGCGAACCTCGGCGATGCCCTTGGCCATCAGGTCATCGGCGACCGAGCCCTTGACCGACTGCGACATGATCGTCGAGGCCGCGGCCACCGCGGCATTCGCCGCAGCGGAACGGACGTCGGCAAGCGCCTGGGCTTCGGCGAGTGCGATCTTGCTCTCGGCGGTCTTGGTGCGGCGGGCGACGAAATCTTCCATCTTGGCCTTGGCTTCGACCGCGATGCGCTCGGCTTCGGCCTTGGCGTTGGAGATGATTTCCTCGGCCTCGCGCTCGGCGCTGGTCCGCTTGTTCTTGTACTCAACAAGCAGCGCGGCGGCCTCGTCCTTCAGACGGCGAGCGTCATCGAGTTCGGCCTTGATGCGGTCGGCGCGGTGGTCGAGCGCCTTCAGCACCGTGCGATGGATACCGAGATAGCCAAACAGCCCCATCAGGATGACGAACGCTATGGCAACCCAGGTTTCTGGCTCGGCGAACATCATCTATCCCTTCAACGAAGCATCGACGGCGCTGTTCACCGCGCCGCCGTCGGGCAGCACGCCGGTCAGCCGCTGCACGATCGCGCTGGCCGCGTCCGCGGCAATGCCACGGACGTTGCTCATGGCGGCTTCGCGCGTTGCCGCGATGGTTTTCTCGGCCTGGGCAAGCTTGGCGGAAAGCTGGTCTTCCAGCGTCTTGCGTTCGGCTTCCGAGGCCGCGTTCAGCTTCTCGCGGGTCTCGTTGCTGATGGCCTGGGCGCGCGAGCGCGCGGAGGCCAGATCGCTTTCATACGCCTTCAGCGCCGCGTCGGACTCGTCCTTCAGCTTTTGCGCTGAAGCCAGATCGCCTTCGATCGCGTTCTGACGTGCATCGATCACGCCACCGACGCGCGGCAGCGCAATGCGCGACACGATCAGATAGAGCGCGACGAACGCGATGACCAGCGACACCAACTGCGAAGCGAAGGTGGAGGACTCGAACGGAGGAAATCCTCCGCCGTGATGTCCGCCATCGGCTTCGGTATGGGCGCCGGCCTTCTGGCCCTTGGTCGGGGCGCCATGACTTTTTTCAGCCACGGGTTACTCCTGTTGCTGGCATGCGCGCCGCCCGGGTGAGCGGCGCGAGAAGGTGCAGCTCAGAGCGGAACGAACAGCAGCAGCAGCGCGATCAGCAGCGAGAAAATGCCGAGCGCTTCGGTCACGGCGAAGCCGAAGATCAGGTTGCCGAACTGGCCCTGCGCTGCGGAAGGATTGCGCACCGCTGCGGCGAGGTAGTTGCCGAAGATGATGCCCACGCCGACGCCCGCACCGCCCATGCCGATGCATGCGATGCCCGCGCCGATAAGTTTTGCTGCTGCCGGTTCCATTTCTTGAGCTCCTTGAGAGATAAGACAAAGTGTGGGTGGAAATTCCCCGGACCGCTTAGTGTCCCGGATGAATGGCGTCGTTGAGGTAGATGCAGGTGAGGATCGCGAACACGTAGGCCTGCAGGAATGCGACCAGCAGTTCCAGCGCGGTCAGCGCCACCGTCAGCGCCAGCGGCAGCATGCCGCCGATCCAGCCGACTGTGCCGAGCGAGACGCCGAGCATCGCGACGAAGCCCGCGAACACCTTCAGCGCGATATGGCCGGCCAGCATGTTGGCGAACAGACGGACGCTGTGCGAGACCGGTCGCAGCAAGAACGACAGGATTTCGATGAACATGACCAGCGGCAGGATGTAGATCGGAACGCCGCTCGGCACGAAGATCTTGAAGAATTTGAGGCCGTTCTTGTAGAGGCCGTAGATCAGGACCGTGAAGAACACCAGGAACGCCAGGGCGACGGTCACGATGATGTGGCTGGAGATCGTGAACGTGTAGGGGATGATGCCGACGAGGTTCGAGACGCAGATGAACATGAACAGCGAGAAAATCAGCGGGAAGAACTTCATGCCTTCCGTGCCGGCGGTGCTGCGTATCGTGCTGGCGACGAATTCGTAGGAGATTTCGGCGATCGACTGGAAGCGGCCGGGAACCAGTTGCCGCCCGCCACCGAGCATCAGCACGGCGGTCAGCGCCACTGCGATGAACATGTAGAGCGACGAGTTGGTGAAAACGATCGCGTGCTTGCCGATATGGCCGATCGTGAACAGGGGCTCGATGTTGAACTGATGAATCGGGTCGATTTTCATCCGTGCGGGCCTTGGTCCGCCGGCCTTGGGTGCCGGCAATCGAATTATAGATGTCGTGACTTCCCGTCGGCGCTCAGCGTTTACCCGAGGCTACACCTGCAGATCTCACCACGTTGAAGACGCCGGCGACGAAGCCGAGCAGCAAAAACACGATGAAACCGAACGGCGATGTCGACAACAAGCGGTCGAAACCCCAGCCAATCCCTGCCCCGACGGCAACGCCCGCAACCAACTCCGAGGAAAGGCGGAAACCAAGCGCCATCGCCGAAGCTCTGGCCGCCTTGTCGCCGCTTTCAGTACCGGGTTGGTCAGTCCTGAGTTTGCGGCTGTCACGAATTTCGGACAACCGGTGATCGAGACTTCCGAGCCTTGCGGAAAGCGCAGCTTCTTCGGGCGACGATAGATCGCGATTTCCATTTGCATTGTCGTTTTTGTCTTCGGGCATGCCCAAGACACTAAACGATGCTGCGGTTGATGGAAATTACGCCCGTCACCCTTAAAAGCCGCGCGGACCATACTTACCGCGTCTAATCAAGTCAAGATTACGTCGTAACCAGTTAGTCCATTGATTTTATTGGGTTTATTTGGAGATATCCCGTGACCCTGTGGACCCGCCATCGCAGTGCAGCAGCAATAGCGTTTTCGGGCGCAATGGCGGCCGGTTCGGGTCGGGGAAAGCGCGTCGACGCAAACGATTCCAGCGATGGCGGGGATGCGGACGAGGGAACCATTGCGCCTGGCGCGACGCCGCTGCCAAAAATGAAAGTCGCCCTTGGAGCGCCTTTGGCGGCATGGGGGATTTTGCCGAAATGCGCGTTGAAGTCCGGCCGCGCGGCCTATAGTTCAAAGGTCCAGGGCGTTTGTGACGCGTCTCTATATGTTTCCTGGCGGTTGAGGAAACCGGTACTGTCCTGAGGCGGGAGCAAGCCCATGCGCACAGCGTCGTCCTCCAGATTGTTTCTCTCCGTTGTTGCCGTGCTGGCGCTGGGGATCGCCGGCGCACAAGCAGCACCTCCGCAGGCGATGCCGGATACCGAGAACGGCCGCTATGCGCTGTCTTCGACGCCGGATGGCGTGCTTCGGCTCGACACCCGAACAGGCGCGATTTCGACCTGCAGCAATTCCGGCGCGGGCTGGGCCTGCTACGCCGTGCCCGACGAGCGGGCGGCGCTGGATGCGGAGATCGGCCGGCTGCAGGCCGACAATGAAAAACTCAGGAAAGAGCTCGCCTCGCGCGAACCTGTCGTGGCCGGCAAGATCGAAGAGCCGATGCCGAAATCCGACTCGCTGAAGAAGAGCGAGCCCAAGAATGACCCCAAGAACGACCCCAAGATCGCCGAGGGCGAACGCAAGCTCGAAATCCCGCTGCCGAGCGACCGCGACATGGATCGCATGATGTCGTTCCTGGAGCGGGCCTGGCGGCGGTTGATCGAGATGGCCAACCGGGTGCAGAAGGACGTCAACGGCAGGATTTGAGGTTGCTGTCGTCCCGGCCGAGTGCGCAATTGCGCACTAGGCCGGGACGACGTGTGGAGATGTAATTCGTGTCCCAACCAAAATCACTCTCCCGCACCGCGCCCTCCACGGTCACCGCCACCACCGTCGTCTCCTCGTTGCTGTCAGTTCAAACCGCGGGCGCGGGCTTTACCGATCTCACCGCCGAAGTCGCAAAATTCGTGCGCGAGGCCGGTGCGCGCGAAGGCGCGGTGACGCTGTTCATCCGCCATACTTCGGCGTCGCTGACGATCCAGGAAAATGCCGATCCGACGGTGCTCGACGATCTCACGACGGCGCTGAACCGGGTCGCGCCCGAAAACGCCGGATGGCGCCATGACACCGAGGGCCCCGATGACATGCCCGCCCACATCAAGACCATGTTCACCGCGACGTCGCTGCAGGTCCCGGTGCTGCGCGGCGCGCTGGCGCTGGGAACATGGCAGGCGATCTACTTGATCGAACACCGGGCGCGGCCGCACCGGCGCGAGATCGTGCTGCAATTCATCGGCGCGACGGCATAAGGCCTGTCCGCAAAAGCAAGCCGGCCGCGGAGTGATCCGCGGCCGGTCCGTGTCGTGATCGTCCGGCGGCTTCCCGCCGCACGAAACCTGGTTACTTGGTGATGTCGACGTCCTTGGTTTCCGGCAGCAAGAAGAAGCCGACGACCGCGGTGATCGACGCGAAGATGATCGGGTACCAGAGACCTGCGTAGATATCGCCGGTCGAGGCCACGATCGCGAACGATGTCGCGGGCAGCAGACCGCCGAACCAGCCGTTGCCGATGTGATAGGGCAGCGACATCGAGGTGTAGCGGATCTTGGTCGGGAACAGTTCGACCAGCATCGCCGCGATCGGCCCGTAGACCATGGTGACGAAGATCACCAGGATGAACAACAGCCCGATCACCGCCGCAACCTGCGGCTTAAAGATGTCGAACGGATGCGCCATCTTCACGATCTGGGCGTCGCCCGCCTTCGGGTAGCCTGCGGCCTGCACCGCCGCCAGCACCGCCGGGTTCGACGCCGCCGCTGCCGTGTACGGCACGTCCTTGCCGCTGACGACCACCTTCACGCCGGAGCCTGCCGCACCGTAGCTGGTCGTATACTTGACCGACTGCTGGGCGAGGTAAGCGCGGGCGGTGTCGCAAGGCGCGGTGAAGACGCGGGTGCCGACCGGGTTGAACAGATCGCCGCAGCCCTTCGGATCGGCGACCACTTCGACCTTGACCGACTCGATGGCCTTCTCCAGCGCCGGGTTGGCGTTGGTGGTGATCATCCGGAAGATCGGGAAGAAGGTCAGCGCCGCGATCAGGCAGCCTGCCAGAATGATCGGCTTGCGGCCGATCTTGTCGGACAGCGCGCCGAACACGACGAAGAAGCCGGTGCCGAATAGCAACGACCAGGCGATCAGCAGGTTGGCGGTGTAACCGTCGACCTTGAGGATCGATTGCATGAAGAACAGCGCGTAGAACTGGCCTGTGTACCAGACCACGCCCTGGCCCATCACGCCGCCGATCAGGGCGATGATCACGATCTTGGCGTTGCTCCAGTTGGCGAAGGCTTCGGTCAAGGGTGCCTTCGAGGTTTTGCCCTCGTCCTTCATCTTCTGGAACACCGGCGATTCATTCAGGCGCAACCGGATCCAGACCGAGACACCGAGCAACAGCACCGAAACGAGGAACGGAATGCGCCAGCCCCAGGCGGCGAATTCAGGCTCGCCGAGTGCCGAACGGGTGAACAGGATCACCAGCAGCGACAGGAACAGGCCGAGCGTTGCCGTGGTCTGGATGAACGAGGTGTAGTAGCCGCGTTTGCCCATCGGGGCATGTTCGGCCACGTAGGTCGCCGCACCGCCGTATTCGCCGCCGAGCGCGAGGCCCTGCAGCAGCCGCAAGCCGATCAGGATGATCGGCGCCGCAATGCCGATGGTCGCCGCGTTGGGCAGGACGCCGACGATGAAGGTCGACAGGCCCATGATCAGAATGGTGACGAGGAAGGTGTATTTGCGGCCGACGATGTCGCCGACGCGGCCAAACACGATGGCGCCGAACGGACGGACGATAAAGCCCGCGGCGAAAGCCAGCAGCGCGAAGATGTCGCGGGTGGCCTGGTTGAACATCGGCAACTTTGTAGCTGGATCGATGACGCCGAAGAACTGCGCGCCGATGATGCTGGCAAGCGCGCCGAACAGGTAGAAATCATACCATTCGAAAACGGTACCGAGCGAGGAAGCGAGAATGACGAAACGTTCGTCCTTCGTCATTCCGCCGGTCCTGGCCGATGTGGCAGTCATTGTGGACATATCGTTCGCTCCCCATGAAAATCGATTGATGCAAAGTCCGCCCGTTGCCGAACTTGGCCGGTTTGAGCTGTGGGCTTCGTCTCAAGGTAACATCCCCGTGAATCCCGCCCCAATACGACTTTTGGCCCTTTCAAGGCTTTAGCCGATTGGCGACCGGGCAGATTCCTTGCGATCCTTGCGATGGATCAATGCGGCGGGGCTCCCCCTTTTGCAGCGCACAATCATGCGGTTAACTGCTTTCAGACGTGGTAGGATTGCGTGCTTGCACGCGACCGCCCGCCGGGAGACAAAGCGACCAGCGACTAAAGGCTTACCGCAAGCCGCTTGCGAGACATCCATGACGACTGCCGCCATCACCCATCTCGTCATCGCCGATGACCATCCGTTGTTCCGCGACGCTTTGCGGCAGGCGGTTGCGAGCGTGGTCAGTTCCGCTGTGATCAGCGAGGCGGGCTCGTTCGATGACCTGACCGCGCTGCTCGAACGGGACTCCGAGGTCGACCTGATCCTGCTCGACCTGACCATGCCGGGCATTTCGGGCTTCTCCGGCCTGATTTATCTGCGGGCGCAATATCCGGCGATCCCGGTCGTGATCGTGTCCGCCAGCGACGACGCTGGAACCATCCGACGATCGCTCGACTTCGGCGCCTCCGGTTTCATTCCCAAGCGCTTCGGGGTCGAGACGCTGCGTGACGCCATCATGAAGGTGATGGAGGGCGACGTCTGGGTTCCGCAGGACACCGATCTCTCTTCCGCCAGCGATCCGGACATGACACGGCTGCGCGACCGGCTGGTGACGCTGACCCCGCAGCAGGTGCGGGTGCTGATGATGCTGTCGGAGGGACTGCTCAACAAGCAGATCGCCTACGAGCTCGGCGTCTCCGAGGCGACGATCAAGGCCCATGTTTCCGCGATCCTGCAGAAGCTCGGCGTCGAAAGCCGCACCCAGGCCGTGATCGCCGCCGCCAAAATCTCCGGCGGCCAATGGCGCCAGGGAACGCCGACGGGGTAAATTCACCCGTCATTGCAATCCATTTCTTGCTCGCCATTTCTTGCTCGCCATTTCTTGCTCGCGGTGAGATGGATTGCTTCGCTAACGCTCGCAATGACGGCTACGCCGTTACTCCGCCGCCACCATCTGCTGGGCGCGCCACTGACCGAGCAGGGCGCGTAGCGATGCCGGTTTGACCGGCTTGTTGAGAATCGCGATGTTCTCCTCGCGTGCGGCCGCCCGGACGTTCGGGCTGCGATCGGCCGTAATCAGGATGGCGGGAATGTTTTCGCCGAAGCGGCGGCGGATATCGCGGATCGCGGCGACGCCGTTGCCGCGGTCGAGATGGTAGTCGACCAACAGGCCCGTGACGCTTCCGCCGGAGGTCTCGATCGCCGCGATCGCAGCCTCGGGGTCGGCCACCGCGATCACCTCGGCGTCCCAGGCCGTCAGCAGCGTCTTCATGCCATCGAGGATCGCCGGGTCGTTTTCGATGCAGACGATCAGGGCGCCGCTCATCGGCGTCTTCGAGAGCGGCGTCGCACTGGTGACCGCGGCGGTATAGTTGACCGCCTTGGCGATCGGCACCGTCACCGAGAACACCGAACCGCCGCCGGCATTGGCTGATAGCGCGATGCCGTGGTTGAGTACCCGTGCCAGCCGCTCGACGATCGAAAGCCCGAGGCCGAGGCCGCGTGCGATCCGCGCGCCCTGTTCGAGACGGTGAAACTCCTTGAAGATCTCGCCGCGCTTCTGCACGGGGATCCCGACGCCGGTATCATAGATGCCGATCCGCAGGCTCTGCCCGTGGCGGCGGCCGCCGACCAGCACGCGCCCGCGCGGGGTGTATTTGATGGCGTTGGAAATGAAGTTCTGCAACAGCCTGCGCAGCAGCGCGCGGTCGGACTCGACCGGCAGCGAGCAGGGCACGAACGTCAGCTCCAGCCCCTTGGCGCGGGCGATCGGGGCAAATTCGATTTCCAGCGACCGCATCAGGTCGCCGACTTTGAAGCTGGTGATCGAGGTCGTCATCGCGCCGGCATCGAGCCGCGAGATGTCCAGGAGCGCGCCGAGGATCTCCTCGATCGCCTCCAGGGAGTCGTCGATGTTCTCGACCAGCCGCGAATCCTCGCCGCCGCTCTGGCGCTCGACCAGGCTCGTGACATAAAGCCGCGCCGCGTTCAGCGGCTGCAGGATGTCGTGGCTGGCAGCCGCGAGAAACCGGGTCTTCGAGATATTGGCGTCCTCGGCGGTGCTCTTGGCCTGCGCCAGTTCGGAATTCAGGCGGGTGAGTTCCTCGGTGCGGTCCCGCACGCGCTTCTCCAGCGTGGCATTGGCGCGCTCCAGCGCTTCGGCGGCCTCGAAACTCGGAGTGACGTCGGAGAAGGTGATGACGAGGGCGCCGCCCGGCATCCGGTTGGAGCGGACCTCGATCACCATGTGACGGTCGGGCAGGCGCTCCAGATAGGGCTCGCCCTCGGTGGTGTAGGCGGTGAGCCGGCGCGCCAGCATGATGTCGCTGTCGCCGGTGACGGATGGGTCGACCGCGGCCATGAATTCGAGGATTTCCTGCAAGGGGATTCCGAGTTGCACCAGATGCGGCGGCAGCGCCAGGATCTCGCCGAACTGCGCGTTCGAGCAGATCAGTTGCAGATCCGCGTCGAACACCGCGATGCCCTGGCGCACATGGTTCAGCGCGGTCTGCAGGATCTCGCGGTTGAAATGCAGCGCCGCATGGGAATCGTCGAGCAGCTTCAGCGCCGCCTTGGCCGAGACGGTGCGCTTGCGCAGCAACAGCGACATCACGAGGCGCGAGGACGCCGCGCCGATCGAGGAGGCGATCAGGCGCTCGGCGTGCTGCAGCAATTCGAAATCGGCGGGGGCGGCCGGATCGAGATCGCCGGGACGGTCGGCGGCAAAGGCCTCGAACGTCTGCCGGGCGCGGTCGGGGCCGAGATATTGCGCCACCGTGCTCTGGATGTCCTGCACCGTGACCGTGGTGCGCCAGCGCCGGAAGGTGGGCGCAGTCGGGGTCAGCGTGTTCGGCACGAACAGATCGGCCTGCAACCGTTCGATCGACGATGGCTGGCGCGCCAGCGACATCATGACATAGGTCAGGATGTTGAGCGCGAGCGACCACAACACGCCGTGCATCAGCGGCGGCAGGTCAGCCCCGAGCAGCGCCCGCGGGCGCAGCGCCTCGATGCCGAACGGTCCGGCTTGCAGGAATTGCATCCCCGCGGTGGTGGTTTCGAGGAAGCTCGGCAGGAACAGCGTGTAGATCCACACGGCGACGCCGATCAGCATGCCGCCCATCGCGCCGCGCGCGGTGCCCTGCCGCCAGAACAGCCCGCCGAAAAAGGCCGGCGCGAGCTGGGCGATGGCTGCGAACGACAACAGGCCGATCGCCGCCAGCTGGGCGTTGCCGAGCGCGCGATAATAGAAATAGGCCATCACCATGATGGCGAAGATCGCAAAGCGCCGCACCTTGAGCAGGAAGTCGCCGAAATCCTGCTGGCCGGGCTGGGCGCCGGGGCTTCGCTGCAGCACCAGCGGCATCACGATATCGTTGGAGACCATGATGGAAAGCGCCACGCATTCCACGATCACCATCGCGGTCGCCGCCGACAGTCCGCCGACAAAGACGGCGATGCTGAGCAGGGGAGAATTTCCCTCGATCGGCAGCGCCAGCACATACATGTCGCTCTCGACCGCACCGAACGGGAAGGTGACGAGGCCGGCGATCGCGATCGGGATCACGAACAGATTGATGGCGACGAGATAAAGCGGAAACAGCCAGCGCGCGCGGCTGACCTCGGCGGGGTTTGAATTCTCGACCACGCTGACATGGAACTGGCGCGGCAGCAGCATGATCGCGCAGAACGACAGCAGCGTCATGGTCAGGAAATTGCCGATCGACGGCGTGTAGTTGATAGCGCGCACCGCTTCCGGGGTCTTCATCGCGCGATCGATCAGCTCAGCCGGCGAGAACATCCAGAAGGTGACGAAGAGGCCGGCGGCGAGAAACGCCACCAGCTTGACGATGGATTCGGTGGCGACCGCCAGCATCAGGCCGTGCTGGTGCTCGGTGGCGTCGGTCTGGCGGGTTCCGAACAGCACGGCGAACACCGCCATCGCGAGCGTCACCACCAGCGCGATGTCGCCGATGATCGGGACCGACGAAAACAGCTTGTCCTCGCTCAGAATGGTTTCCAGCGAGGAGGACATCGCCTTGAGCTGGAGCGCGATATAGGGCACCGATCCGACGATGGCGATGACGGCCACCGTTGCCGCCACCGCCTGGCTCTTGCCGTAGCGCGCGGCGATGAAGTCGGCGATCGAGGTGATGTTCTGTGATTTGGCGAGCTGGATCACGCGGCGCAGCAGCGGCGTGCACAGTCCGATCATCAGGATCGGGCCGACATAGATCGCGAGGAAGTCGACGCTGGTGCGGCTGGCGAAGCCGACCGAGCCGAAGAAGGTCCAGGAGGTGCAGTAGATCGCCAGCGACAGCGGATAGATCATCATGCTGGCGCGGCCGCGTTGGCTCGGCGACAGGCGGTCGCCATGGCTGGCGACGAAGAACAACAGTCCGATATAGGCGAATGCGGCGGCGATGACGCCCCAGTCGTGCAGCATTGCTGCCTGTCTCCCTTCACGGCCTCTGTTCGGGCGCGTGCTATTCACCCGCGCCGGGCCGGAAGGGGCACTATAAACGCATTGGGCCGGCAGCGCATCGCGCTACCGGCCCAATTTCCGGGGTTTAAAGCGGTAGGGTTTACTCGGCCGCCAGCGATTTCTGCTTCAGCGGCAGGCCGAGCCGGTCCCAGACCTGCAGCAGCGCTTCGGCCAGCTGATCGATCAGGCCGTCATCATGGTAGGGCGAGGGCGTGATCCGCAAGCGCTCGGTTCCCTTGGCGACGGTCGGATAGTTGATCGGCTGGATGTAGATGCCGTGCTCTTCGAGCAGGATGTCGGAGGCCTGCTTGCACTTCTCGGGGTCGCCGACGAACACCGGCACGATATGGGTGTCGTTCGACATCACAGGCAGGCCGGCGGCGTTGAGGATCGCCTTGACGCGGGCGGCGCGCTCCTGGTGGCGTTCGCGCTCCCAGCTCGAGGTTTTGAGGTGGCGGATCGCGGCCGTTGCGGCCGAGCAGATCGCCGGCGGCAGCGCGGTCGTGAAGATGAAGCCGGCCGCATAGGAGCGCACGGCGTCAATGACGTCGGCCTTGCCCGCGATATAGCCGCCGAGGCAACCGAAGGCTTTGGCCAGCGTGCCTTCCAGCACGTCGATGCGGTGCATGACGCCGTCGCGCTCGGCGATGCCGCCACCGCGGGGGCCGTACATGCCGACCGCATGCACTTCATCGACATAGGTCATGGCGCCGTATTTCTCGGCGAGATCGCAGATCTTGGCGAGCGGGGCGACGTCGCCGTCCATGGAATAGAGACTCTCGCAAACGATCAGCTTGGGCCGGTCGCCGGCCGCGATCAGCAGCTCTTCGAGGTCGGCGACGTCGTTATGACGGAATATCTGCCGCTCGCAGCGCGCCTCGCGCACGCCCTCGATCATCGAATTGTGGTTGAGCGCGTCCGACAGGATCAGGACGTTCGGAATGAGCTTGGCGATGGTCGAGATGCCGGTGTGGTTCGAGACATAGCCCGAGGTGAACAGCAGCGAGGCTTCCTTGCCGTGCAGGTCGGCTAGTTCGGCCTCGAGCTGCACCAGCGGGTGGTGGGTGCCGGCGATGTTGCGGGTGCCGCCGGCGCCGGTGCCGACGCGGGTCGCGGTCTCGACCATGGCGCCGACCACCTTGGGGTGCTGGCCCATGCCGAGATAATCGTTGGAACACCAGATCACGACGTTGCGCTGGCCCTTGGGCGAGTGCCAGAGCGCATGCGGGAAGCGGCCTGCGATCCGTTCGAGGTCGGCGAAAACCCGGTAGCGCCGCTCGTCATGCAGGCGGTTGAGGGCGGCGGAGAAGAATTTGCTGTAATCCATCACAAGACCTGGCAAGAACTTGGCAAAGAACCTGGAGCGGAACCGGCCGGAGCGGCATGAGCCTTTTTAGAGCTTTTCCAGGTTTGGTGTCTATGTGAAATCCCACATTTCAGCCCGCCTCCGGGATGCTACCTAGGCCGGGCAAATCTTGATCCCGATCAACACGCTAGGCGCGATTTGCGGTCCACCCGTATTCATGCGCTGGGGTATGGCGTGGCACGGCAGGGCGTCATTCCAACCCCGCCTTTCGCATGCCGTCCAGGAACCGTTCCATCAGCTCCGGCGTCTGGTAGGGCACGCTTGCCTTGATCCAATCCAGCGACAGCTGCGGCTGCTCGCTCTTTACCAGCTTGAGAAATTCCCGCGCCTCGTCGATTCGTCCGGCCTGGGCGAGGCTGGCGCAGCGCAGGCGTTGCCCGCCATGAAAGCCCGGACGTACCCGCAGTTGCTCTTCAGCGTATCGGGCCGCTTCCTCGTATCGGCCGGCGCAGTAATGCGCGACCGCGATGCCGCCCACGAAAATCGCCATGTCCGGGTCCAGCGGGCTAAGCCTGATGGCGTCTTCCGCGTGCTCAATCGCCTCGCGATCCCATCCCGCAAACGCCAGGCAGTGGCCGAGACCGCCGCGAGCTGCCGCAGAGTTCGGATTGAGTTCGACCGCGCGCCGAAACGCCGCAATCGACTCCTCGGTGCGCCGCTCCATCATGGCCAGATAGCCAAGCGCGATCTGTCCCCAGGGATCGCCATCGTCGAGCGCCATCGCGCGAACGGCGTGCTGACGGCCGGCGAGCAGCGCGTCATCGCGATCGACCCATCCCATGTGCGCGGCAAACAACAGTCGGAACGCCAGCAGGCTTCGGGCCGGTGCGTAATCCGGATAAGCCGCCACAGTCTGTTTCAGGGCGTCGACCGCCGTCGCGGTATCGGCGCGCGTGACACGCCAGATCTGGGTTTGCGCACGCGCCACCAGTTCCCAGGCGCCAAGATCATCAGAGGATCGCGACAGCGCGCGAACGCCCTCCGCAGCCAACAGGCGCGGCTCGATGGCGCCGACCACGCTGCGGGTGATTTCGTCCTGCATGGCGAAGATTTCGCCGAGTTCGCGGTCGTACTGCTCGGCCCAATGATGCGAACCCGACAACGCGTCGATCAGCTGGGCTGAGACGCGCAGCCGATGGCCGGCCCGGCGCACGCTGCCTTCCAGCACATAGCGCACGCCGAGATCGCGCGCGACCTGCCGGATGTCGAGCGCGCGGCGCTTGTAGACGAAGGTGGAGTTGCGGGCGATCACGAACAGCCAGCGGATGCGCGACAATGCGGTGATGATGTCTTCGCAGATGCCGTCGGCAAAGTATTCCTGATCGGGATCGCCGCTCATATTGTCGAACGGCAGCACCGCGATGGAGGGGCGGTCAGGCAGCGGCAGCGAGCGATCCGCGCCGGATGCAAGACCGGATGCAAGACCAGGCATGCCGGCGCGATCGTCCAATTCCCGGTCGTCGAGCGCGATGACGGGGGAAGCGAACAGATAGCCGCGCTTGGAGACGGTTTCGACGCTGGTCTGGGTGTCGTCGCCCAGCGCCTGGCGGATCTCCTTGATGCACTGGACCAGCGAGTTCTCGGTGACGTTGACGTTCTGCCAGACGCTGTCGATCAGCTCTGCCTTGGGAACCAGCCGGCCCGGGTGCTGCACCAGATAGACCAGCACGTCGAAGGTTTTCGGCCGCAGCGGCAACACGGCGCCGTCGCAGCGCAAGCAGGCGGATCGGCGATCGACGACAAATCGCCCGAAACGATAGCTCCTGGTTTCCGCCAAATCGGACAGGGCAATTGGCCCATTGTTTGAGGTTGCCGCGGCCACCCTAAACCATTTCACCGGAATTTCATCGGTCCTTCACGACCTCGGGCGGCGGATGTGCAAGCCCTTGAGCAAGCCCGGATTTGCCGGGCACCGATGGAGGAACGCATCCATGAAAGCGGCATCGAGAATTCCCCTGGCCCTGCTGACCGGCACTTTCGCGGTGGCGATGTTGACCATCCCCGCGCGCGGCGACGTCATCATGGATTGGAACGCCAAGGCGGACGCCGTCGCCATCGACAAGCAGATCCTGAACGCTGCCAACGCCCGCGGTCAGGCGATGCTCCATGTCGCGATGTTCGAGGCGGTCAACGCCATCGACAGGCGATATGCGCCTTACAAGCTCAATCTGGTGGCAGATCGCGGCGTGTCGCGGGAGGCGGCGGCGGCCAGCGCGGCGCATGACGTGCTTCTGGCGCTCTATCCCGATCAAAAATCCGATCTCGCAGCCACGCTTGCGACGTCACTCGCCGGAATTGCCGAGTCGGACGCGAAGTCGAAGGGCGTCGAACTCGGCAGGAAAGCCGCCGCCGGGATCATCGCGCTGCGCACCGACGACGGCACCAGCGCACCGGAAAGCTATCGTCCCGTGACCACGTCAGGCGTCTATGTGCCGACCGCGATGCCGATCGAGTCCAGCAGCGGAAAGATGACACCTTGGGCCATGAGCAGCGGCTCGCAGTTCCGCCCCGCAGCCCCTCCGGCGCTCAACTCGGAGGTCTGGACCAGGGACCTGAACGAAATTCGTGAAGTCGGCAGCAGCACCAGCACGAGGCGCACGGCCGAACAGACCACGATGGCCCGGTTCTGGTTCTTCACGGGGCCGCGCACCTACAATCCCATCGTCAAACAGGTCGCACTGGCCAAAAAGATGGATATCGAGGATTGCGCCCGGCTTTATGCGCTGAGTGCCATCGCCGGCGCCGATGCCTTCACCGCGGTGTTCGACGCCAAGTACACCTATAATCTCTGGCGCCCGGTGACGGCCATCCGCAATGCCGATCAGACGTCCAATCCGGCGACGCCGCGGGAGGCGGCATGGCTGCCGCTCGGCGCCACCCCGATGCATCCGGAATATCCGTGTGCGCACTGCATCACCGCTACCGCTGTCTCCACGGTTCTGCAGAATGTCGCCGGCAACGAGGTCGGCGAGATTGCGCTGGTCAGCCCGACCGCGCCCGGCGTCACCCGCAAATGGACGCGCTTGCAGGACTATAGCGACGAGGTTTCAAACGCCCGCATCTATGCCGGATTCCACTATCGCTTTTCCACCGAAGCCGGAAAGGACATGGGCCGGAAGATCGGTGAACTGACGGCTCGCACGCTGTTGCCGGGTGCCGTTGCGGCCGCGCAGCCGAAACCGTGAGGTGGCCGCGGGGTTACTCCCGTCAGGAGTCCAATTCCCTGATGGCGCGATTGGCGGCGATGACGGCGTCTTCTTCGGACTTGCTGTCTTCGGCCGTCACGAAGCCGCGGATCGCCGCGCCCCGGGTGATGGTGGTGGGCAGCACGATCGGCGTCATGTTGGCGCGCCAGAGTCCGGGCTGCCGCTGAAAGGTAATGATCCGGTAGTCAGACGGTTTGGCCATTGTCGTCCTTGCGCGAAGCAGAACCAATCGCTTCCGCGTGGTTCAGCAACCGCGACAGATATTGTTCAGTTTCGAGGTGGTTCGGGCGTTCTCCGCGAGGAAGGGATCCGTATACGCAGGTCGCGCGGCCTCTTTCTCGACTAGCTTGGGCCTTTCGATTTTCGGCGGCGAGGCGGCGTCGTGACAGGCGAGCCGGGCGCTGTTGCTTTCGATCGTGCGGCATTCCGGGCTTGCAGCAAGCGCGGTGTGTGCGAGGGCGCACAGCGCCAGTGCGGCGATAACGGTTTTCATCCATTTTCCTTTGCGGGCGGCATTGCCCCGAGCAGTTACATCGACGAATAGCGAACCGCACTTTTCAGCGCGTCGTCGATCTCGTCAGCCAACTCGGCCTCGCCGATCGCATGAAGCGCTGCCGCCATCGTCGATGCCTGCACCGCACTCATCGAAAGCGGTTCGCTGGTCTCATAGCTGAATTTGATGCGCCAGATTCCGCCGGGGTTGCGATGCGGCTCGACCAGCAGCGCCGGAAGATCGGGCAGTCCGTTCTCAAAAAGCAGTGCCGCGCGCGTCAACATGACGGCATCAAGTCAGCGCTGCAACATTTCAGGGATTGAGCACGAAAGCTCTGGCGCGACGGGAGGACTCGCATGCCACGACCGTGCGCCCTTTTGGGCGCAATAGCCATGCATTAGTTTGGGCGATCAGGTGGCCCGGAAATACAGCACGCCGTCGGTTACTTCCGAAGTCAGGCGTCCCTCGACCAGCATGTAGTTGACGTGGGCGATCAGCTCGCCCGCGGCAAAGCCCATCTGGTGGGCGTCCAGCACGTGCTTGTGGAACACGACCGGGACCAGTTGCTTCGAGGTCTGCGGAACCACGCGGCAGGCTTCCGCGATCAGGCGGCAGCGGTCCTCGTGATGGTCGGCCAGCTGCTTGATCCGGGTCTTGAGGCCGTAGAACGGCACGCCGTGGCCGGGCAGCACCATGACGTCATAGGGCAGCGTGGTGGTGAGGCTCGCCAGCGAAGCCAGATATTCGCCGAGCGAGTTCTGGTTGGGTTCGACCGCCCAGACGCTGACATTGGGCGAGATCTTGCTCAGCACCTGGTCGGCGGAAAGGAACAATTTGTCGGCGGCGCAATACAGCATCACCTGATCGAGCGCGTGGCCGCCGCCGGTGATGACCTTGAAGCGCCGGGTGCCGATGGAAATTTCGTCGCCATGCGAGATGCGGCGATAGGACGGGGGCAGGATCGACACCTGCTTCAGGTAATCCTGGCCGCGGCTCAGCAAGTTGTCAGTCAGGCTCTCGTCCATGCCGTGGCGGCGGAAGAACAGCCGCTGCGCGTTGCGCCGTTCCTCGGTGCCGCGGTTCTGGTGATAGACCGATTGCAGATATTCGACCTGCGACATCTGCAGGGGACAGTCGAAGCGCTCGGTGATCCAGCCGGCGAGACCGACATGGTCGGGATGCGAATGGGTCACGATCAGGCGCGAGACCTTCACATGCCGGAGCGGGCCCTCGAACAGCGTGGTCCAGGCCGCGATCGTCTCCTCATTGCCGAAACCGGAATCGACCATCGCCCAGCCGTCGCCGTCGGCCAGCAGATAGATGTTCACGTGATTGAGCCGGAACGGCAGCTTCAGCCGGACCCACAAGACGCCCGGCATCACCTCGACGACCTGATCCTGGCCGGGGTGATTTTCCCAGGGGTATCGCAGGGCTTCGGCGGAGGACTGAACGGTGTCTGTTTTCGAGTGCATGCTACCGACTTACCCGCACAATCGGCGCCGCGCTAGCCGAAAAAGCGGGTGCGGGTCGGGATAAAAGGCATGCCCGTCATTCCGGGGCGATGCGTAGCATCGAACCCGGAATCTCGAGATTCCGGGTTCGCATCTTCGATGCGCCCCGGAATGACTGAGAGTTGTGCGTTGCCCCTACGCCGCCCGGATATTCCCCAGGAACGCGTCGATTTCCTCGCGCAGCACGTCGGCTTCGCGGCGGAGTGCGCCGGAGGCGGTCAGGACTTCGCCGGCGGCGGTTCCGGCCTCGGTCGAGGCGCTGGAGACGCCGACGATGTTGCTGGAGACTTCGCTGGTGCCGCCGGCGGCATGCTGGATGTTGCGTGCGATCTCGCGCGTCGCCGCACCCTGCTCCTCGACGGCGGCCGCGATCGCTGTCGTGACGTCGTTGATCTCGCCGATCGTGGTAGAGATGCTGCGGATCGCGGTCACCGCCGTCGTCGTCACCGTCTGCATGCTGACGATCTGCTGGCGGATTTCGTCGGTGGCCTTGGCGGTCTGGGTCGCGAGGCTCTTTACCTCGGAGGCGACCACGGCAAATCCCCTGCCGGCTTCACCGGCGCGGGCGGCCTCGATGGTGGCGTTCAGCGCCAGCAGATTAGTCTGCGAGGCGATGGTCTGGATCAGGTCGACCACCACGCTGATGCGGGCGGCATTATCGGCAAGCCCCTGCATGGTGGCGTCGGTGGCGCCGGCCTCTTCGACCGCCTTGCGGGCGATCTCGGCCGAGGTCACGACCTGACGGCCGATTTCCTCGATCGACGAGGAGAGTTCTTCGGTGCCCGACGACACGGTCTGCACATTGACCGAGGTTTCCTCGGCGGCGGAAGCCACCGCGCTCACCAGCGCGCTGGATTGATCTGTTGTCGCCGACATGCTCTGCGCGGTGGTCTGCATCGAGCCGGCCGCTTCCTGCAAACTGTCCAGCGCTGATCGAACCGTGGTTTCGAACTCGACGATGCGGGCTTCCATGCGGGCCGCGCGCTCGGACTTGGCGATACGATCCTTGTCCTGGTCGGCGGTGAGGGTCCGGCCCTGGATCATGCTCTCGCGGAACACATGCAGCGAACTGGCCATCGCCGCGATCTCGTCCTTTTGGCGGGATTGATAGATCTCCGATTCGAGATCGCCGCTCGAGAGCAGCTGCATCGAACGCTGCAGAGTGCCGATCCGGCGCAGGATGTTGCGGCCGACATAGAGCCAGACGAACAGCACCGATCCGATCAAGGTCGCCACGCCGAGGCCGAGCATGACCATGGTCGCCAGCGAAATCTCCTTGCCCGCCTGCAGCGTCGAAGCGTCGGTCTCGCCGCGCACCCCGTCAACCAGCTGCTGCACGCTGATGCCGAGGCCGACATTGAGCTTGCGGGTTTCTTCCAGGATGGTCTGGCCGTAATCGGCGGCATCCAGTTCCTTCTGGCGGACCTTGAAGACGCCGGTCTTGCCTTCGCCCAGCGCCAGCAGGGCTTTGGAAGCGTTATCCAGCGCCGTCGTCAGCGAACCCTTGGGGAGTTGGTCGAGGTTCGATTTCACGCGCTGTTGCGCGCTACGCGTTTGCTTCTCGATGACCTCTAACGTGTCGCTGCTCTCCGATGAAAGCGCTGCCATCATATTGAACGCGGTCAAATTGCCGGCGGCGATGATATCGCTGATCTGTTCGACCGTTTTCTCCGCCTTGGTGGCTTCATCCTGGGAGAAGTTGGCGGCACCGAAAATGCCGTTGAGCTGGGTTTGGGCATCGGCCATCGCGGGTGCGGCGGCCTTGACGAAAGCGGCCTGGGCCGTGCGCAGCGCTTCATACAGTTTTTCGTGCTGGGCACCGGTTTCCAGCCGCTCGCGTGCGGCGCCGCCGAGGCTCTTGATCATGTCCTCGATGTTTTTCACCGTCTCGGTGAGGGCCGACACCGTATCCTTGTTGGCGCCGAATTTGGTGATCTCGCCGAGCTTTTGCAGGGTGACCTGCTGGGTCTCCTTCATCTTCTTGGCGCGTTCGTTCAGTGCCTCCTCGCTGCGGGAGGCCAGCAATCCCGGTCCCTGGCTGGCAAGGCTGGCGCTCTCCGCAGACAATTGCAGGCTGGCCGCGAGGCGGGGAATATCCCGTCCGCTGAGTTCGGTGAACGCCCCGCCGAGATGCCCCAACACCAGGCCGGCGCCGGCGCTGATGACGATCGCCATGCCGGCGATAACGGCGAAGGCCGCAAACAGGCTGCCCCTGACGCCGAATTTTGGAAGACCGAAACCCTTGAGCCTGACTTTTCCGATGCTGAACTGTAACGCCATTTGCCTGCCGCCCCGTACCGCTGCCCCTGGATGAATCCTCGCACGGCAGTATCCGGGTACCCGGTTAACAACTTTGGAAAATGCGGGCGCTTTTCGGGATTTTTGGCGCCGAACATTGTTTGAAAAACAAAAAGGCCGGCTTTGACAGCCGGCCTTTTCGCGCCTCCCTGCAGAATCGATCAGTACCGCGCGGCGACCGGGCCAGCGAAGTTGAACCGATAATTGACGCCGACCTTCAACGTATGCTCGTCGTTATGGAAGGTGCCAAAGGGTGCCAGCACGACCGGGGTCACGAAGCGGGTGCTGCCGAAATCGTAATACATGTACTCGGCCTTGGCCGACCAGTTCGGCGCGAACATGTATTCGACGCCGGCGCCGACGGTGTAGCCGTTGCTGTGATTGTTATCGAGCGCGAAGACGACGGGGGCGCCTGCGAAGGTCACGGTGTCGCGGTTGTCGGAATAGGCATAACCGCCTTTGACGTAGAGCATGCCTGGACCCCAGGTGTAGCCGACCCGGGCGGTGATCGAAGCGATCGCACGCTGGTTGTTGTTATAGACGAAGCCGTTGGGGAAGATCGCATTGAGGTTGTTCTTGCCGAGCCAGCTGTACTGACCCTCGGCGCCCACGACCCAGTTCGGCGCGAACTGGTAATCGGCGCCGGCCTGCACGCCGCCCAGCAGGCGGGCGCTGTAGTCGCTGAGCACGAGGCCGTTGAAATTGTTGCTGCCCGAGAAAGCGCCGCCGAGATGGCCGCCGAGATAGAAACCGGTCCAGTTGTAGAGCGGCCCGACATAGGACGGCGCCCTGTTGTAGGGCCGCGCGCCGAGATCGGCGCCGTAAGCCGGAGCCGTCGCGCCGAGGGCTGCGAGGGCGACGGTAGCGAGCAGGAACTTCTTCATGGTCTTCGTCTCCGGAAAAATCGTTGGGAGGCGCCGCATGCGGGCGCCGTCCATGGCGATCAGTTAGACAGCTTTTGAATAAAATGCTGTCACTTGCCGGGCACACCATTTGATAACCCAACCCATTGGATAACAAACGTTTTCTGTGCTTAACGAAGTCCTATTTTTGGTGCTTAACGGAGCCCTAATCGAAGTTTAACGAGAGCTTAAAATCGGCCCTCTCCAGCGAGGCTACGCGAAAGCTTTGCTCAACCAATGCGCCGCCGCACGTCGCCGCGCATCTGTTCGCGGAACGCCTGCCGGCGCGCCGGCCGGTCTTTTTCGCGGACGTCGTGGCGGTCGAACACGTTGAACATTTCCAGGATCGGATAGCGGTCGCTGGCCATCGCCAGGATGCGCAACAATTCGGCCACGGGGCCGCTCGGGCCGGTGACTTCCCATTTGCGTATCGTGGTGGCGCCGTCTTCGGGCGGCAACCCGCAGAGCTTGGCCATGTCGGCAACGGTCAGGGGTTGGCCGATGGCCTCACCAAGGTCTTCGCGCAATTTCTTCAATTCCGGGCCGGTCACGGGTTCTCCGTTCTAAATCGACTTCTGTGCGATACATCACACACCGGGGTCGGGGTGCGAGTTATACGCGGCGCAATCATCGCTGAGGAGGCCGCCATGCGCCGTGTGATCGAAAGCCTTACCCCCGACAGCCGCCATAACTACTGGCGTTGGGTCGCCGGTATGTTCGGCCTTTATGTCGTGCTGCTGGTCAGCGCCGCCGGCGTGTACATCAATCACGAATCATCGCGCAACCTGCGGCACGAAACCGCCGCGACTGTGGCGATCAAGGGGAACCGCGCGCCGTCGCATCAGGCGTCGATGCCGATGCCCACGCAGGCACGCTATTATTGATCGCGTTCAGACCCCGATCGCGTTGCGCGCCACCACGTCGCGATAAAACGACGCACTGAGCTTCGGCGTCCGGCGCTGGGTTTCAAAATCGACGTGGTAGACGCCGAAGCGCTTCTCGTAGCCGAAGATCCATTCGAAATTGTCCATCAGGCTCCACAGGAAATAGCCGCGCACCGGCACGCCCTCGGCCACCGCCCGCTGCAACTGCCGCAAATAGTTGCGCAGGTACATGATGCGGTCGAGGTCGTAGATCTTGCCGTCGGCATGCACCTTGTCTTCCGAGGAGGTGCCGTTCTCGGTGATATAGATGGTCTTGATGTTCCAGACCTTGGCGGCGAGCCGCGGCGCCCAATAGATCGTCTCCGGGCCGACCCGCAGCCATTCCGAATTCATGTGCGGAAACGAATTGGGGATCGGCAGCACCGACCAGCCCGGCTTCTTGTCGGATGCTGCGATGTAGAATTGCGGCGCGTAGATGTTGAGGCCGACGAAATCGTTGGGGGAGCCGATGATCTTCAATTCCTCGGCGGTGAATTTCGGCGCGTCCTTGCCGGAATATTCGAGAAAACCGTCGGTGTATTTGCCCTCCAGCATCACGCCGAGCAGGCCGGCGTTGAGTTCGCGCGTCGCCATCTCGGCGGCGCGGACGTTTTCGGGCGTGTCAAACGCCGGCACGCAGGCCGCGATATTCTCCGCCGGGCCGACCTTGGTGCCGGCGCGGCCTTTCGCGCGGATCGCCTGCACCGCAAGGCCGTGGCCCAGCACGACGTTATGCCGTGCCTGGTTCAATTCCGCCGTCGGCAATTTGAGCCCGGGCGCGTCGATGCCCCAGCCGTATCCGAAATTCAGGAAACGCCCGGCTTCGTTCAGCGTGAAGATGTATTTGACGCGATCCGTCATACGTTCCGCGATATAGCCCGCATAGTCCGCGAACGCCTTTGAAGTGTCGCTGGATTGCCAGCCGCCGACGCGATCCTGCAGCGCCTGCGGCAGGTCCCAATGATACAGCGTCGCATAGGGCTCGATGCCCTTGGCCAGGAGTTCGTCGACCAGGCGGTTATAGAAGTCGAGGCCTTTGGGATTGGGCTTGCCGGTGCCATCAGGGAAAATCCGCGGCCACGCGATCGAAAAACGATAATGCTTGACGCCGAGATCCCTGATGAGCCCGACGTCTTCCTTGTAGCGATGATAATGTTCGTTGGCGCGGTCGCCGGTGGTTTTGTCCTCGATCTTGCCCGGGGTGTGCGCGAACGTGTCCCAGATCGAGCGGCCGCGGCCGTCCTCGTTGACGGCGCCCTCGATCTGATAGGCCGAGGTCGCGGTGCCCCACAGGAAGTCTTTCGGGAAACGGGCAGGGGCGTGCGGGTCGGCGGCCGGCTTTGATTTGGTGTTGGCCGCATCCGCCGGCGTTGCGACCAGGCCGAGCGCGGAGAGGCCCGCCAGCTTGCCAAATTGCCGGCGCGAGAATTTTCCGGGCATTACGTTCTCCGTCAGCTTCGTTGCTGCCGGCTTGCGCGTCCCGGCCGGTGACATCGATCAGTATGTATCAATTTGATAGACCGAAATCCGGTCGATCTCGAATTCAACCACATTGGGAGACAGGCCGTCGACGAATCCGACGCCTTCCAACGTTTTCGAGCCCATCGCCAGGTTGACGATCATGTACATCGGCGCATCGAAGCCGACCGGGACCTTGATTTCCGACACCGGCCTGCGGTCTATGAAATAGATGATGCGATCGCGCTGCCACAGCACACCGTAATTGTGGAATTCGTTTCTGGTATCGGCGACCGCAAAGTCGAACCCGCAGCGTTCGACGACGCCGGTGGCCGGAATCCGCCAATGCGTGGTCATGACGATGTTGTCGTGCTGCTGTCCTCGCCCTTCCATCACGTCGATTTCCGGCGGCCAGCCGCCGTCATCGGCCAGCATCCAGAACGCCGGCCACACGCCGACACCGGCCGGTATCTTGGAGCGCATTTCGAAATAGCCGTACTTCTGCGTGAATTTGCTCTGCGTGGTCAGGATGCCCGAGATGTATTCATTGTTGAACAGCAGGGATCTCAGGTCGGGCGGGGTTCGGCTGGCGATGATCGAGAGAATGCCATCCTTGACCCGAAACGGATCGAGCCCGAGCGGCACAGTCGCCCGCCCGCCATAGACCGGATCGACATAGATCTGCTGTTCGCCATTATAGCTGGTCTTGCGCTTGAAGTCGGAGCCTTCGCCGCCCCAATAGCGCGCCTCCGGCCACGCGGCGCCACCCGCGTAATGCGGCACCCATCGCGCGTCGACCAGCGGATGCACGTCGAAATCATCGTGGAAGGTACGGCGCAATGACAGGGGTACAAGTGGTTCCTGCGCTTCGATCTTGCGGCAGCGTTCGCCAATGACGCCGGTCGGCACCTGCAAGGTGAGTTGCGGCGGGCCAAGCGCGGGATCGCTTTGCGCGAACGCCGGCATGGCCCCGAAAAGACAGCCGATCAATGCGAGAGCGTGCGGCCTCAACCTGCTGATCCCCCGGTTCACGCATGCGCGGACGTCGAAAGGATACAGCAGATCGCGGAAGCGAAAAAGATGATGCTATTTGATCGTCGCGTTCACCGTGATGACCGACGTGCCGGAAGCCGTCGGCCCCTTGCCCGTCGCCTTGATGACAAAGCTATCGCTTCCCCTGTATTTGGCCTTCGCCGTGTATTGGTAGGAAGACGCGTCCAGCTTCTTCAGCTTGCCGTGTGCCGGCTTTTGCGAAATCTCGGAGCTGCCGACCGTGCCGCGGATCCTGATCGGAAACAGGCAACTTTCCCCGGCCGCAAGGTCAATGTCGCCGGTGGCGTTCTCGCCCCAATTCGCCAGTGTGGTGGATGCGGAGCAGTCTGAAACGGCCCGCGCTGAGGACAGCGGCAGTATGGTTGCGGCTCCGGCGACAAGCGCCAAAGCGGCGGATTGAAACAAGCGAAATGCAGGCGTCCTCGTTTTCATTCAAATCTCACGCTGATCAAGATTCCCCGGATGAGGGCATATCATACGTTCGGTTTGGACGAGGAGGTGGCGTGTGAAAAGTTGACCGATGCCATGGATCGAAGGACATAGCGGGACTGGTGCTGCCAGACAGGATTGAACTGTCGACCTCTCCATTACCAATGGAGTGCTCTACCACTGAGCTACGGCAGCATGCCCGGTATCTAGGGAATCGGCCCCAAAAGGCCCCTACAGGCGGGCGGTTCTTGCCACAAGGACCCCTCTGGCGCAAGCACGCGGCGGGGCCTGGAAGGGCCCAAAATGGGCAAAAATTGGTGCGAAAGCGTTTTGGAGCGAAGTGGACACCCGGTTCGCGTCAAGAAAACGCGTCAAAACAAAAGCTAGAGCCCGGTTCTGATGCAATCAGAACCGAACAGGCTCTGGGCGGGTGGCTTACGGCTTCAAACCGGGCCAACTCGGGCTGATCCGGTTCCATTTCGTCAACCGGTGGCCACGGCCACCTCGCGCCGACGAATCATCCGCCCGGCAAGGCGATTGCGCGGCGGGTGGGCGAAATCCAATATGATCGGACGACAGAAAGCGCCGCGACGGCGTAGGCAACAGGCCCAGGATGACGGACGACCAGGAAAAGCGTGCGGAAAAAACCGGCCGCGATGTGAAAAACTCGCGGCAGCAACGGTTAAAGCTGGCGCTGCGCGAAAATCTCAAGCGGCGGAAGTCGCAGGCGCGCGGGCGCAGCGATGACGCCGCCGCATCTTCCGAAACGGCGGATGCCTCCCTAGATGACGCAGATGGCGAGAAGACGGGTCAGTAGCCGTCGGGGAAACCCGACTGCTCGCCGGGTGGCCAGCCTCTCCGCAAAGCTCTGATTGTTTTTTAGGTGGCGAGATGAGTGCAGACACCACGATCGCTGGGCCGGCGGCCGGCCAAACTTCCTTCGCGTTTCCGCGTCATGAGCAGACCTTCCCGGCGCTGACGAGCCGCGAGATCGAGCGCATGCGCCGGTTCGGCGAATTGCGCAGCTACAAACACGGCGAGGTGCTGTTCGAGACCGGCAAGCCCGGCCCCGGCATGTTCGTGATTTTGTCGGGCCATGTCGCGATCACGCTGCGCGACGGCCTCGGTCATGTCACGCCCGTGATCGATCAGGGCGCGGGGCAATTTTTGGCCGAGATCGGCCAGCTCTCCGGCCGCGTCGCGCTGGTCGACGGCCACGCCGAGGGCGATGTCGAGACGCTGCTGATTCCGCCGGAGAGGTTACGTGCGCTGTTGATGGCCGAAGCCGATCTCGGCGAGCGCATCATGCGCGCGCTGGTGCTGCGCCGGGTCAGCCTGATCCAGGGCGGCGTCGGTGGCCCGGTGCTGATCGGCCCGGCCTCGCTCGGCGACATGGCGCGGCTGCAGAATTTCCTCACCCGCAACGGCCAGCCGCATCACCTGCTCGATCCCGAGAACGACAAGGACGCCGCCGATCTCATCGAGCGTTATTCGGCAGAACGCAGCGATCTGCCGCTGGTCGTCTGTCCTGACGGCACTGTGCTGCGCAACCCGTCGGAGACCTCGCTGGCGCTCGCGATGGGCATGATCACCAACCATGCCCATGACAAGCTCTACGATGTCGCCGTGGTCGGCAGCGGCCCGGCGGGGCTTGCGACCGCGGTCTATGCGGCGTCGGAAGGCTTGTCGGTGGCGGTGTTCGATTCCCGCGCCTTCGGCGGTCAGGCCGGCGCCAGCGCGCGCATTGAAAACTATCTGGGATTCCCGACCGGCATTTCCGGCCAGGCCCTTGCAGGCCGCGCCTACAATCAGGCGCAAAAGTTCGGCGCCGAGATGCTAATCCCGGTGTCGATAAGGTCGCTGGATTGCTCGAAGCCCGATGGCCTGTTTGCGCTGGCGACCGAATGCGGGCAGTCGCTGCGCGCCAAATCGATCGTGGTCGCGAGCGGCGCGCGCTATCGCCGGCCCGACATCGAAAGCCTCGACGCTTTTGAAGGCCGCGGCGTCTGGTACTGGGCCTCGCCGATCGAGGCCAAGCTGTGCGTCGATCAGGATGTCGTCCTCGTCGGCGGCGGCAACTCGGCCGGACAGGCTGCGGTGTTCCTGTCCGCCCACGCGCGCAAGGTCTACATGATCATCCGCGGAGGCGGCCTCGGCGCCAGCATGTCGCATTATCTCATCGAGCGCATCGAAGCGACTGACAACATCGAATTGATCTTCAACGCCGAAGTGGTCGGCCTCGAGGGCGAGGACGCCTCGCTGCGACGCGTGCGCTGGCGCAGCCGCCTGGCGCCGGACGAGGTGCAGACCTTCGATATCGGCAACCTCTTCCTGTTCGTCGGCGCCGATCCTGCGACCGGCTGGCTCGAAGGCTGCGGCGTCAAGGTCGATCGCGCCGGATTTGTTCTCACCGGCATCCAGGGTGGACAAAATGGCGAGCGTCCGGTGCCGCCGCTGGAAACCACGGTGCCCGGCGTGTTCGCGGTCGGCGACGTCCGCTCCGGCTCGGTCAAGCGCGTCGGCGGCGCGATCGGCGAGGGCGCGCAGGTCGTGGCGGCATTGCACGGCTTTCTCGCCGATGGTTCGAAACCGGCGTTATGAGAAGTGAAAGCAGCAGCTTGCCGCAAATTCCGACTTCATCCTGAGGAGCGCGCGCCGCTTGCGCGCGCGGCTCCTCAGGATGAGGTCGGAGGTTTAGTAACGAAAACAGGAATACACCATGTCAAAAGGCTGCAGCCATATCGCCGGCATTCAAACCGTCACGCCGAGCGCGCTCGGCTGCGAGGAATGCCTCAAGAGCGGCAGCCAATGGCTGCACTTGCGGATCTGCCGCAGCTGCGGCCATGTCGGCTGCTGCGACGATTCCCCGAACAAGCACGCGACGGCGCATTTCCATGCCACCGGCCATCCCGTGATCGAAGGCTACGATCCGCCGGAAGGCTGGGGCTGGTGTTATGTCGATGAGGTTCTGTTCGCTCTAACCAGACGAAAAACTCCACACAACGGTCCGATACCCCGCTACTACTGAATCCTCTTTCAACGAAGAATGAGGAGGTTCGAATGCCACGCGTGCTGCGAATTTTTCGTGCCGTCGTTTTTGTCCTGTCGATGGCATTATCGGTCGCGTGGTTGCCTTCCAGCCCCTCATTCGCGCAGGCGCCGCAGAGCAAATTCGCCGAGGTCAACGGCGTCAGGCTGCACTACCTCGTTGCCGGCAAAGGCGATCCCGTCGTGCTGCTGCACGGCTTTGCCGAAACCAGCCACATGTGGCGGCCGCTGATCGCAAAACTGGCCGACAAGCACACCGTGATTGCGCCTGACCTGCGGGGCTTCGGTCAGTCGGCCT
>Ga0307517_10000649_pt1 | contig 59703 bp, 28 predicted proteins | sample 23_EM_MG_FD_194515 | JGI IMG/M metagenome (GOLD analysis project Ga0307517, IMG submission 194515) | Populus trichocarpa ectomycorrhiza microbial communities from riparian zone in the Pacific Northwest, United States - 23_EM | ecosystem: Host-associated > Plants > Roots > Unclassified | place... | reverse complement strand
TTCCTATTTGTGGAGATAGTTAATATCCGAGCGGTCCGACTGCCTCCGAGTGTTAGCCCACTCTAGGCGGGTGAGTTGGACAGCCCTGAGCTGAGCAGGGTGCTCGCCAAAGGTCAGAATGGTTGACGGGTGTCCTCTGGCTTTACATTATTCTACTTAACTAAAGCGAGAGACACCCTCTTCTGATAACCAACGATCCTCGAGAGAACTTATTGCGTGAAGCTTTCAGGCTTAACGATATTAAGTTTTACCGCTTGATCCTACTTTGAATTATCTTTATCTTTATTTTGATCCTTACTTCTACTTTGAGTCTTCGGTGTGGTCGCAATCTTAGGATCCGTCTTCCTCCAGAGTGCCCCTGTTACAAGAAGACAGCTGGACCCAAATAGTTGAGAATAATACTCCTTGTTATAATAGAATTTAAAGAACCAGGATCAGAGAAGAGTAATATATAGACTGCCTGCTCTGGCCTCCTCAGTCTCCTAACCTGCAATTCAGTAAAGCCTTGAAGGTATAGATTGAGACAGCGTTGGAAGAAATACATGAGCAGGCTGATGATATAGAGACTCCAATTTTGATCATACAAGTTGCATGGAGGAATATTCCAACTGAATGCCTTATGAATCTTGTCTGCAATATTCCCTGAAGGCTAGCCACACTTATTGCTATTAAACGAAAGGCTACGATAGATACTTTCATAATCAATAAGATCTTAGATTACTGTATTTAATATTCAACTCCATTTTTCTATTTTTAAAACCACCTATCTCCAAAAGTTTGCCTTACTTTTTTCAATCACACATTTTCTTCCTTTGTCATCCTAGGCTGCAAATGATAGTTGCAGTTTTATATGCTTTCCATTCAACTAACCCCCAATTAGCTTTCAGTTTGCCTCACTCATGCACACCCTCTATTACATACTCGAGTATGCTTCCATTCATCCTTATGCATAACATTTTAATTCCTCTCTTACCTCCTTTCTCAAGCCCAGATTCTACCCCCTCTGGCTTATAATAGGGTATGATACCTGTTTACTCTCACCAAAAATCTCAACTTTACTGTCAATTGCCTCTGGCAATTTTGACTTATTTTTTGAAATCAAACTACCACGACTAAACCCTATCGATTCTCAACTGCTTCACTGTTTCTTCCTCTTAAAATGATGTGTTTTGAGTCTGCCATCCACTCTCCGGTTTAGGCGTATTTGAGGTGAAGGTTTTAAGTGACTTGCGCTGTATCATACTGTACTTGTGCTCGTGTCAAGGTTGTGACCGTCAAACACTCTCTCTACCCGACTTTCATCTAGGCCAACCAGTGGAAAATAAATGTAAGCTATGATAGAATATCGTAGTAATAATATTGTAGGGATGCAATTCTAGGTTAAGTTGACTCAAAATATTATCTGGAGCGGAACTCACGTTGAGCTTGTGGGCACTTTCCGGAGAGTGTCCCACGGCCGCGGGTTAGCGAGTGACCCGGGTTAAGCCTGACCCACAACGCTGGCACAAGTACCGTAAAAACTCAAATAATCGGTCGGTGTGCTCTGTCGTTGGAGTTGCCTCCTCTGGTAAGGTCTGGTATTTTTTTGTTTTTTTATGTGTCTCAAGGGGCCAGAGCAGCTCTATTTTTGCTGCGTTCTTCACCCCTTTTCTAAAGTGGGCAATTCTCGACTACATAGCACACCGACCGATTATTTGAATTTTTACGGTAAGCTTGAGGGTTCAAAAAAATACTCTGCGAATATTTCTTGTTCCTCAATGAATGTGTGACCTGAACATTACTACCGGTACCAGTAGTATTCCTATCGAGGGTGCTCCTATGCCCTAATTCCCTCCCCCTACCAGACGAAATGGCTTAGCGCCCGCTTGAGCAGCTTCGACATAATCTTCGAGTAATCTACGGAGGGACAGTGCCTAAGTTTTGTATGTTCCACAAGCGAGGTTTGCTTACAAAACTTAGGAGTTGTATGGCACTGCTGGCAGCAGTTTCTCGAATATCTACGCTTTGGGATGTAACAAAGATGAGGCATAGAGTACCACCCCCCAGTCCATCGGTGCACCACAGAAATCCTTGGCCTAAGATATATCTTGCTTTGAAGCGCTAAGTAATTTATTTCTAATTAGGGAAGGACATTCTCTAAAATTAATGCAATTAATCCTGTTCCAATTAAGGAAAATTCATTTCCATATTGAGTTATTTTCTTAACCAGATCTCTTGGGCGCAGCACCCGACGGACTAATGGATAGTGTGGTTCAAGATAAGACTCCTACGAGCAGATGCGAATCTGCATTGACATAAATCGCTCACAAGGCGTTGTGTAACGAATTTCAGATCAAGTGTCTGGAGTGTTGTCCTCAAGGCGCAAGGCTGTATTAATACCGTCAGCCCCGCTTTTCCTCAATTTCAAGCAATTGCTCTAACTGCCCCGAGTTAACCAACACCCCGCTCTCAACAGCATTCACAACAGCGAAAATCGAAAAAATGTCACATGCTCCCAGCAATAATCATCACTCTTTCAACACCACAAACTCTCACAACAACATCATCAATAACTACATCACCCCCGATGACGAGTCTAAAATATTGGCTTGGCTATCTCCACTAGAGCCACGGGTACGGCATCGTGACATCGGAGACCAGCGGGTGGACAGTATAGGAGCCTGGCTGCTAGAAAGCCAGGAATTCAAATGCTGGCATAACAATGGTAGTCGGGGAGATGAAACTAATCATCCCACCTTATTCTGCCACGGAAATGGAGGAGCGGGAAAGAGCTTCATGATGTAAGAGAGTGGATCACTACCGGGAATCAAATAATGGTATTACTGACAGATTGCGATGACAGCTCACTAGTAATAGACAAGTTGTGCGATGAGATCATCGCAGAGGAAGATACTGCCGTTGTTTGTTTTTACTTCGACTATGCCTCCCAGAATGAGCAGTCACCGGTAAACATGCTGGGTTCTCTACTACGACAGCTTGTTCACGGATTGGACCCAATTCCCGAACCGGTGGTCCAGTGCTTCCGAAAGGAGAAAAGGGCTATTGGGGGTAGGGGACTACAAGTGTCGGGGATTGTGGAGATGTTCCAGATTATCACAGCCACAAAACGCACGTTTATATGCGTTGACGCACTTGATGAATGTGTGCCGAAGAATCGAACGATAATTCTTGAATCACTAGGAAAGATTGTGCAGGGGTCGCCGGACACTCGCATATTTTTGACCGGAAGGTCCCATATCCGGAGTGAGGTGAAAACGAAATTGAATGGTGCGGCAATGATGAACAGCTCACTGGAGGCGAATATTATGGAAAGCATTCCCGAAATATGCTCGGAAACGTAAGTAGAAACCAGTGCAAGAGCAAAGATGCGCAAAGATGCCTCAGGATAATGGCTGACATATTCCAATCTAGCTTCCTACTAGCCTCTCTTCACATCGAGGCAATCCTGCGGGAAACTAGTATCGCTCGGCGAGGGGAAAGGCTAAAGTCATTGAAAGATGGGGCAGGGTTAGGGGATGCATATGGTGCGACCCTAGAGCGGATAAAGGCGCAGGGCGGGGAAAAGACAAAACTCGCGACGGCCACTCTCATGTGGATCTGTCACGCGGAGCGGCCGTTACAGGTGGATGAGCTGCGTCACGCGCTAGCAGTGGAGATAGGAGCAACAAATTTCGACAGCAAAAATGCCCCTTCGATAGCTGCATTGCTAAGTTGCTGCCAAGGACTGATCACCGTCGACAAGGAAGCTTCGACTGTCCGATTAATCCACTTTACAGCCCGAGAGTATCTCCACGCCCACCCAGACCTCTTCAGTCGACCTCACTCTGCAATTGCAGAAGCTTGCTTGACCTATTTGAATTCACAACAGGTCAAGGACCTCTCATCCCGCCCTCCCCCCGCCTACCAAATCATGCCATTCCTCGACTATTCTTCCAGGTATTGGGGAACACATGCGAATAGGCAACTCTCGGAGCACGCAAGGACCCTTGCACTAGATCTTTTGAACCAGTACAAAAATCACCCATCTGCCCTATCGCTCTCGAAACAAATACTGCCTCTGAGATATGTCGGACGCCCAGATGCCTCCCCGCGCTTCTCAGGATTACATTGCGCGTCTTTCTTCGGGATTCATGAACTTGTGACTACACTTATGAATGCAAAAGGTTGCGAGATTAACCAAGGCGATTGCGCGGGCAATACACCACTCTTATGGGCGGCGAAGAATGGGCATGATGTAGTGGTCAAGCTACTGTTGGGACGGGAAGGTATCGATCCAGACAGGCCAGATTATCAAGACGGCACGCCACTCTCGTGGGCTGCTGGAAGAGGGCATGAAGGGGTTGTCAAGCTACTCCTCGAACGTGAAGATGTCAAACCCGATAGGCCGGATAGCCAAGGTGGTACACCACTCTTTTGGGCTGCTAATTCCGGACATGAAGGGGTTGTTGGGCTATTACTTGGCCAAAAGGATACTGACCCCAATCGCCAAAATAACATTAATCGAACACCACTCGGGTGTGCTGCATTGGAGGGACATGAGGGAGTGGTTAGGCTACTACTAGGGCGAGAAGATATCGATCTCAACCGGCCAGGTGAGAAGGGTGGTACACCACTCTTTTGGGCAGCTACTTCCGGATATGCAGGGGTTGCCAAGCTACTACTTGGCCGAAAGGATATTGACCCCAATCGCCCAAACAACATTAATCGAACACCACTCGGGTCTGCTGCGTTGGAGGGACATGAGGGAGTGGTTAGGCTGCTACTAGGGCGGGAAGATATCGACCTCAACCGGCCAGATGAGGACGGCAATACACCACTCGCGTGCGCTGCTGGAAGCGGGCATGAAGTGGTTGTCAAGCTGCTCCTCGAACAGGAGGGTGTCGAACCCGATACGCCAGATAATAAAGACAGTACACCACTCTATTGGGCAGCTAATTCCGGACATGAAGGGGTTGTTGGGCTATTACTTGGCCGAAAGGATGTTGACCTCAATCGCCCAAACAATATTAGCCGAACACCACTCGGGTGCGCTGCGTTTGAGGGACATGAGCGAGTGGTCAAGCTACTACTAGGAAGGGAAGATATCGATCCCAACCAGCCCGATGGTAGCGGCTGCACACCACTCGGGTGGGCCGCTGGAAAAGGGCATGAAGGGGCCGTCAAGCTACTCCTCGAACATGAAGATCTCGAACCCAATATGCCAGATAACCAAGGTGGCACACCACTCTATTGGGCAACTCATTCCGGACAGGAAGGGATTGTCAAGTTACTCCTTGGCCGAAAGGATATTGACCCCAATCGTCCAAACAACAATAATCAAACACCACTCGGGTGTGCTGCATTTAAGGGATATGAGCGAATGGTCAGGCTACTACTAAGACGGGAAGATGTCGATCTCAACCAGCCCGATGATAGCGGCTGTACACCACTCGGGTGGGCCGCTGGAAAAGGGCATGAAGGGGCCGTCAAGCTGCTCCTCGAACGTGAAGACGTCAAACCCGATAGGCCAGATAATCAAGACAGTACACCACTCTATTGGGCAGCTAATTCCGGACATGAAGGGGTTGTCAAGTTACTACTTGGCCGAAAAGATGTTGACCTCAATCGCCAAAACAACATTAATCGAACACCACTCGTGTGCGCTGCATTGGAGGGACATGAGCGAGTGGTTAGGCTACTACTAGGAAGGGAAGATATCGATCCCAACCGGACAGATCAGGATGGCCGTACACCACTCGGGTGGGCTGCTGGAAAAGGGCATGAAGGGGTTGTCAAGCTACTGCTAGAACGTGAAGGTCTTGAACCCAATAGGCCAGATAACCAAGGTGGCACACCACTCTATTGGGCAGCTCATTTCGGACAGGAAGGGGTTGTCAAGTTACTACTTGGCCGAAAGGATGTTGACCCCAATCGCCCAAACAACATTAATCGAACACCACTCTAGTGTGCTATTGTGAATGGACATGAAGGTGTGGCCAAGCTTTTACAAGCCCGAATATCTGTGGAAAGCGTATATGCGCAGCCGCCCTACCGGCTGTGAGAGAGTTAACACCAAGTAATAACCCGGAAACCCAATCGATTATGCTCAAACTGCGTAGGATCCCTCCTCCTCTAGCACTATCTCTGGTCAGCCTCCGGGAGCCTTGTTCACGCTGTCGCCACCATCGCCATCCTCCCTATTTCCCTTGTGCGGCCCAAACACAACCTTGAAGTTTCCTCCTGCCATCATCGGTGGAAATCCAACCGGTACGTAAAATTATACCCCTCGAAGCATCCCGACTTTTGGTAATGTTTATTAGTGAAGGCGCACAAGCTCCTGTTTACAGTGCCCAACATCCCGCGACCGGCAGAATCTCTCCTTCGCGACTCGTGTCATTTATCTTGATCCCCTTCCTCTGGTGGAATATATCCTCTGTTCCAAAATTCCCCTCCTTTTATTCTTCAATTCCCCTTATGCGCCGATATTTATTTATTTCCTGCGTGTTATCTCCTACTGGCGGCAGATATAGATAGATAGACAGATAGATAGATAGATAAACTGCACATAGATTTTCCTTCCCGATAGCGGTGGGCCTAGAATAGGCGTCGCAGGCGCTAGCGTAGGGAAGGCAATGAACTCTAAATGTTTTGTTTCTGGGTCAGTAATTCTTTTCCGGACTATATAATTCTGATCCGCACTTGGAAAGCACATTCCAATCTCTTCCGAATTTATGCTTTCCTCGCCTCACCCGCCAAGGAATCTAGCTCCTAGCTATAAGGCACTCGAGTGGCATCTGCAATGAATTCAAAGGCCAGGACGCAATGGATCGTAAATATATGCGAGTCTCCCAAACCCTATACTGTAGGCATCCCGCAAATTTTAGTTGAAATAGACCTACTGTCATCCACATTCATTTAGCCAAGGGGTGATATATGGTGCTAGCGATGGCCACGGTCATGATCGAGCATATAGCTGGGGCAATGCTCGATCATGATCTAATAGACGGGACCCCATGATCGAATGATCGATGAAACTAGGGGACCCTGGTCGAGTGATCGATCACAGCCACTGCGCGAGCATAGTTGAGTTCAGTTGATTATAGTCGACTATACTCGAATATGATCAATCTTGCGTCTATCAGAGATGAAATACTCACTGAATAATATGTATTATGAGTATTTAGTATTCACACTTTGTATTGTAACAAGAACAGAAGATCTATACTCTGTCGTCCACCTGGTGTGTGATATCACGGTAATTTTTGGCTGACCCAGAGCCATTGTTGAAAAGGGTTTATTGGAAGTCACCGACCGCATGCCCCCCCTAGCCTCCCGTTATATAAAAGTTCATCCTATGATATCACCGAATCACGAAAATGAGTAGAGTGATCAGTCATGATTCCAGATGCTTCAAGTAGACTCGATCGTGATGGAGCAAATCGATGAGATCATGCATGCTCTGCTCGATCATGATCCGAGCGAGGGACCCCTATGATCGAAGTGTGTGATTGAGCAGACTGTAATTGCCCAAAACTCGATCACGATCTGATCTGATTGTGTGCATCACTATCTATCTATCTATCTATCTATCTATCTATCTATCATACTTGGCCGATTCAAAAGTCTCCGGAAATCTTGGCACCAAGTTTCCAGGCGAAAGATGTGAGGTAGCGCCCCAAATATTTCCGGAGACTTTTGAATCGGCCAAGTATATCCCCGTAACTGCGGATCCACCATAACAAGACCAGCGCCAGCAGATCAGTCCCAGTCTCAATACCTACCGGGGTGGGCGCAGACTCCATCCAACCTAGTGCCTGCCAGAACGGGGGCTCAAGTCAGCTAGGCCCTGGGCTGGTGCCAGAGATAGTTTGAGATCATTACCTATCACTCGCCCCCGTCAAACTTGCTGTCTTTTTTTTTCTCCTTCTTTTGCGGGATATTGGAGGCACACGTCGCGAGGAGGCGGGCACATGAACCTTGAGAGACTTAGCTTCTCCTCATCGCTACAGCAGCTCTTCGGTAAACATCAACAAGCACATCCTAAGACCCCCGGCATTCCCCCCCCCCTAACGTGGGGAAAATTATGAATTTAAAACTAACTTGCTCAGTTCTCTTTTGTGCTTAAGAGGTTTCCCCCCAAGGGATATTTGTTCAGGGCAACCGCCGTCGCGTTGATGGTCTTCCGACAGGCTTTAGAAGAGGTCCTGTTTGTAGTAGAGGGGTGACGGCCAGCGCCCGGGCCCGAGGATATCCAAGATCTCCGGTGGAGAGACGGAATCGGCGTGCTCCTGATGAGCAGTAGAAGTTTCAATAGCGAGGGATATTCTAAGGAGCAGGCGGGGTTCAAATCCTGTCTGAGAACGGATTATAGCCTATGATGCCAGGATTTGTCTGCAACACCCTTTAAAAAGCAAAATTGAGCATAACTAATCACCTAATTCGGACACAGAGCGAGCAAGTTTTGGAGATTTCGCGTGGCCTGTTGCTACCTTCAGATATTCTCAACCCTGTCGTATCACCTATCCTCACGGCTAAGGCATGTACTTGGAAGCAAGCCATCTTTGGGAACATTTGTTTCGGCTTCTCTTTTAAGAAAAAGTACTATTTATCCTTTCACTTCGTCCAGGGCATCCAAACAGGATATGAAAATCTAATATAAAGATCCCATCACGGATCTACTGGTATTTCATGTTCCAATCCCACCCATATGTACCCACTCTACCTACTCCGTCCGACCAAACCCGCTAATAATAAAAAAGCACAAACACAAACAGAAAAAAGGTTATGCTAGTCATGGCTCATCCAAACAAAAGAGACAGAGACTAAGTAAGGTTGAAAAGTAGAATAAGTTAAAAGAACCCCATTGAAGAAAAAGAACCCCGATAGCGCTATGGACAAAAGGAAATCTATGTTCGAGTAGCATAAGTGTTTTGCCGTCCTTGCACCCAACACATAACACAGAAAATGGAAATCAAAGCAAGGAGGCAACAGAAAATTTACAAAAGAATAATTAGGTACCTGGTAGGTAAGTAAGTGGTAGCAAAGGATAGAAAAATTGGCAAGCAGGGCAAAGCAGATAGTGGAAAAAGGCCATCAGCGATCAACCCAAGTATGATACTCAAACTTTTTTTTCTCCCCCCTACTCGTTTCCATCTCGTTCCTTCTATCCGCCTCCCCATTTTCGTCCTTAGTGTTCGTCCAGCCCCCACATACGCCCCCCAACCTTCTGGCTACCAAATCCAAATCATTAAACACTAACCTTTGCCCACCTTCTTCTTTCCAAACCCGGGAAGTCGCCACTTCTTTTTATCCTTCATGCTCCCCGAAATGCTTCCTTCTTTCTCTTCTCCCCCTAGTCTTATTGGTGCCGCCGGCGGTTTATCGTAGGCTCTCGCAGGTCTTCCCAAAATGCCGTCCGTCATGGCCATCGTATCCAACGCACCCCCAAAATCTATTTCAGGCAACTGCATACTATCCGGTAGCTTGTACCTCTCCTGTGTTGTAGCCGGCTTAAGGTTATAGAACGAAAGATCGATATTAGGTTCGGGTTTGGTAGGGTATACCGGTCTCTCTTCAGGAGGTGTGACAGGCTTCGAAATTGTAAAATCGCCTATCAGATTGACTAGCTTTGGCGGCTCCGGTAAAGTCTTTTCTTGTTTAATCGGCGGTTGAACGGACTTCTCCTGTTTTGTCGCCAGTACGGGCTCAGCCCGCCTAGGCACCGGTTGAGGAGCCGGGTCCGGCCTCACCACCTCCGGCTCTGGCAGTTTCTTAGCCGGTTGAGGCGTACTACGGCCCGCAGGTGAAACCTCTTCCCGTTTTTTATCCATCTTTGTCGCTTGGGTGGGCCTAGGTCGGGGCGATGGAGTGGACCGGGATGACTTGTCGGGTCTAGGGGTACTCTCCCGTTGAGGTCCAGGGCTAGGCAGCGGAGATTTGGCGCGCCTTTCTTGTTTTTCCTCGACTTGAGGTCGATCTAACTTTTGTGTGGGCTGTTGCTTGGTTCCGGGTAACTTGGTCTCCAGTTCCCCAACCTGCGCCCATCTGACCTCTGGCTTCTTAACCCCGGTCGGTTTAGCTTCTGGATCAGTTTGCATAACCTTTGATTGAGCAACCTCCTGTTCATCACCCTTCACCATGCCCGAATCAACTGCACTTACCGCTAACGCGGAAATCGGAGGAGATTCCTTGGGCCCCGGTGACTTGGGCGGCACCTCTTGTCGCCCAATGGCTCTTAGTGTTGAGCGCGGAGTGGCTTCACGTTGGGGCGGCGAAGGCTGACGAGGTGGTAAGGGCTCTTGCGGGGGTGGCACTTGAAGCAGTGGCGATGACTGGCGTGGCGGTGGCTCTTGGTGGGGTGACTGTGCTTGCTGGTGCGCCTGTCTTCCGTCCGTTGGTTCAACCGGTACCTCCGACTCTCTCTCCGACTCCTGCCCTAGCTCTGGTGAATCCGCTGAGGGAGATCTCCGCTGAGGGATGAACGGAGGACGGGGTTGGGGAGTTGGTCCGCGGTGATTCCATTGTGAAGGGTCAGGCAGGAGCTGGGGTGGCCTCTTCTGTGGGTTCACACCGAATGGTTCGATGGGTGGGGGAGAATTTATTCTCTGCCGAGGATATTCTTCGATGTTTGTAAGTTCGGCCCTCTTGTCCAGAGTCAAACATTTCCTGGCTCTCGCTGGCGGAGGCCAACATGGCTCCCCATCATATTCCTCAAATTCCGTCAATCTTCTCTGAGCACCGCCTGTTTCGGACTCAGAACTGTCGGCGCCTAGACGAGATATGGAGGTAGAGCCCCCCAAAAAGCCAGGCGGTCCAAAATGTGACAAATTTGACACCCCCTCAGCATCCGCCGCTGGAGTGGAAGCAGGCAAATCCACCGGCAGTTGCGTATTTTCTATATTGGAAGCTTTTGGCTGCATTTCGGTATTCAACTCTGAAGTTGCATTTAAATCTCCCAGCCCGTTCCTTCCTTCGCCCTCCTGAATGACCCTTAGCAAAGCCGTCAAGCGATTATCCTGCAAGCGGAGTTCATCCCTGCACCCTGCACAGATGCGGATAGCGCACCACCCACAAACAAAACGATACTCTGCGGGATCGTCACTTTTGTCCATAGTCCCAGCGGTGCCGCGACGTCCCATAGTCTTGCATGTCATGCAAGGGACCTTGTGGTGAAGGTTGTGAACTTTGTGCATTACCTTGTGCTGGGTCATGCAATCCAGATGTGTGAGGTGGAATGGAGAGTACTGGACGCGAGATATTTTGGGGCCAGCCATCACTTCCTCAGGTGTGGTATTATATGATATCTGAGCAAAGTGCAAGCCTTCGTGGAAGAATGGAGCGGATTTCAGGGGGCGGGATATTGTGCGTTGCTGTAGAGGATATGGATAGGCTGGGTGCTGGGGATATTCAACAGAGATCTGTGGATTTGGAGGGCCATGGTTTCGGGGGTAGTATGGCACAGGAGACCCCCGGGCTTGCTCTAAATTCGGGGCCTGGCTTGGGGTGACAAATTCTTCCGAAGAGGATTTAGTACTAGGAACTTTTGGCTCTAGTGGGGGTGGGGACTCGGTAGACTCTAGCGACTGAGTTGTGGGAGAAGATGAGCTGTCGCCTGTTTTCGCAGACGACGAAGATGAATTGGAATGAGGGAAGCCATCCCCAGACCTGATGGGCCCTGGCCTCTGTGGCGGCTGGTAGTAAGCACTCTGTTGGGGAGGAGGCTGTTGTCGCGGGTGGTGGAGCCGACGAGGAGGATACTGCATCTGTCGATTTTCAACCGGAAAATTCCGTCTAGAATACATTGCCGGAGTCACTGTAGCAGAGGAAGAAGCGCTAGAGGCAGCCGAGTATGTGCGTAGATTAGATGGGAGATAAGTGCCGCTAGTAGCAGGAGCTCTAAAAGCAGGTCCGGCTGCGGGCGTTGGTGCTCTCAGTGGTAATCTCCGTATTTGTGCATTAGCGGGTTGTCCCGGGCCTGGAGGTCGCAGAGGTCGAGGAGGAAATCTCTGGCAGGGAGAATTCGTAATTTTTTGAGGCGGATGTGGAGCAGTATTAAAGTCAATGGATGTGCCCATCAATTGATTTGTGCTCGGACCAATAGTAGTAGTCATGTTGCCTGCACTCGCTTCCCGGCCAGTACCATTAGGGTCAGCCGCAACCCTGCCTGAGTCCGACCCACTTCCCTGCCGTTTGTCAACCCGATCGCACTTATTCTTGTCGTTGCCATCCTCAAAATTGTCGCCATCCTCAGGATGTTTCACCGTAGCAGTCTTGTCGATGTTGTCTTCCCAAGAGTGCTTCAACATAGTACTACCACAAACACCCGCAGATTTGATCGCCGCATTGTTATTACCCTGACAATCTTCCAAGCGTTTGACAAGTAATTCTCTGCTCGCGGGACCCCCATCGTCGTTTCCCGATCCTCCGCAATCCGCTCTCCTCATCCCACTTGCACTCCCGTTCCCACCCTCTGATCCTTTAATATTTGGTGATGATCTAAAGCCGAAACGTTCCTTCAGGCTCAGAGACCTTCTGACTCTAGTCCCAACACTACCGATGGTGCTCGCATTATCGATACTGCTCCTAACACTATCGTTCGCATCATCGGCTCTTGGTCCCGCCTTCTTGAGACGAGACGTGCCACGAGAACGAAAGGAAAGCATCCACTAAATCGGCTGACCGACTCGAGCTTATCGGGCTGGTTTGGTGGTAAAGGATGGGGAAAAAAAGAGAGGGAAAGAGAAAATGAGGGATCGTGAACCCGGGCTGCCTAACCAGAAGGCGGGCGAAACTGCAGGATTTATCTAGAGGAATTCGTCGCCAGTTTTGTGCTATCCTTGAGCCGCCGAAATGATCAAACTTATCATATGCCACCCACGCGCCTAAACAGCTAAGCGACACAGACCTGTCAAACTCTTCCGGCACAGGAAAACAATGCAGTAGTCACAACCTACCAAGACCTGATATCGTGAAACCCCGATATGGATGGTTAAGGCCAGACAGCCCTTTCGCAGCCTCCGCGTGCTAGAGGGGTGTCGTGACTTTCCTCCTATAATGGGGGAAAGCAAAAGACGAGTGTAATTTTGCAACAAACCCCAATCGAGGCTCGTCAATCGCTTTGGACCGCAACGAAACGATGGGATGAATGTGCGGGCGAGAGGGCGGGAGGGGATTTCCTATAATTAACCTTATTTTATTTTTATATTTTTTTTGCTTTCCCCACAACGAATTGTTTCCAAAGTTCTTTCTAAAGTATACTTTTTTGGGGAGTGGAGAAAACAAACAATCGGAATAACGAGTGCTGATAGCTCAAACCAGGGATTATCTCCACTCCACTACTCGTCTCTCCACACTTACTCACACAAGTGCCGAATTCCAGAGGGAGGGGAGGAATTGGATAGGATAGGATAGAACAGGATAAGAGGGCGAATGAGGGGGGAGGAAGGTGAGCGATGGCGAGGATGAGGATGACGAAAAAAGAAGGGAGCTGGTGGAGGGGAGGGAGGACAACTCTACTGGGTACGGCGATGAAGAGAAAGGACTACGACAACATTGAGCACAAACCAGTCGCCAACATTCAGTATATTCACTAAACCAAGTGCACGTGCGAGGGCTCACCAATTCGCAAAGCAACCGGAAATGGGCTGCCAAAATCCTCGAATCTGGGCGTAAAACACCAGTTCTTGGCATTTTTATTCATAATTGACGAGTCCTGCATTGTACCGATGTCAAGCCTCTGCTAGGACAGCCGGGCCACCGTACGAAATGGGGTCGATGGTGGCGGACTGTTCTGTAGGTATCGATTCTAGCACGACATGGTATGTGTAGGCATGTCTCTCTTTACGATACTGTATCTGTGTGTATGTGTGGGTGCTCAACCGTACCCGTACAGTACAGGTACCAGTTTACCGCACGCAGAGGTACGAGTACTCGAGTACAGCAGGGTGGCTCAAGAGTTCGTAGAGTAGGTAGGTGGTCGCCGTGAGACAGAAATGGGTGACGTGGAATAATGAACAAACCCCCCGCACGCAGCGGGTTGGCCTGCATCTCTGGTCAATCCCCTCTCGTTTCCCCATTTCCTTTTCTCGACAAAAGAAGCCCGATCCCTCCTTCCGCTCTCTGGATAGCCGGTTGGACGAATGAATTGCGGGGGATTCCCACAATAATAGTATCACATTATATAGTCTATCCCTGTAAGGTACAGTGTTTGGGTGGAGAAGTTTGAAGTGGGGGAATAAAGATGTTTTTATGGATGGAGATTCCTGCCTACCATCGCTGTCGTTGTCGCTGCACCCGTGCCCGTGCCCGCACCGTATTAGCCTGTCCCTCCTCGCTAAAAATAAGAAAGTGAGTCAGTTGCTTGTATCGGGCACTTTTCCCAGGCGAGAAAAACCCGAAAACATGGATTAAAGAAATACAGAGTGCCACTGGTAACTTATGGCAAAATCCATGTGTATCTGAGACCCAATACAAAATATGCCCTCCCGTTTTCAGCTCCTTCTTGTCTGGACAGGTACAAGTGGCTTGTGCCAGTGCAGCAGGCGGGATGCCGAGCTGTTGAGGCTGGCATTCTCCCCAGAGCCAGGTCGCCAAGGTGGTGGCTGTAGGCGTAACGTCATCGCACCACCATCCCTGTTTTCTGCGCTCTTTCCGATCAAAATTGCATGGGAGATGCGAGGACGCTCCCCGATAGACTACAGCTTTTTGGCCCTCGGGTAGAGGGATACGATACTATTAGGAGTACTCGTCGTACTTGTAAAAGCTCTCTCGCTCCCTGTCGTAGTCATCAATCAAGTGTACTCGAGTACTGCTCTCATCACTTGTTTTTGTTTTTCTCCTCATCCCTTCCGCATTCGTTCCCCGAGTCGCCTCCAGTCGGACAGCGCACGTGTCTTGGTGACGCCTTCGTGTGAACCGCGATTCACCTAAGCTACCTTCCATTCGTTCTCTATTTATCTGCATATTTACTACCCAAGACTGCTCGAGCACCATCGTGAGTGCAAATCCAGGGATGAGGAGGGCACAGCGGAGCACTGTACTAAAGTAGAAGTGAACAACAGAAGCAAATAACAAATACCGTAACCCACCCTGAAAGTACTTGTACCTTGGCCGTCGAGCGGAAAGAGTATCCGTCCTGGCCCAGTGTTTACGTTGGTGACGCTCTTGGCACTCAGCCTCACAAACCCGTGTAGACTATTGCACGCGAGCATCAACTGCTCGAGCACCGGCGCGCCAACCCCTCCACCGGCCGGAAGCAAACTCCCATACCCGACATGCACAACTTAAAGCACGAGCACGAGCACTGCACGCGCCGCGTCCTCGAGTACGGTACCGGTATCGGTACTCGAGTATATCAAAAATGCCGGTACCGATATCGCGTGAAAGAAACAAAGAAAATAACTCAACACACCACGGGCAAGCTCTATCTCAACCCGCCTGATTGGATACAACCCGTTTTGCCTCATTCGCTTGCCCCTAAATCCCACTGGTTCAGTTCCTCCACCGTTCATGTGTTCCATGCTTGCATCGACAGCCTGCCGTGTAACTGACCAACGCCGCCCTGATCGAGATAACGGGGGGGCGACCCAATCAGGGCGATTTTCGCCCCGGTGTACGCAGTTGCAACACGAGTTCACGTAGCGAGAAGGAATTGGATACCGGTACCTTTGTGCGAGGAGGGAAGAGGAGGAGAGAAGAGTTTTTGTTGCTGATAGTTTATGGAGAGTGCAGGACGGTAGGTTAGGAGAAGCTAGGCTCAATTGGTGCATGTCTTATATTGTCTGCCGTGAGTTTGTTACTACATTAGACGCACTGTGTATCGTGTACGGTACCGTGTGCTAGTACGAGTATAGGACAGCGCAGAACTATCCGGCAGAAGCGCAATTCAATGTGGGAGCTTAAATCTAATCTAGCTACTAACTTAGGGACTTCATTGCAACTCGGCCTAACGAGTCGGCATCCAACTCCTCAGCCTTCCAATCCTCCTCACACTGCACAGCTCGAGCCAATCAACAGGCGGCGTGATCCGTCATTCATCATTGTCGATTATCTCCACCAGCCCTCTAACATCCGTACTCAGAGACAAAAGCCCAAAGCAGGATTATCGGTACGAGTAGTGTTTTCCTCATGCAGTAAAACCCGAGCAGGCTTAGCGTGCTAGATCTTCATCAACTAGTGTTAGCAATTCCCGTGAACTAAACCTATCGTGGCTCAATGCCGCAATTCCAGCTAAGAGTCCGATAGTGGAGTACGGTACCGGTACACGGGCTTTTTACGCAATTCGAGCAATGGGGATGTGGTAAACGCCGGCAATCTGTGCACATCTGAGCGCCAATACTCGAGCACCAAGTACTCGTACACCTCCTATTTTCGGGCACTTCTGATCAAGGAGGAGCACCCTGCCGATAGAATCAAACCACGGAACCAAGGGGAAAAAAATCGCAGCTCAGATCCTCCCCATACGCATTCTACTCATTCCTCAGCCGCGTGCCACCGCCACGATCCAATCTGATCCAATCGAGTTCAACCGACCTCGCCTATCTCCCAAGACAATTCCACCCATCCCCGATTTTTCAGGCAAGCGATTCCGGAAAAGGAGAATACCGGCACGGTACCAGCATCCTCCATACGGACACATTCCGGTACTGTACTAGTACGGCACGAGTACTGTACGTACAGTCTTCAATGAGAGCGCAGCGAAAAAATTGGGTTACGAACAGGCGGGGGGGTACTTGAGGTGAGATTAAGTGGTTAGGTGACCCAACAAAGCCTTTTTTTTGCAAAAGTTTGTACGCTGCAGCCGCCCTTCCCACGGCAAAGATTTTCAAAACTCTTGTGTGCGTACCCGGATAATTTTCCCAGCCCCTAAATATTTGAGTTTTTGGCAGACAGGGGAGTGAGTCCGTCAGAGTACTCAATGGTAACAGAAGATAAAGGTACTCGTGCTTGTACCTGTTGCCGATCCTGTTGGCCACCCGACGGTTTTTCGCCCCCCCCCCCCGGTGGAAGACCATATACTCCTATCATACAGTGAACACAAATAGCTACGGCTGCTGCTCAAAAAAAACCCTACTCCTCGCCACCCAAAGTTCCAAGAAAGCCCGGACACCCTCGGGACATGCCGAATCTTCAGCATTCGAAAGGAAAAAAAGAAAAACCTTAGAAACAACCCCGCTGGCAACTTTGTGAAGAATCCCTTTCCAAGGCCTCTAATCAATTCCATCCTATTTTTGTCATATTAATGCGCTCAGGATCAGCGACTAGAATCGTGCCGCAGTGGGCTACCTACCAGTATTTGATAAAAAAAGAGGTGCAACATCAATTCCGACTCCAACCAGAACAACCAACGGCCTCCTCCTTCCAGTGCGTAAGACCTTTTGGTGAAAACACAAATCATAGACAAGTCTTAATTTTCCATTCAAAGGGGTCTCAGTGGAGGAAATAGCATGATAACATGCCTTCCCAAGAAGAAGAGGCTACCAGTACTGGTATCCTAATTTAAAATTTTAGGTCAAGACAAGCCGTAACACCGAGCCTTGGTTTTCCAGAACAATACCAGTGAAGATACTCTAGACTAAACTACCGGCGCGCGGTATACCGTAGACCGCTGCAAACATCGGTACTTGGTTGGTGTATCACCACCCAGCTTCACCCCCCCCCCCTTTAGGCCCCTGCAAAAAACACGCCCCTTGGGTCTGATAGTTGCCCAGTGTGTAACAGAAAGTTTCGACATGACTTGGCTCAGGGTGGTTGCTGGCCCTGATGGATTTGAGGTGGGGTGGAGAATAGGGGGCTAAAATGTGGTAACTTGGGGAATTTGGGAACGAAGGATGGTTTGGCAATCCGGCAATTCGGTCTCACTTCCTTTTGATGTTTCAATTTGTTTCTGTTATCATGGTCGGTCACTCGCTTAGCTAGCTACTAGTACGGTAGAGGATTTTAGCGTCCTGGGGGTGGTTGGGTTGGCTGGGGTGTGGAAATGGAATGTTGGTAATGGTAGCGGTTCTATGATCTTGTAGTGCGAAGGCGGAAGCGGTAGTGTCATATTGAGGACGGCAATGAAATAGGAGATACGCTCTACTGTGTTCCTTTTGACGTGGGCTGGGGAGTGGCAGTATCAATCTAATACTCAAATTTCGGAAGATAACAAGTGCGGACCGAGACAAATGATTTTAAGGCTTCTTGGGAGACAAGTACGAGTACTATACCCGTCGGGATTACTGGCGTCAGCGTAATGGATCTCTCGGGACAGAAAGCCTAAAGTAGATGCTTGCTCAATCCAACCGGGTGATTGTGAGGAGCCCTAGCCCTGATCATCACTCAGCACTCACTTCTTATCGGAGTTGAGGATTTTTATTTTTTATTTTTCACTCTGGACATAACTTAACCCATTACCATTGCTGGCTATATCTTTACCATGACCCGTTTAGCCCATCGATCTTTAGAAGGAAAGTCATTAAAACGAATTTACAGAGTTCCTAACGTTTTTGGTGGAAATAATTCAAGGGGTTCGGTTTGCGGGCTCCTCGGGGCTCGGTTCTATGATGCGTTTTGTAGTGGCTATCTCTTCAGAAGTTGGCGTGCTAGATAGCCTTCGCTGTTCGTTGAAAATCCAGCCGGACATCCAGGGGCAGTGGTGCTGCGGCTGCGGATTGCCCATCGACAGGAATATCCGCATCGATGAATGCTGTCTCCCTCTGGAAAAGTGAGTTTTCTTGTCCTGGTCTTTAAAATGCCGCTTATAGAAAAGGTAGATAGAGAGAGTTGGTCTATGTAAGAAATACCTCCAAGCATGCCGAGAGAAAGAAGGAGACGTGCGGGGAAAAAAAAATTGCTCAGGCAAGGGTGAAGAGCGATATTTAATCTAAAGGTACTACTATTACTTGATAAATTGTCCGTGATTGATAGCAGTCTGAAAGGGCACTGAGCCATTTAGGAACCTCCATTGGTATCGGAAACTCCCTTTGCTCCTCCGTTGCGGTTGTCGGGAACGCGCAACATTTCCATGAACCACATAATCTGCCTACTACATAGTCAGAGAGAGGCTCGCGAAAGCAGCTCCACATCCGCACTTTCAACATTGCGAGCAAATGGGCAAAGCCTGAAACTTTGACTTTGGTGATAGCGTATTACTTGCTCTGGGGTTGTGTACGAGTTCTGGCCTTAAAATGGGCGGCAGTCACATAGGGTACCGTGTGTGGTGAGTGTATGATAATATTAGAATACCGGAAATGCTTCGGGGAGCATGTGGCTAGTGGGCTGCCGGCTGGAGTTGGAATGGGAAGTATTTAAAAGGATAGGGAGTGTACTCAAGGGCATCAGGTGAAATCCAAAATAACCAGAAGGTATCAACACCAGACCGATATTGATATAAACCGTTAAGTGAAGGATATAAAAAATATTGCACCCCGCTTCTCTGACTTCCCGGGGCTCCAATCCCAGCACTACTCGTGAGGCAACATGCATGTCCTACAAGTGTCCCCGGCAGTTCCAGATGAAATGGCTACCGATGCATCGAGTGATCGACCATGACGATCTGGTTTGCAATATTGGTGCAAGGAGCGAAAGGGGGCGACAAGTATTGATCCAACATGGCCAGTCATAAATTATTTGAGCTACCAATGTTTCTCAGCTATGGAAGCAGTGTCTGTGGACTGGTTACTGTCCTGGGGGCTTATGCAGTGGAATTGGGAGTAGTGCTTAGTAATAAATCGAGGTGTTAAAATCTGCGGATCCGGTCGGAGGGGGATGGGGCAGTGTTCGGAAGTATTATGATACATCACGACTGGGGGGGGGCAGAGAGACCTAAGCGAGCAGGGATTTTATGTTGTTGATTGAAAGAGAGAAAGGGTTAGGAAGAGAGGGGAAAGGAAGAGGAGGAAGAAGGGAAAAGAAAGGGACAAGAGGAAGAAGAGAAGGAAGCGATGCCTAGAGATGGGCTTGCACGGGAGTGAGTGACACACCCAATCGCAGGGTGTTATCCGGGATCAGTGGCTACAAGAGGGCAAGCACGATTTCCAGCAAGTAGTTTAGATGGCCTAGCCGGGAACAAATACTTGGACGTGGGGCATAAGCACGACCTTTTCCTCTTCCTATCCCAGGAAGGTCGAGAAACTAACTCTCTAACCAATGGCACAAAGTGAAAAGCAAGGACACAAATGCTTCCAGTGCGAGTGCTTGCACCCACACATGTGGCTATTTGGGAAGCCAGGATTAAGAGGGGCAAAGCTCTCTAGTGAAAGCATAGTCTGGCTTAGAAGAGAATAACAACTGCAAAGAGAACCGAAGAGGTTCGGGGAATCTGGGGGGCAGAAGGATGATAGATATTGGTAGTGGGGATTTCGGGGGGGCTGGTGGGGTCGCCGAAGCGCTAATTAGATAATGTTTTCTAGCCTTGAAAGCAACTGGGGGGTAATAGACGGGCGGGGGGGGGGGGGGTTATGCATGGGCTTGGCAGTTCCTTGGAGTTCGCTTTGTATCCTTGGGTAGACTCTAGGGGTTCTCCCCTATGAGTGGTGGGCTTTTAGGAACTTTAACTTCTAAAGGGGTTATATTGTATAAGAGGGTGACACCATTCACGGCTCATGGGATGTCACTCGTGGTTCTTGATAGACGTGCTGGGTTGGCTGGTTGGGGGATGTTAGATGTTGATCAAAAAGATATTACTGATTCGTGAGAATAAGGACTATTAGCGCAAAAGAGCTTCTCACACGCTTATATATGGAGAGTGGAGTCATCATTGAGATCGTATTCATTTCGCAATAGTGCTTGGGATGGCGCACAGTAGGCCACAAGACAGCAAAGCCACAAACAGAGTAGAAGCCACATCAAAGAACGTAAAGCCGTGAGTAATCGGCAAAGAAATAGACCAATGCCCGCACTTCCGTGTCCCACACCTCCCCTTCAAATCCACACCCATCGACCGCTTTAACCTCCCCACTTCTAAACCAGGGTCGGTACCTTCCCAGTCCCAATCTGCTGCCCAGTAAGGTAATGGGTGCCTTCCTGTGCGGTGATATCGACCTGACTCCCCTTCTCAAAAACAAGTATATAGTCCGACCCTCCAAACTGGAAATACGAAACCTCCTGCCCCTTCTCCACCACGTCCCCCTTATTGACCGACAACCTCACTGACGAAACCTGTGCCATCCCTATAGGGAGCATGGCAACCAAACCGATAGGGGAATCAATAATGATACACCCGCGCGCCTGCAGGAATTGATAACCGGGCGTATCTGGCGCATTCAGACCTCTTACAAATTCGCTCTTCAGGCCGCGGACGAAGCCGGGGATTTTCCCATCCTGGTACTCATGCCTGATAATGTTTGCATCGGTCTTGCCTTTGGCCATGCAACGGCGCATGGAAAACATATTCCGAGTCGGCTCTTGGAAGCTGTCCTTGGGGGAGCTCGGGTCGGTGACGGGGACGACTTCCAGGTATGCTGCTCCCTGGATCACCTTTGCCTCTACGATGGTTCCGGGGACTGGTGCGTGCTGGCGGTGGTAGTCGGTTGTATTGAGGAAGGCGTGCATGAAGGTCCCTCCCCCGAATCTATCGGCGTAGTCGCTGCCTTCCAGGAGCTCTTTGATGTTCCAGGGCACACCCTTCACGAAGAAGACGTTGTTCTTGTCGTCTACGGGCCATTTGCCGTCAAAAACGGAGTCCGCACCGCTAACTATGACTTCCGGGTTTTCGGGGTCATACGGAGGGCGCAGGCCGGGCTTGACATGGCGGGCAAAGAACTCGTTGAAAGTTTTCCAGTCTCCGGGGGGGCGCTCGTAGTCTCCCATGTTGTAAGGGGGGGAATCGTAGAATGTTTGAATAGTCTCGGCATTGATCGAATCTTCAGTATCGTAGAAGGCTCCGAGGGCGTTTGCGTAGTCAACCATCCACGCTGAGAGGACTGTTAGCTGCTCGTCGGCTTGCTTAGGCAGGACCTCAGATTGGAGGCGAGATGTAGTGCGCTGTTCTAGGATCCAGTAAAAGAGACAGATGTGGTTGTAAACCACGTCGCCGCGTTCGTTCTCACTTGGCTTCCAGAAAAGGAATTCGTTGATGGCGTTGAGGTAGCTGCTTAGATCGTCGATGTCGTCGAGAGCCGGGACGTTTGCCCTTTTGGCATCGGCGATGGCTTGGTTGAAGTTGAGAACCCAGTCATTCTCCTGCATAAGTTCGGCTAGCTTCTTGACGATTGGCTCCCATTCGCGGACGGACATTGTGGCTGGAGTTTTTTTTTTTTTGAAAAGTGGGTTTTAGAGAATAAGAAGACGGAGGGGTGTAGATGAAGTGGTAAACTTTCGCTGAATCGACAGTTGGTTAAGAAAGGGTCTTCACGGCTATGGGAGAGGTAGCCTTTTATGTTCGCAGAAATCGCTCGTTCTTAGAAATCATTGGCACCTAAGGGTGCGGAGTAAAGTTACTAGATACTCTACCGCAATTCTGGGAGGTATTGAGAGGAGCCCCCGGAAGGCGCAGCAGAGATTCCCGTCTTTGCCATCATTTTCCCTCAGCTGTAATAAAGCAATCGCTCCTAATTGAGCATTTTTCGGATGATCCTCTGCTCAGTCGCACTGCACAGACTCCCTTTCACGGACCTCTCACTACTTCCGGCCCCAACTGCCACCACCATGACTGCCCTAGACAAAGCGACGAATATCATGATACCTACGAGCAATATGCACTAGCGGCCCTGAACTCGCCTCCCGCACTTTCTGATCTCACTCAAAATCAGTTTGCCGGTTCCAAATAGTCTATGTTTGCATGCTCAGCTCAATGTAATTGCTGAGGACAATAGATGCGTTCAGCTCCGAGTTGAGAAATTTTTATACATGTTTTTCGAGCCGAAAGGCCCCGGTGCGTATAACGGCTTTTTGCATACGGGACTGAAATGGGATAATTTGGAGCTAGTAATCGAAAAACGCTTTTTCGACCCGGGGGCTGAATGCCTCTATCAAAGGCGATCGCAGGATATTCCAGATATTGACCTTGTTGGTAATTAAAAACGGAATTGTGAGTTCTCCCTGCTCTCAAGTAACAGGAGCAACGTAATGATCGCAATCACTACCCGCATTCCCTAGGATGTAGGTTTCTGATAATCTCCTTGCTCGCGATGACGCACCTCCGGGGAATATCGCCGCTCAGAAAGCTGAGCAAAATCTCTCGTGGCGAGGCCCTTGTATCACGGGCAGGATAGTGCGGTGTGCCATCTTACTCTCCCAAACATGAGGGATAAGGCGGGGAATCGGGCGCAAGGGGGTTTAACTTCTGCCGTGATCGATGTTGTGCGACGGCACTCATTGGCCGTGGATCGCTTTCGCTTACTGGCGAAGCACTTGTGTCGGAGCTTTATTCTTTCACTCGTTACTCGAGCAGGCTTCTTGTATCTTCCTAAATTCTTCTGGCTTTGGATTTGGGCTGGCTCACATAAGAACCTTCATGAGCGAGGCAGGAATTGTTCCATTATGGGCGTTCTCTATTGTGTTCGGGATGAGGGGAGTATCCGACCCAACAAGGTCCTCAATTCGAGGTCTTGATGAAAAGGTGGGGTTAATTTGGGCCAAGTTGGTATAAGTAGAGGTTAGAAATATTACCCCAGTAAATACCCAAAAGGGTGGCAATGTCCGTAGATCTCTACACGAGTATGATACTTGTACCGTATTTACTCGTAAAAATCCACCATCTGGGATCGGATTCGGACCCCCCCGGCATACCCCTCAAGAAGAAATAGTGTTATCTAAACGGAGCATAGCTTTGGATCTTATTAACTAGTATTCGTTAGTGAATTGCCGCCTCGTTAACCTACTCTGCTAGGCCTATTGTGGTTTAGACTGTGATTTCTGAGATTAACGAGGAAATTGGAAGTCGCACAAAACCTGGGGACGTGCAGATCAGATGGGCCTGCAGATGGAGTTGCCACACGACGGGCCGAAAGTGGGGGCTGCTGGCGTTTATACTGACCTTACTTCTGCCGAGACTCAGCTAGCACAAGATTGATAGACGGTTGGCATTATGCCGGGGGAGTAAGACTACTCTAGTAGGAAATGCATCCGTATGCCATAGAGGCTTCGTGGTAGATCACAAGGGCAGAGCAGATGCGGATAGGTGTGCCCGTTTTCCCCTCAAAAGTGTTGAAACCATGCGTGATGTGGAAATGGGAAAACGTTTCCAACGCAAACCCTTGTAGCGCGAAAGGTGTTACCTTGGGCTGGAACGTGCAGGGAAGCAATACGGTAGCGATACAGTTTTTTGGAAACTAATGCATTGCCAAGACTACTACTTCCTCTGGGGGTTGCCTCCTTTGGGCGGTCAAAACCTGTAGGAACTGAGAATTCCACTAGGGCGTCTATAATTTCCTACGGATCAGGGCGAGAAACACAGCAAAAATATTTTTCTCTTTAACACCCGGTCGGGGCAGATAAGAAAGGGAAAATGCAACAAACCTTAACTTACTGGGGAAGACGACTCTAAGGTCCTCGAGACCCCCAATTATTCCAGCCTTTGCGGTATCCCTCGGAAATACTCAGCGGCAGAATATTGTTTCCCACCGAGAAACAATGTTAAAGTAGGAAGAAAAGCCGTTTCTTGGAGTATTTAGGCAATAAGTAAACCGGAGGAAGTTCTGGAGCCCGAGTCTATGCATGTTCCTTTGTTTCCATCATTTGTTCCCTAAAAAGGGTGGTATAATATTGGATGGCAATGTGCATTGTATAGTACTTGTATCGTCGGTACGTACAAGTATACCCTACCTATTATTTTGGGGCAGGAGATGTAATTCAGCCAAAGGATAGTATTCCAAACGTTTTTAGGGGAAAATCCTCCTGCGCCTGCACTGTAATATTAAAAGTAGTTTCTTTATAAATCGAATTGAGTCTGGTGTGGAACTGTTACTAAATCCGGCGATGATCCAAAAAGACCGCCTGAGGAGAAACATGATCCCGAACCAGTGTGCATATGTAGGCAGCATTAACGGGGCGGTGAAATTCACTGGTGGGGTAGAGAGGTGTCTACTAATGATAATCAAACCGTGGAGGTTTCCAGTTTTAATTAAATTTGCCCTCTAATCCGCCGCCTTATTCTCGGAAAGCAACCCGACTCAATTTCGAAGACAAGGTGGTGTTGGGGTGTCTTGAACGATTTGTCACGATTAGACTTGCTTGATAGTATATTGCTCTCGGATAGGTAACTTGATAGAAGCGAGCTGTTTCATTGTTGCTAGAACTTTGTTGTCTGGATTAACATAAGAACTTGGATAATTAAGCTTGTTCCTAAAGCGCTAGGGCTACCTCTTCTGGTAGGGCTCGGCGATCCCTTTCCCCTTGCTTGGGGCTGGGGTGGGGGGGGTGATAATTTTGGACATCTTGGGGCGAGGCTTAGTTATCCGAGCTCTTACCGTATGCGGTGTAGTGCGCCGTAGATTATAAGTCAAACTTTTTTCATGATGTGACACGAAGATGTGACACAGTGGGGCTAGAAAATATACCACTTTTATTAGATTCTATAGGCCAGGTTGGGATGGGGCAGGAAGGACTTGAGATATCGGGAAAAGAGTGTGATACTTAGTTGACTGGCTTCGGGGACAACAAGAGAAAATCTGGGAACTAGCATACAAGAGAGTACCAACTGAAGTATAAAGCTCTTGCAGTGTAGACTCCGGTGCATCTGACAAACTCATTGAAGTTTCTTTTGAATGAGAAGGCTTCAGCTACTGTAGAGCACAGGCGTATATATGCTTGCATGACACCTACAGCTCGCCGTCACGCTAACAGTATTCCCGAAGGCATTAATGGTTGAACCTAGGATCCCTTTGTTGTTAGGATAAATCTGCGGCATGACGTTAAAACCGTTCAGATTTTGCATGGGTATAAGTCGGAGAATTACATGGAGTGTGGAACGAGCAGAGTCCCAACAAGGAATGGGATCTCAGGGTTATGGCTGAGGCTAATCCAGTACTTGGGGTGCTAACTGAGGTTGTTGAACTTCAATGGCTTTATCAAACTTATCTTGCAAGATAACCTCTTCCGAACTAGTGATGGACACGAGAATAATCTAACAGATCACGGGGGTTATGCTCGATCATGATCCGCCCGAGAGGCCCCCGTGATCGAATGATCAATGAAATAGGGGGGGGGGGGGGCTGATCGAGTGATCGATTATGGTAGGTGCTCGGGTATGATCGATTTGATGTGCATTGTGAATGAAAAATTCATTGAATTTTGCTGCTACAACTCTGTATTCTGCCCCCAGGTTTCCCGCTGATTGTCTGGGCATTAAATAGCTCTCCTATTGATTGAAATAATATGGATTATCAGTATTTAGACACATTTTATAACAAGATACAGGGCCCCCATCCCATCGGAGATCTATTATCCATCCGGGGCATTTGTCACTATACCCCTGACTTGCAGGATCGGATACAGAGTGTGTCAGTTGCCATGGCCCGGGGATGGTGAGAATGAAGACCTTGCTGTTTCACTAACTTCCATTTGTGTGTATATAAAGGGAACCACCATTTATCTAGGTTACGTGCATCTCAACAATATTACAATCCCGAGATAAGTAACCCAACTCGCCCATCCCGCAGCGCATCTGGAGAGTACCACCTGCGGGGTCTGTAGTAAGGAAATCAATCCTCCTGAGAACTCGCCTGGAGCACGGCTACCTCCAGAGGTAAAACAAATAATAAAGTCCTCCCTGGGATGAAGATTTGTTGAAGAGCCAACAATGTAGGTTCCGGTTGAAAGGACAGCTATCTATTTTGTGGGGTAAACTCTCTTTGTGCCTGTTCATTAATCTTTTATGACTTGGAGTAGTTTAGTGAGAGATCGTGATCATGAATGCTTGAGTACCGGTATTGCCGAGCAGCACCCCTGATTGAGTAAATCAACAGGATCTTGAGGGGACTGCTCAATCAAGTGGTAGTCGAGAGAATCTTATGATAGAGGTTGCTGAGCATGAACTAGTTGAGCAAAACTCAGGCATACTCTGATCATGTTTATTGCTAAGTTAGTAGGTCGCCGCTATCGCAATACATCTACCGGTATGATACCATAAAATCTCGAATAATTGGCCTATGTGCTATGTCGTCGAGAATTCCCTACCTTGGAAAAGGGGCGAAAGTCACGGCAAAAAAGGAGCTGCTCAGCTCCTCCGAGAGACATAAAAAAACAAAAAAACACCAGACCTTACCAGAGGAGGCAACCCCAACGACATAGCACATAGGCCAATTATTCGAGATTTTACGGTATCGTGTTAAAATACCCATCCTTCTAATGACCGAGGCAGAAATCAACCAAAACTAAGGGCCTTCTGATTGTTAACTTAAGTAATAATTCAAAGAGTTATTATATGGTGAGCTGCCTCCTATCACTAGCTAGCCAAGGCAGCAGGATAAAGTTCCGGTGAGCAAACTCTGAAAAAATTTACCGTACGGACGACACTGTCAATAGACGGTAGGTTAAGCCAAACCGATATCACCCGAGGATCACGGCATTCAAACATACGAGTATGGTCCAGGAGTACTATGATTCAGATAGTGTAATCCTATAATAGTCATTTAAACCTACTCTCGTTTGATACCTGATTCGATAGACTAGCACACTTCACCATAGCCCCCCGCAATGATACAAGATCCCAATAGGATAGCGGCCTACATTTATTGGAATGCATCCTAGGGCAACCCAAGTTGTTAAAATGGCCATCCCTCCTGTATTACGCGGTTGTATCATTAATAGGTTTCTTCGAGCCCCCCCCTTGAAAGCCATAGCAACTACCCCACCCAACTCCCTTCAATAAACAGCGCGGGTCTTACCAGGGGTATCTGGGGGGGCCACTGTCTCTCTTCTCGAGCCACTACCCGCCGTATTCTCGGCTGCAGACCTATCGGTTTCGTTAGACACCCTTGGCTCTAGCAGAGGAGGGATTGGTCTATATCAATACCCTCATAGAATAGGAGCCCCCCCCCCCAGCGGTATCCAACACCGGTATGTCCTCTGCGCTTTAGCGAGGGGCGCAAATGGCCCACATCGATGTTGCGTAATACTACTATATGTATCCCTATGCGCTCCTCTCGTGGGGAGATACCTCTTCGTGGCGCATTTGGGCCCAATATGTGGGCTGATTCGCCCACCGAAACAAATACTGGCAATTATAAAGCCAAGGAGAGATGTAAATAGCCTTTTGGATTAGGTGGTTTAAGGGATAAGAATATTGGCGCAGAAGGGTAGAGGAGGCTAATGGAGCGGTGAAGCAAGGACGCAACCATAGGAGCCCGTAAGCTTGTGGAGGAATGCACACGCCAGCGGAGTATCTCTCATAGTTATTAAGGTACGTAGCAGGGCGTGTCATTGATATCTCTAAAACAAAACCATACAAGCTTAATACCGTCCATGTACGGGTCTCTATAATTTACCCTCTCTTCCTTCCTTTCTCCTTTCTCTCTCACTCATCTCGATATGTCTGCCGGAGCTGTTAGCCACTCAAAGATCGTGGATGTGATAGTCATTGGAGGCATACTTCCAAGCAAGAGCCACCAAATTCGGCGTTCGCCCAGCATACGATCCTGCCTTTGCGCTACTAGCCTGACGTCTAGCAACCCTAGCCGCAATACCTTGAGCAATCACCGAATTCTAGCTTTATCAGTATACTATGCTATCCATTCACGGAAAGTACCAGAAGCATACTCTACAAAAGCCAAACGCATCCCCCCAATACGTCTCGCTGGGTAATATATTCCACCCAGAAGCCTGGCCATACCACTCGATAGCCTGCCGGCGGGATGGAAGCCCGGGAGTTGCACCGGGAAGGAAATCCTCTGCTCCACCTGACATCATGGATGCGCCGGGTTCTAGGGCGAGTTGATATGGTGATAATAAGTTTGCTTGAAACTATTAGTAAGTGCAGGCTGAACGGTTGAATAATTGTAACGTACAAACATCACTAAGAGGATGACCAATAGTAGACAACTCCCAATCTAAGATACCAACGACTCTCGGCTCGGTCTTGTGGAATACCAGATTGTCAATCTTGTAATCACCATGAATCACGGTCGATCGATCCCTCGGTTGGGTGGTTGAGAAAAACTTCATCTATTCCTTCAACCACGTCAGCCCTAATTCCCACAGATGTATAGATACAATGGGGCAGGGACAACCTACCGCTTCATTAAACCTCGGAATATTCCCAACCTCTATCCCAGTCGCTACATCCTTCGTCACAGCCTGCGCCGCCTCAATAGTGGACAGTGTCCGGATCTGCCTCCCATAAAAACCGTTCGGCTTCCCAAAACTCTTCAAAGCCGCGTGCTCCTCCGGCCGAATTTTGTGCAAGCTAGCTAAGGTCACGATAGCGGACTTCCACATAACGGTCCTCTCCTCGGCTGTTACCCCCGGCAACGCTGGGTCTTCAAATATCCGCCCGTCTAAAAACTCCATGATATAAAACGCGCTCCCGACGACGTCTGCGTCTTCGCATAAACAGTACACCTTCGGCACGGGAAGGTCCTGCGCTGCTTCTGAGAGGGCTTTGAGGACTTTGTATTCACGCTCTACCTGGTGTGCTGTCTTGCTGAGGAGTTTTCCGGGGGGTTTCTTCCGCAGGACGTATTTCGCTCCCGTGCTCGAGGAAGCGAGGAGATATGTTGGGTTCGACTGACCATAGCCAAATTGCTGGATAGTCAACGGGAGGTCGATTCCTGGGGCGTTTTCGCGAACGTAGGCTGTTAACGAGTCGAGCGGGATTGGATGTCGGATCGGGCCGGCCATTTTTGTGGAGCCTTGGTATCACGGTCCGGGTTGTTGAGGTGTAAAGGTGAGAGGGAAAACGGGATGTGGAGAGGGTTGAATTGGGCTGGAGTCCATCCAGTTTATAGGGAGCCGAGGCATTCGGGTATAAGGGTAAAAAGCGATGAGGGGGACATGAGCAAGAGTGGCTCTCACGAGCTTTTTTACCTAAAACCACCTCCGGCTACCCTCTAATCCCGTGATTCCGAGTCAAGACATCCTGAGGGGGATGAGTGTTTTCCTAACACGGTAAAAGATCGGCCCACTGGACACCTTGGATTTTCCTAACTAGTATTCTCAATTCGATCAACCTATCGGGCTAAACCTATCCTGGACCAACGGCTGATCATGGCTGATAATCAGATAGCGGATTCCAAGAATTTTTACGGTATTTGGCGAAAAGGAATTAAGTTAATGGGTGCGTTCCTGTTTTTTTGCCAAGACCTGATGGTGTGGCATCTCGAGCTGGGACCTGGAACCCCCAAACCATCAACGGCAATAAAAAAGAAATCTTTCCCTACCGTATCATAATATGTAGAAGCCGCTCAAATTAAGTTTGAAACATCGGTAGATTGGCGTAATTAATGGGAATCGTCATCGAGTGACGCTTCGTGAGACGATCATCGTGTCCTTGATTATGTCTTCAGGGGCAGTGCCCGTATTGAAGCACGGTAGCGCCGAACAATGCCGATAATTGCTGTGGAATAATTGAACCGAAAAGCTAGGACTTTGGAGTTGCCTTTGCTAGTAATGTCCGGCACTTTTTTTTTTCTGTCTTAAGCTGGGGCTTAGTTTGTCAGTTTTCGCGGCGCTTTCGTCCCCTATTTAAGAGAGGAATTTTGGACGTCTTAGCTTAACCTTATTTCATTCACGCCACGGTCAATCCACAAGTACTTAGTGCTAGGTTCAATTATTCCAGTAAATAGGGTATGATAGTAGAAACATGGAACGTTGGGGATAGAAGAGGGTGAACCTTTTCAATACCATGCTCTTGGCGTGAAACCCTTCTGGATACGATTGACCGAGAAATATCATCCAAAAAGTGAAACTATTCAAAGAACTACCTTGCTACCGGCCCACAATAAACAACCTCCCTCTATCACTCAGTTTATGTTAAAAAATCCTGGAGAAAATTCAGAAAAATACCAGCAGGCCTCAAGTAATTCTTGATTTTTTATCTGATTTTTTAAATTACTTGTGCATCGCTTGGTGAATAAAAGGGGAGGGGAAACTGTGTGCGTTAGTAAATATTTGTGGTTCCTTAGAACATGAAACCTTGTAATGGTATGTTTTCGCCAAGAATGGTATTCTAAAGGTACTCCCCCTGTTTTCCATGGTATTTGAAAGGTTTTCTCGATAGAAGAGGCTAGCACTAGTCATTGACAATGACGCGATTCGTATCTGTATTGTTTGAGTTGCTAGACTGTTGTGGATTTCTTATATATTTTTTGTTGTCATTTTCCTCTCTTGTTTACGATTTCCGCTGACTCTCTCTCTCTCTCTCTCTCTCTCAATAAATGGCCCCATAGCCTGCGTTTCTTTTCTTTTAACCAAGAGCCCCAATTTATCTATCTGCTTTCCTTCGCTGGTTATATACCAATCTATTATTTTGTCGCTCTCCTAATCGCTCCTGTATAGAAGCGAATATATCGGCATTGGGACGTTCGCCCTATATACTTCACAGATACGACGAAAAATATATTGGGTGCCCTAGATGATTCTGCCCCGTCAGCGCTCAGGCATCTGATATACCAGAAGCTGATACAGGATCATAGCAAAATAACAAAAGCACTACAGGAGACCGCCGGACGGAACATTGTGTCTCTCTGCTAATATCAAAAAGTATTGCGGGTATTCTATAGGAAGTGCTCTGGATTAGACGCATAGAATGTTCCCTCTGTTTTGGGGACTGAGATACGTAGCTGAGGGAGGAGAGAAGAGAGAAGAATTATCCGGAAGAGTATCAATCTTCAGACGTTTCTTTCTCCTCTCAGCTGTTGATTGTTTCCCGAGATTAAGTCTACTTGCATCTGACACAAAGTAACTGAAAAATGAGGGAGGGGTTTTTCTTTCTTTATTATAAGCTAGTTGAGCCTTAGATGTTTATATCCAAATATAAGTTACTTTTAGAGAGTCCTCAGACCCTAATTTTATCCGCCCCCCGAGCAGTCTCTAAACTTTAATTCACTACATTCTTTCAACTGAACAATCGCATTAAAAGTCTTTCGAAGTAGTGAATGGAGAGGTGGATTTTTTAATCTTGTCTCAGGGAGATGATAAATTACTCCCAAATGTCCTGAGATACAGCACTGGATCCATATGCCCAAGGCAACCGTTTGTTTCGATTTATGCATATTTGTTTGTTAATTTCTGGGGGTAAATTACTAGGGTTTCAAACCAAGACATATTCTAGCGGTTTCTTGGGTGATCCAGCAGACTTGGGGATACCACACTCGAACTTATAGAGCTGAATGTTCGATACGGGTACCGGTATGCTTCCTGACGGAAGGACGGTGTGGGAGCACAGTGATGCATGTGCATTGCATTTGTGAAATTAGCGGTTGAGCGTGAGTAACGGGCGGGCCCCTGTCTCTGCAGGTACGAGTACTCGAGTATGGAGGAAGGTAACATTCATTTTGCTTAGTAAAGCATTAATTAGCGTCCCAATGTGGTGAACCACTAGAATCTCATGAAGGTCTGAATGGCCCCGAGGCGAACCAAAGTGAAACTCAGGCAACCGAACCAACAGGAGGGCACGAAGAACGCCAACTCGCCGCAGTTTAAACACATAGAGAGCGGTGATTGGGCAGACTCAAGAAAATCCTCACTGGCGCCATTCCGACCTTCATGAGATTCTGGGGTAGTTAATTTATCTTTCTTGGCATATTAACAGTGCTTCTTGGCCATTTGGGCAGCAGATAACTGGTGAGAAACCAAGGCACGATATTTGGCCACCCTTGACCAACCCTTTAAACACCATAGCTGGACCGGAGGTTAATATATTTAAGAATCTCTCTATTTTCTGAATCTCTTGATTATTGCTTATCGAGAAATAGAGAAAACCAAAATAAAAGTTGAGGAGCGTTAGCAGTTTGAGGTTGGGCATTTTCGGGCTGGAACGTGCTCCGGTTTAAGCCCCCCCCCCGCCATTTGGGACTGTAGGTGGCAGGCGGGCACTACTGATTGGCAGGGACCGCAGGTGGCCGACAGGCCCTGCGGTATTGTACTCGTACGTCCGGGGTTACCGATCGGTAGATCGGTAGAGAGCAGCGGGGGCCTGCCTTCACCCCTTAAGCAGCGACCTTTCCAAAAGGATGAACGCCCATGCCCTACAGCTTGACACACATGCCCAGGACTAGAATCCGGTACCGTAGGTGCCTACAGGGCTGCCGGGACGCTTGGGGTCACTACCAGGCTGCACTCGAAATTCATTCTCAAATACGTAGCCATAACATAGACCTTTGAGGCTAGTCATGGCAAGCACCACTAGGATACCCGTTATATAAAAATAACTCAATTCATAAAATATCTAGATGCGCCAGCTCCAGGGCTCTCTATTCGGAAATAGGAAATTACTAGGAGGGAAAAAAAGGAGGAAGAAAAAGAAGAGAGAATAGGACTATCAAATACCCCCAGCCGCGCAAACCTTTTCTGCAACCGGAATATGCTTCTTGTAAGCATCAGGAAAGGCAGATTTCTGCACGCTCTGTGCCGCCTTCCCAATTTCCATCCCCTCCCAACCATTGATTCTCTTTAATGCGGCGAAGAACTTGCCAGCGCTAGTTCTAGGGTCCATACAATCCTTTACAGTACCCCAGAATTGTGGGCGCTGCTGAAAGATCCCGACAGAATCGTGGTCACGGCCGACGCCGTCATGAGGGTAGTTGTTTGACTCGGGGACAGAAGGGTTGGACAAAACTCGGATCCTGGATTCTTGCATCGCCGTCACGATCGAAACTTGGCATCCACGATTGCCAACACCATACTGACGTGCTACTTCGATTATAGTACGGGCATGACCGGATTGCGTGCTGTCGAGACCAGGAAAGTCACCGCCACCGCTAGGTGGGCTAGGACCATTTCCAGTGCAGCATTGGATATGCTGTGGGCCGGGGCAGTGGTTCCCTGGGTCTGGTGTCCCCTTGCAAGTCGAGGTTGGCTGACAAGTGCCGGCTATACCAGCGCCATTCGTACAGGTACCGTAGGTGCAGCACTACTGGACGTTAGTTATGTTTGCGATAAGGACATACAGCTGTCAATCCAGTGAGTGGAATTACCTGAATTGTGTCGTCCCCGGGGCAGAGGTTTGCTGGGTCTGAAACACCACCCTGGCCACTACAGGTAGAGGTTTTTATACATTCCCCAGGCCGACCGTTTTTGGCGGTACAGGTCCCGAAACTTTGCGCAAGGGCGGAAGGAAGGGTAATCAGGAGGAAAAGATAGCTGAAGGATTTGAACTGCATTTCGCTAATATCCTAATGGCGGGAATGAGCGAGGAGGTATGATAAAGAGGGACAATGGCCAGATAGTAGGATGAAATGTGATCAGCAAGGAATTTCAAGGAGAGGCCGCGAGCGAGGTAAAGGAATATCCTGATGATGGTGGATTCCGGGGGGGATTTGGGTTCAATAAATACCCCATCATTCGCTATGAATAAACTTATGCAAGCATAATCGCAGAGAAACAATAAATTTTTGGATCCGGAATACGAGAACGGGTGCGTGCCAATGACCGGGTTGACAGGGACGCGGGCTTCGCCGGTACGGCGATGCCATGTTTCACATCACGAACTTGATGATTCGTAGTTTTTCGGACGAATACAAATGTGCGGAGCTTCCTGTTGGCGGCTCGGCGTCGTATTTTCCTGGTACCTGGACCTGTGGTACCCCGTACAGTACCTGGGCGGTGCTCGAATGTTAGTTGCATTAAGCTCAGTACCTGGCAAATTTTGGTTACACCGATACGAAGGTGGACTAGCGCGCAAAACCAACCAGATCAATAGCTTACAAGAGGACCGGAGAACCCTGGTAAGGATACCCCGCTTGTGGTGTGGGCTTACACGAGTACTGGTATTGGGTGAAATTCGAGGAGCGCACAAGCAGTCTATCAAGTCCAATGGGAAATTAATTTGTTTCAACGAATTGGTGCCAAAAAATAGCACTTTTTGGCAGCCAGAAAAAGCACTTACCTAAGATAGCCAGAAATATCAGTCCATTGGCCTTACAGTAAAACTCGTTAAATCTGTCACCAGATCACGGGCGAAATCCACCCACTGCACAAAACCACAATAGGCTTAGCAGGGCAAATTAACAAAATAAGGAATGCCACTTGGAGAGATCCAGAAGCTCAGATTGCTCAAGTTATTCCTTGTGTAGAGAGGACAATCTCTTTTTGGAGAATTCTGTTTCTGATCGCGGGGATGGGGGTTCAGGAGCTAGTGGATTCACGAGTTTTCTGCAGTATTTCCAGCAAACTAGGGTTCTGGTAGCCTTAAGAGTCGGGCAATTTGAAAGTTATCAGGACATCTTGGCGCGAAAATTGTTTTGCTTTTGGCGTGCCTTTATATTAGGTGCCCGCATGCTTGTGAAATCTGCGAGCAGCGAGAGTTCCTTACCGTAGATGACATGTGTTCCGGGCCAATTTTTCCCGTGTTAAGAAACAATCACTTTCCGAACCTTGCGATTTTCAGAACCCGATTTTAGTACTTCGTCCGGCCATAGGTATCTCATAATACGGCCTCTGTTACACAACCGCCCAGCCGGTGGAAAAGACCCTGTCTCATATTTAGACGCAAGTATGATTCAGGCCATGGCTGATAGCCGCGGATGTGAACTTCTGCTTAAAAGTCCAGCACGGTCATGCCCCGCTATCCGGGGTGGCCGAAATCTCAGGATTTCATCAGGCACGGCGAGGGATACCGGACATGGAGGAAGAAGGTCTGCAACACATATAGCATAAAAGTTCTATATGAGAACTGAGGCTGTTGCAGAACTTTCACGGTTCAGCGTGGTACCTGGTTGGGCGAGATCCGGGATAGAATGGTGTAACTGCAATGGCTGAAGGTGCGATTTGGAAAGCCGTAGAGCAGGAAAATAACCTAGAGCTTGCCAGGGATCCCCGGTCTATATAAGGTGTTAGTAGTGCGATAGGAGGAAGAAGTGTACTAGTACTGAACAGTCGACCCTACTACTCTGACGACCGAAATCTAAGGACTATGTCCTACAGAGCGGGTGGCCCGAGGCAACAGCTTGGGTTTTGGTGTGAGGAAATTTGAGACTCGGAGGTTCATACGGGACAGGAAAGTATTCGGATTATCAAGATCAGAGACACTGTGCTACCGGTAATACCGTACAAGTAACCTTACCCACAACAAAACTAGCCCGGTGACGAACAGGGATTAATAAGAATAAGGAACTTACCCTACTTTGACAATGGCGCTGCTCGTCACCCACTCACCTCTGTCTAAACGCAGTGAAGATTCTAGAGATAACTCCAACACAAATTCGATGGAAGAGAAGGATGTGGTCAGGTCAAGGAAGTGTTGATCTAAAGTGCGGTGTTTGTTTGAACCACACCTCTCCGCCATCGGTTGGTGATGTGCGGGGAACCCTTCCAACTACCATAAAAACCTGAAATAATTGGACGGTGTGATATATATGTAGTCAAGAATTACCTTCTCTGGAAAGGGTGCAAAAAACACAGCAAAAGCGCAGCCCTTTCCCACCTCCGAGACAAAAAAGCAATAATTTCTTGACTTTACTGAGAGAGGAAGTCTAACGATAGCACACCCTCTAATCGTTCAGGTTTTTACGGTACCCTACCCCCCGTCTATCCTTCGACCTACTAGTAGTGGCATTCAAAGTTAATGAAGCGGGGAAAACTTAGCTTACTTCGCAGCTTCATGTAAGCTTGGCACTCTCGGAAAGAGTTAACGTACTATGATGATACCTTACCTTTACTAAACTATTTTACAGGTATCATATATACGGAGGTCTGGAGGTCCGTAACGAGTAAAAGTCAGTAGCTACAAATGGTCGCAATGTTTTGGTTGCTCACTTGGCCACAGCTCCAAGGGTGACGAAAATATTTTCCGTATTATGTACTAACTTGGTAGACCCAGAAACAAGCATTTTAGAATCCCTTTTAGCATAGATGAATTATTTGGGGCTCATTGAAGCTCCACCTATTTTTCCCACCCCTTCCCACCTGGCTGTGGAGTAGGTGAGGAATTGGTTTTTGCTGTAAGCCGGGATTTTGATGGTTGCGAGTGTTGAAATTCCGTTATATTTCCTATGTGCATTTCATAACACTACCGTGTATTCTTTTACTTAGTTTGTGCTTCAGCTCTGCCTGTACACCATTGGGGATTTGACATGTGCTTTTCTATCCTGTGTTCAGGATTTTATGCATCTCTTATGCACTATTATTGGCCATGATATTCACACCACACCTTTATAGTTTTACGCACATTGTTTACACCACTTGGCAGGATTTCAGGGTCAAACCTGTTTGCACTTATGTTTCTTACATAGTTTTCCCTATATTTTTTTCATACATATGGTCGCACACTTTTGTATAAATATGTTGCTACTGCCCACCTGTTTTGGAATAATTAAGCACCAGAACTCCTACCAAATCTGCTCTATACTCCTCACCCAGTGTGCCTCACAATCCCCCTTTGCACTTGTGCAGTATTATCCACATAGAATAGATTGTGCCCCTGGCGTTCACATTTTGAACAGCGGGTGGCCAGCTTCCCCGTTGTGGCCATCTTCCCCGTCGGAAACATTACCTTTTACTCTAAACTATCCTCCACAGAACTTGGGGCGATCAGCTCTAACACTATCAGTTTAGGGATACTATTGGTCCGTCTCCTCTAGTCAACTAATGTATATTCTAGTACAAACCCGCTCTTACTCCCTACCTTTTCTGACTTTGAGTGCCACTAGTAGTAATATAAAACGTAAAGAAATCATCCTGATCCTTCAACAGATTGCCACACCCCATTGCATGTCCCAATCCCCTTGGCTACCCCCCCCCGATACCAAATGAAAGACGTGTCTATAAAAAACTCTCTGTAACTCATTCTAACTCCAGACTGAAAGAATCCGCCCACAACTTTCTTGTAACTTTCACGATCAATCACAACTCACTACCTTCTTCCACCAACCCTAAGAATCTCAACAGAGGAAACATGTGTTCGAAGAATGCACAAAACCGGCCACACCGGCTGTTCGCAGTAGCTGCAACCAACACAGTTCTAGAGAAAACTAAAAGAAACTCAGAGCCATACACACACGCTTGGGCGGAGATCGGCAGGAGGCTCCACAATCACCCGAGCGAGCCCACTGATGTCGATTCTAGATAAAAAGGGCTTTGTTTCTTTCCAGATTATCTGAGGAGGACCACGATTCTACCTCACAGTCAGACTTAGAGTGAGCGATATCGGTGGTGAGATCTAGATTGTCTCGGGAAAACCGGTGATGCTGGCTGCTCTAGGTGGTCGACCATATTGAGGGAGAACCTTAAGAGGTCGTTTTATCAGATGCCAGGACTAAAGCGTATATCTGGGGGCTCGGAAAAGTGTCTCTTATTGGTTGAATACCTGTCATAATAGAATCAGTGGCTAGCCTTGTTTTCTCTCACGCGCTTTTGGGGAGACCCTATTTGTTCCACTCTCAGGAGGTGGTCATTTTGCCCTGTCCGTGTCGGAATTTCTGTATGGGAGGTGCGGGCTCGAAGAGAAAGTAAAGATCGGTTGGATGTGGGAAGAGTATGGTTGGTAGAAGGAGGATCAGAGTTGTTCCGATCTCCCTTGTTCATTGATACTTGGGTACCGGGCGACGGCGCTTGTACCCATGAGCGGTGTATATATACAGTTCCAGTAATATAAGTAAGTTCCCACTATGCCCTACTAGGCATGCTTCCGTCGCATTGAAGCCATTTTTCCAACAGTCGAATTCATAGTATTCCGAGTGACATTTTGTGATCTACTTAATAAGATGTAGGTTTGTTGGTGTACTATCCGGCTGGTTAAGAGCAATTGCCGATAAGTCGAGGGTTTCTAAGTTAAGGTACCGCACCAATGCCGGGTAGTTTTAAGGTAGGTATATTATACTTAATTTCCGAGCTAAAGGTCTTGCACAAGCAGGGGTGAAGAGGCTGGGTTGAAGGTATGCGAACCTCATTTGATCACGGTGCTGGCGCCCAAGCAATGGACCTTTGTCGATTTTCCAGCATACACGGGGATTAGGTTTCGTACTAGTGGTGAGTATGCTTGTCACCCAAAACCGTTGATAGGGGAATTCTGTATCATAAGCAACGGGGGGAACCTTTAAGTATGACTGAAGAGTAATTGGTTCTTGGGGTTTAGCATGCGGTGAAAATCGGAGTGACCTAGGCAAGCGTTATGCAGTCATGAACTCCCTCTACTGCAGGAGGTTCTGAATTTTGGATGTCCGTGAAATGCTGCTCGGCATGATCATGCTATCATTTTATTGCCGGGATAGCCCTCGGGAATGTGCTTAGGCTCGGATTAGTACATTCGGGGGGGAAGGGGAAGCGGAAGAGCCGGAAGGGAGAGTTGGGTACCAGGAGGCTGCGGACGGTGGGAGTCCTTGTCATTGGACGGCAAGGAAGTACGGAAGAGGGGGAAGGGAGGTATACGCGAAAGAGAATGGATGTGTGGCGATGCATGGAAGGATAGGAGGACCACCTTGTTGTGATTTATATATACTCCTGTCTTTACCACCGATAGTTAGTTGAGCGCGCGAGCGAGAGATAGTGAAGTGGGGGGGGGGGGGGGGGGCGGAATTCTACCCACACCCCAGCCCCCCCCCCGCCCCCCCCCCCCCCCCCCCCCCCCCCCCCCCCCCCCCCACTTCTCCGCTCACCCTAGAGTAGTGTGCTGGCGATCGCATCTTTATTGCAGTGTGTGTCGCCGTTGATCTATTTAAAACGAAAAAGAGTAAAGGAAAGCGCTTTTACTAGTACCGTATGCTGTCTAGGTAGTCTCTACAATGATGAACTTTGTGGGGTAACTTATCCAACTGGTCTCTGTTGGAGAATTCTGATTTTAGGCTGCTCACCACATACATACTTTCGTTCCTGCATAAAGCGAAACACATTTACGCTATTGTTAACACAATGGTTGCTTCGACAGTGTTCCACCATTGTTAGCTTCTTACGATCGAATGTCACCACCTTGCATACCTGATGCGACACGATCAAACACCGATCGCTGGACGACGAAACACGAACGACAGTCAATAAGCCGAACATCTACGATACCTGCGGCCATCACACGATCCGAGGCATCCAGCATACCTGCACCCTCGGTCAAACAGCTCTTACCTCGGATCTGTCTTCGCAAAGCAAAACACAAGGACGACCGACACATGGAAAGTGAGAGAGAAATCCGGCATGCGCAGGAAGTATGCCGGGGAGGAAGGTACTCTGCAGATAAGGATATAAGGCAGCCTGTTCTTCCCTTTGTTCGTTTTAGTTAGTTCATCTCATAATCATCGCATCTTTCTCTCACGGTTCTACTGTCTTCTCTTCTCTTGTTAAAGTTATTCGTTCTCGCATACGATCTCTTTACTCTTTATTGTTCTTTGATATCTTTTGTCTATTATCGTTGTTCGTATCAATACAAGTTTTGTGCCGTTCGGTAACTTAGGATTGGATCCACTGCGCCTAACCACCCAAGTAATTGTTCAAAAGTCTCTGGACAGGTTCTTGTGATATCATTCTGCCCTGAGGTAATTGGTGCGCCGAGAACGGGGCTGGGATGGTGGGTCCTGGGGTTCGGTAAGCCTTGCTGCACAATACTGGTTAGATTCCACTCGCTAGTGATAGCTAATCTGTGTTAGGTTAGTAGCTTCAGATGCGATACTTGTCCCAGGCCATAAGTACCCGAAAACAGGGATTAAAGAAATATATGGCAAAACATCCGTGCGTGTCTGTGCCCCCATAGGAATGATCCCCCTCCATTTTCGGGTACTTATGGCCTGGGACAAGTACTTACCTAAACCAATTCTAACCTTTGCACTAACCTTATTCTGAGCCAGTCGCCTCTATCGGCGGGTCGAATTTGAGTGGTCAATGCAGTATGATACTGTCGGACGGATGAATGGGCAATAGGGAAAACAGTGATAAACACCATGTAATGTGATCGTGGTTAGGTTTAGACAGAAAGCTTGGCAGGTAGTATAGATTTGGGTGGAAAAGGGGCTTGTCGGAAAACAACGAAGGCAAGGAGCACAACAACCGAGATTCTCAAGGATAGTTTGATCTTGGAGTGCGGCTTTTCTTCATCCATATTTTCTGTTTTCTGAACCGTCTTTGAACAATCGAAAGTCTTTGCCAAACAGCCACCAAAGAACGCCTTCACCGGAAGGGATCCGACAATACCTTAAAGTACTGGTGGTCGAGTAACTCTACAAGTGCGGAGGCACAGCCCCCAAGTTTTGCATATTTTACTAGTAGGGGGTACGCTAGCACCAGCTAAGGGAACATATTGGGTATAAGGGCAGCGGGTTAGGTATGGCGATCACCTAATCCACTTCCTCACTATCATAGCAAAATATACAAAATTTAGACGCTGTACCTCCGTATAGCATTTTTTTCAGCGGGAAACAAAATTCCTGAAGGCAGGCTCGCAAAAATATGCCAAAAAATACTGCCGTATGATATCTGACTGTCTATCCAAATCCACAACCTCCGTTTTGTTGTTCCTCTTGCCTATTACTGGTAGGCCTCAACAACAACATCACACTGGCACCGCCCCAGACAGGGTTTGGTTGAAAGGGCTGGCCTATTGGATCAGAAGGGAATTGTGGTGATTTGAATAAGGTTGAAAGAAATACTGCGTCTCACAGAAGCAGCATTGCCCACAGTCTGTTCGGGGTGCCTTGGGCTTGTTCGGGAGTGCTTCTGCAGGGGTTTTAGGGCCCTTCTGCAGGTAGCATAGGCGATGCAGCAGCAGTTATAATACCTCACTAGGAACTGTAAGCTAAAGTGACGATTAGCTGGGGCACCAAGGGGGGGCACCAAAAGCAACATGATAACGGATTACCTAGCCTACGAGTACTCTAGTACCGTTGCTACTGAATTGCCTCTCTAAGGAGCCCGTTACCCTATGAATGCTTGGACGTGAGCTCTTGGATTCGTCGACGAGCTGATCTGGGCTCAATTTTCCTCTGCATTGGAGCCCGGGACTTTCTCGTTGACCTATGGCAATATAGCCCCCAGAGGAATTATTGGGATATGTCGACTAAAATAGCAGCCCAAAGTACCCGTATGGTATCATATCACTTTTGGCTTGGGTACTGTATAGTACTATTACAAAGTCAAGTCGGGGGCCAGCCTTGGTCGGTGGGGGTCTGCTGGCGGCGCGGGGCTTCATTTTCCGCGCCAGTTCTCGAGCGGGCAGACAGTATTGCTACTTCATAATTTTGGACTCTAAATTCTCCGGGAGCCATCCGTTACACCAATTGTGCAATTTTGTGTGCGCACAGGTACTTGTCCCAGGCCATAAGTACGCGAAAATGAAGGGGGATCATTTGTATGGGGGCACAGACACGCACGGATGTTTTGCCATATATTTCTTTAATCCCTGTTTTCGGGTACTTATGGCCTGGGACAAGTACCGTACTCGAGTACTCGTACCGCTATGTTCCACTAGTGTAAAGCCATCATTTCGTGCTTGTGTATCTGGCACCACAAAAGAGCTATCCCGAGGGCTGGGGGGTTTGGTGGCTTCGGTTGCCTAATGCTATTTCCAGTAAGGCTGTCTGAACAGCGGGGTTGTGTGACAACGACGTGAGCTTATTGCTTGGAACATGTTGTGTGGGGTACTCGGGTAACACAGTAGAACACCCTCAGCGAGGCTTGGCAAAGATTTGTTAGTATGATAGTTTGGTTTGATGCGTACCGAAATTTGGTGTCCATCCACGCCAAGCCTCGCTGAGGGTGTCGCCTCGCTGAGCCCTCACCAGGTCTATATCCGGATACTTTATGAATTGACGAGTATTCATTATTAATTGTGGTACATTCTCTCCACGTTTAGTTCGCTGGTGATCTGCCATCCTGTATACCTGGTCACTGGACTGCTGGGAACGGCGGTAGCAGCCCTCTTCCCACACCAAGATCATATTACTTATGATATCTCGAACATTGGGCTACTTATACAATACCGTAAGAACTGGAATAATTTGACCTGACTCTAGGACGTTGGAGTTGCCTTTGTTGGTATGGTCTGGCTCTTTTTCTTTTTTTCTGTCTTAAGCTCAGTCTCAGGAGGTCACTTTTCGCTGTGCGCTCGGCCCCCCTATCCAAGAGAGGGAGTTTCGAACGTCTTATTAGCGAGAGGTCCAATTATTCCAGTTTCTACGGTAGAGTCTGCGGCGAAAACCACTATAAGAATGTAAGTGCCCACTGCTCTTGTCCAACACCACTTAAACACAGCGCCCACCCCACATATCATTGCTAGTCAGTATCTCCTAACATATCCGACCGAAAGTCTAGTTTCGCTGACAAACAGCAGTAGAAATTGGTTTCCGGATCACTATACAGGCAACTCGGTCCTATTTTATAATGCACTCCCGGTGCCACCTCCTCCTCTATATATCCATCGTCCTCTTTTGCTGTCTGACCTCCGCCGGCTCCGACAAGGGTACTGCCCGTAATCTAACAATACCAGGGCACGGCCCCCTGGAGCGCCCACCCCGGGAGACTCCCAACTCCTTCAACAATGACGCTTGCAATAGGACAATAGTGGAGATTGGCCCCTTTGATCCCTGGCGGTATTTCGTGAAGGATGCTTTTGTGAACAAAATTTCCGGCAATCGAACTCGCATGCCTCTTAGTGAATGCTATTCCATCTGCGGCCCCGGACATTCTCGATATCCTCACTCGAACGTTATAAAGAGGATAGCATTATGGCTTATCCCGGTCTTCGTGTTGGTCGGGAATTTTCAATTTCCACCTTTAGGACCTCTCAATAGCTTCTACATCGCGATCCACCTGTTGGGGGACCCCATACACACAGTGTACAGTCTTCTAGTCAAACTTGAGGTTTCGCGAAGGATACTCGCGCTCTGGGTCAATTCCCCGCCACCGATTAGGGAGGGGGAACTCTACGAGGACGAGAAGGGGCGGAGGAGAGCACTTCGAGGTATTGCTACTGTCAATGTGCTCTTCGATGAATGGGACTATAACGCTGTTGGGTTGTATCCACAAATGAGAAGGTTATTCGATCGATTGAAGGGCAAGAAGAGGACAAACTTTATAGCCGCTTGTAGGGAGGCTTCCCATAAGCTTTCTGATTCCCGGGTGAACGATTCTCTTCGAACTTGGCTAGCGGTAGGCGGATATATCGTCAGTGTCATCGCCGCATATATGAAAACACTTGAATCCGGAATGACCAGTCGGAGAGCCCATACTATAGCCTTTGCGATTCTCTACTCATGGCTTATTCCAGCAGTGGTGCTGAGTGCAACTGTTGGTGGATTCGCCAGTACACGATCTGGAAGGCGGGTGATAAGGGATATCAAAGACGAGTTACGAGATGACTGGACGATCGCAGACCCGGCTGATGTTACCTACCTCTCACTCGTTAGGCTTCCGCTCTCAGATGGCCCCGTACTCAAGGACTTTACAAGGCTGGAAGAGTCATTCAGCTTCTTCGGGAGCTACAGTTTCCGTCATAACACGAGTCTGAAATTTGCCAAGCCAGGCGCACTAGAAGACAGGCGAGCACACACCTGGAACCGACCAAATTGGTTCCTCCTACTCCTATCCTGCCTCCCCGTGATCGTCGCAACCTTCAACGCGGTTCTCCTGAGCTGGATGCACCCTCCCAACGGCTTGGGATGCCGTTCACTGACCCAAATCGCCTTCTGCGTAACCTGGCTCCTAAGCGCACTCTTCACAAAACTCGCAAGCAAATTATTCTCCGGGAAATACTACTTCCGCCTGATCATCGTGAAGGATCTAATCCTTGCAGTAATGCAAGTCGGGTTCCGGCTAGCTGTTCTTGTAGGGTACTACAACAGCTGCAAATGCTGGTCAAACTACTTCTCATTGACCCGTCGCGGGCCGGCCTTCCTTGAAGTGGTCCAGCCACAAGAGCTTGCGGACATGGTGCAGAAAAGGTGGCCAGTCATCGTCACCGTGGGATTGTCGGCGCAGGGACTAATGTTGCTGGTGATATGCCTCTGTTTGCGCAAGGGGCTGAAGGCATTCGAGAGGAGTGAGGCGGAGCAGACGCGGATATTTGGAGAGTTAATGGAGCATGAGAAGAGGATTACTAGGGAGTGTGGTATTGTTAATTCAGAATCCATAGGTGATGGGGGGAGCCGGAAGGGGAGTGTCGGTGAGGCGGGGAATGGGGAATTGTTTTTTGTACCGTTGTTGACGAAGTTGGGGGCTTTGGGGTAGTAGTTTTGCATGTTAGTTTCTTGTGCAAGCGGATGGGCGAATTAGTGAGTTATGAGTTTTTGTAAATTATCAGATTTTTGGGCCAGGTGTCTATTAAATTTTTATCATTAAATTTACCATTACCTCCTACTACCATTGCCCAACTCCACGCCAAAAAACAGATGGAGCATTATTTCTTGACTTCTATGATAATATCATTGCAGATATCCCACTGCCGGAGCCATGGTACAAGTATCATACTCTCTGCTTCTGTGCCACGAGATCTTGTCCATCAACTGTGCTGAGGGCCAAGCTCAAGTGAGGCGATCTTAATTCTTATTATACTTGTATGATACTGGATAAAATTTAGTGAATGGAATCACACGAAGGGCCAATCTTAGCTATTTTTCCGAACGCAGGCAATAGCTAGGCAACCCTACTTGCAGACGCTCCCTACCACAATGGGTCCATGATAATATGATATATCGTGCATCGCGTTTAAAATCTGCCCCTTGGCCTTTGCCCCATATAACACTCAACCGGGTGAGAAATTAGGGTTATACTGCGAGAATCATCGGTTTTTAAAATCCTATACTTAATTCACACGGCAGTTATACTTTTATCCCATCTTCCACTTCCTTCTAATTGCGAGATATAAACTAGTGATATAGAGTGAGGGGAATTGGGGTCTGGAGCACAGCGTCAAGGGGTATCTGAACTGAAATTCCAGAGGCACCAGAGAAATTACGGGGAGTTAAATGTAGGATTTTGAGAAATGGTTGTCAGTATCTACACTGGGCGTAGACGGGAGTACCGCCGGCGGGTACTGAAAGACAGCACTAAGTAATGGTGGGTTTAGGGGAAGCCTTGGGGAAAGAGGATCAAAAAAGTATTATCATATCTGCAACCTTGATTAAATTTATGTTAACGTTTCCATGCCATTTTATGATAGGTTGGTACACCAGACTGTCCCCACCCTAGCTACCTCTTGGCAACTTTTGCGTGCTTAGGTTCAGTCAGGCGTGGTCGCTATTTGCCATATTGTTAAGGAAACCCCTACTATAAACACAAGCCCGAAGTCTAAGAGATGATCTCAACAACTAATTACCACCATTTTGTGCTTTGACTGCTGGAAGGATAGTCTTTCCACTCTGTTAGGTCCATCCTGGTACATCCACGCGCCTCCAAGCTTAGTTCACATGCCTCCAAAAAGGCAGAAATACAAGGACACACTACGGAGATTTATTTACCAACCCGCAAGCGGGAGCCTAGCTCACCTCATTTAGGTCGAACCACCGTAAGAGACCTTGCAAAGGGAGTTTTGAGTTTGGGATTAGGATTGAATATACCGGTCGAATTAGGAGGGTTAGGAGAATGGCTGATAAACGGTACGATTGTAGAGTGAGAGGAATAGGACAGGACTTGACTAACCCGGAGTTACCTATTAGAAGGCTATAGTCATAAGCTGTGTTTTCTCGCTCAGTGTACCTGTAAACTAATGGTGAAGACAGGAATAATATAGAACATAAGGAACTCATCCTGATTCCTCCACCGATCACTAAGCACACCGGTTTTCACCAGTTCATGTCCCCATCCCCTTACCCACCCAGGAGAATTCAAATGAAAGGTGTGTCTGTAGAGGCTTCTCTGTGAATCATTCCAGCTCCTGACGGAAAGAAAAACCGCCCACGATGCTCTTATAACCTTCACGATCCATCCCAACTTACCTTCCTCCATCGGCCCTGACAATCCCAAAAGGAAATTTTTCTTCGAACAATGCACTGTATCGATCATATCGGCTGTTCGTAATACCAACACAGTTCTAGAGAAAATTTGAAAAATCTCAAAGTCATACTCACTCCTGGGTGGAGATCGGTAGGAGGCTCTGTTTATTCCCCAAGTGAGCCAACTGCTGTCAATTCTTCACAAAAAGGAATATTGTTTTTTTTCACCCGATTTTCTGAGGAGAACCTCAATTCTGCCCCGCCCTCAGACTTAGGGCAAGTGGTATCGGTAGTGAGAATAAATTGTCTAAGCAAACCCAATGATGCTGGCTGCTCTGGGTTATCGATCATATTGAAGGAGAACCTCCCGTGGTCGTTTTTATGATATGGCAGGACTAAAGCGAATATTTAGGGGTACGGCAAAGTGGCTCTTATTGGTCGAATATCTCTAATAGAATAAGTGGCGAGCCTTATTTCCTGTGGGTTTTGGGGATATCCAATTTTCTCCCCTCCCAAGAGATGCAGCCCTCCCAGTCGTCCAGTCGGACTGCCGTCGACGCCCGTCGGTAGTCCGACTACCACCCCTGGCGGGCGGCTCGAGCACCTCTTTTTTTAATTTTTACTTTTTAATTTTTAATTCCCTAACTTGTTCGGATACAGTATTTTTCTCATTGCGCAATTTCGCGTGTCTGTAGTCGACGACCGTCCACCCCGTCCAGGACGGCGCCAAGGCAGTCCGTCCCGTCCAAAGACGAGACAGTCTCGTCCTTCGTCGTCCTCACCCCGTCTTGGACGGACGGGACGACTGGATCTAGTGAGGAGATGGGTTTTTTGTCCTATCCGATTCTCAGTATGACGAGTGATATTCTGTGATCTACTTCGTACGAAATAGGTTTGTCGGTGTACCGTACGATTGGTTAAGAGTAATTGTCGGTAAGCCGAGGGTTTCTGAGTTTTACGGGTACCACACCAATGCCGGGAAGTTTTAAGATAGGGGGTATTATACTAGTACTTGATCTCAAAGCTAAAGGTCCTGAACTGGCCCGGGCGAAGCGGCTGGGTTGAAGGTATGGGAACCTCATTTGATCACAGTGCTGGCGCCTAAGAAATGGGCATTTGCCGATTTCTAGCATACACGGGGATTAAGTTTTCTTACAAGCGGTGAGCATACTTTTCACCTGAAGCCGTTGATAAGGGGTTTTGTATCATAAGCAAAGAAGGGCACCTTTAAGTATGGCTGAAGAGTAATTGGTTCTCGGGGTTTAACATACTGTGGAAATCGGAAATGACCCAACCAAGTATTATGCAGCTGTGAACTCCCTCCTCTATAAGAGGCTCGAAATGTTGAGAGTCGTGAGGGGTTGCTTGGCATGTTCACGCTATTGTTTCGCCGCCCGGATAGTTTCCGGGAATGTGTTTAGGCTTGGATTGACAGATCCGCAGGGGGAAAGGAAAGCGGAAGAGCCAGAAAGGAGAGTTAGACTCCCGGAAGCCTCGAACAGTGGGAGTCTTTCTTTGGTTAGTAAGGGAGAACCCAATAGGGGGAAAGGAGACATGTCGAGGAGATGGATATGTGTGGCGATCTATGGGGGTGTAACCTACTCTTAAGTATCGCGAGAATCTTGAGGGAACTCTGGTAATACGAATAGGGTAGGGGGAGAACCGTTGATGGGATATCTTCAACAGACAAGGGGGGTGAGGGACTAATAGAGTGACCATTTGGCTTGTAGTATAATAAAGTGCTTTCCTGTCAGGCTTGAGAGACTGGATCCTTAGAGGATCACAGGTTCTTTATGTTGAAATTCCGTTATATTGTTCAAAATGTGAACGCCAGGGGCACAATCTATTCTATGTGGATAATACTGCGCAAGTGCGAGGGGGGTTGCGAGGCACGCTTGGTGAGGAGTAGAGAGCAGATTTGGTAGGAGTTCTGGTTCTTAATTATTCCAAAACAGGTGGGCGGTAGCAAGCATATTTATACAAAAGTGTGCGCCCATATGTATGAAAGAAATATAGGGAAAACTATGTAAAAAACATAAGTGCGAACATGTTTGACCCTGAAATCCTGCCAAGTAATCCTAAACAATGTGCGTGAAACTATGAGGGTGTGGTGTGAATATTAGAAATATCATGACCAATAATAGTGCATAAGAGATGCATAAAATCCTTAACACTGGATAGAAAAGCACATGTTAAATCCCCAAATATTATCCTAAAACGATCAATAAAAACACCATAATATATATCTTAGCTGTAGTAATGTAAGCGGTGTACAGGTGGAGCCGAAACACAAACTAAGTAAAAGAATACACGGTAGTGTTATGAAATGCACATAGGAAATATAACGGAATTTCAACATACTATATTTCCTATGTGCATTTCATAACACTACCGTGTATTTTTTTACTTAGTTTGTGTTTCGGCTCCACCTGTACACCGCTTACATTACTACAGCTAAGATATATATTTGGTGTTTTATTGATTGTTTTGGGATAATATTTGGGGATTTAATATGTGCTTTTCTATCCGGTGTTAAGGATTTTATGCATCTCTTATACACTATTATTGGTCATGATATTTCTAATATTCACACCACACCCTCATAGTTTCACGCACATTGTTTAGGATTACTTGGCAGGATTTCAGGGTCAAACATGTTCGCACTTATGTTTTTTACATAGTTTTCCCTATATTTCTTTCATACATATGGGCGCACACTTTTGTATAAATATGCTTGCTACCGCCCACCTGTTTTGGAATAATTAAGAACCAGAACTCCTACCAAATCTGCTCTATACTTCTCACCAAGCGTGCCTCGCAACCCCCCTCGCACTTGCGCAGTATTATCCATATAGAATAGATTGTGCCCCTGGCGTTCACATTTTGAACACTTTAAATATAAATAAAACATAACCAAATATCTTGTCCAAATGCAAACAACTACTATGCTAAGATAGTATCGAAAATGAAACAACTAAGTCCTAAAACATAGATGTGAAGGTGACAGGATAAAACTAAGAAAACAAGTAATGGAATCAACCAAGTAAGATATTACTACTCATGTACTAATCTAGTAGCACATTAGTAGGATGCATATAGTTTCCCTACTAGGTAAAATTGTAGCTCTGGAAAGGAATGCTGATAAGCGAACTAACCAAACAGGAAACTATATATCAATAAGAAAAGTGCAGGGTAAGGAATAACACACTACTATAGAGAACCCAAATAGGTAATATCCAACATCATGTTAGTAGAGTAGTGAGAACAATGGGCAGATTGTGTTACAGGAAGACTAGGAGGACCACTTGGTTGTGATTTATATGTACTCCTGTCTTTACCGTTAGTTTGAGTGCGGAAGTGAGAGATAGCGAAGTGAAAGAGAACAAGCGAGCTTCCCTACTCACTCTAAAGTACTGCGTCGGCCATCGTATTATTATTTTGCTTGTACTATTGATTGTCACCGTTGATTTGTCTAACGAAAAAGGGTAAATGAAAGAACTTTTCGATCCCTTCGAGAGATAGAAACAAGAGAAGGTTGAAAATCTTGCAAGCGGAAGCAACTCCGTCCAAATAGCATTAAATTTGATTAAATTTCTACAAGTACCGTATTCTGCTGTCTAGGTGGTCTCTACAACGATAAATTTTGTGGGGTGTTCATCCATGATCCCCGGACGGGTTCTTGTGATATCATTCTGCCCCAAGATAATTGATGCACCAAGAACTGGAGCGGGATGGTGGGTCCTCGGGCTTGGTAAGCGTTGCTGCACCATCCCGATACCTTACTGTACTAGTATTCGAGTAGCTCTATGACCCCTGTAGCGGGAAATAGATTCCTGAGGGTAGGGGCTGGCGGAGATGTACTAAAAAATCCGGGGGTAAGATATCTGACCTCCCATCCAAATCCACGACCCCTGTTTTTATGTATTTCTTATCTACTACTGGTAAGCCTTAAAAGTAACATCGCACGGGTACCGTCTCTTAGGTAGGGTTTGGCTGAAAGGGATGGCCTATTGGATCATAAGGGAATGGTGAATGGTGGTAATTTGGGCAAAGTTGAAAGAGATGCTGGGTCTCACAGAAGCAACATTGCCCACAATCTGTTCAGAGTGTCTTAGGCTTGTTCGAGAGTGCTTCTACAAGGATTTTAAGGCCCTTCTGCAGAAAACATATGCGATGCAGCGGCAGTTATAATACCTCGCTGGAGACTTTGACCTGAAGTGCTAATTAGCTGGCACGCTGAAGGGGTGGACCAAAGGCGGCATGATAAGGGATTACTCCGCTTACTCGAGACCGTTTAAACTGGTTCGCCTTGTTAGGGAGCCCGTCACTGTATGAATGCTAAACGTGAGCTCTTGGGTTCGTCGGCGAGCTGATTCGGGTTCTATTTGAGTCTATGGTGCCGCCCCGGGACCTTCTCACGGACCTAGTGGATCTATGACAATACAGCTTCCAAAGGAGTTGCTGGGATATGTCCATCTAAAATAGCAACGCAAAGTATGGTATCATGTCGTTTTTGGCTCAGGTATTCTACAAAGTCAAGTTGAGGTCTGCCTTAGCAAGTGGGGGTAAGCTGGCAACACAATGGTTCCTTTTCCGCCTCGACTCTGAGGCGGCGGGATACGCTTGTGAACCACCGGTACCGCTACCTCATGGCCAGCAGCCTCCCCTCATTTTTGAATTCTAAATTCTCCAGGAGCGATCTGTCATACCAATTGCGTGCACACAGGGCTAGGAAAGCTAGTGGCTTCAATTACCTAATACTGTGCTCAAGTACTCGTAGCGAGAATAAGTCCTTAGACTCAACCGTCACTTTATCACAACAACTCAAGTCAGTCGAGCTAAAAGGTCGGTACCAAATCCCATACTTGTAGAGAGAAGAAGGGACATAAATATACAGGCCTTAGTATTAATAGTCATTATGTTTGAGGTTGTGATTTTGCGGGGATCGTGGCTCCGCCCGTTGTCTCAGGGCTCGGGGCCTGTTTTCCTGAATTTGGGTGATAGGTTAAAACTACTAGTGCGGCCGACGATAACAGTCACGTGCCTTATCGAGCGCCGCAACCCAGAGGTTCACTAAATTTTTCTTATTAGATCCACGTGACTCTTGGATCTCTCAGCCGCTCTCGTAGACTACGGTGTCTTAGCCGGCGGGCGCCATTCCCTGGTGGGCGGTGCAAAAGTGTTTAACTTACCTAATTTCCTACGATACTGAAAACAAGAAATCCGGCCAGCAGTATCTACTCTGCGGAATGGAAGAAGTACGGGAAAACTGCTGTCACTTTCTAGAAATCTCAAAGTAGAAAAGAAAACTACACTAGTCACGATCAATTCCAGCTCACTACACTACTTCACAAAACGAATCCAGAGAAGACTGAAAAATTCCGTTGCAAGAAAGCCCAACCTTGCAGGTTGTCCGACTAACTAGGTACAGGCCCAATTTTCCTTCCTCAACCCACAGTCAAAACGGTTCCTCCGTTGTGCTGTGTTCCTTCCTCACGATCCTCGTTGTCGTCGCAGTCGCCGCAGTGGAGGGAGGGGGGAAAGCGTGAGAGATGTCAAAGAACCTAACTTACATAGAGCCCCCTGTCTGCCTAGCCGAGGCAACAGCTACCCCTGCAGAAAGGCGACATCTCTCCAAGCCAAGATCACGACTGGCTATATCTAGCCCAAGCCACTCGTAGATAAGCAAGAGAACTGCAAGTTAAGAAAGCCAAATTTCAACCGTAACAATACTGTCTTAAATACTGGTAGCTAGACGGTCAAAACGTGACGTTGGCTCGGGTGTTTGCAAATCCCACCGGACTATATGGCATTCTACTTTAGGACCTAGTAAACTCCATCTACCAGTACAAGTGCCATGGGGGATGTTTTCGTACAACGCAGGGGTAGTTTACCACCAAAACGATCCCTGTCTTGTACGAAAATACTTGTATCCCCCATGGCACTTGTACATCTACGACCCTAAAGTAGAGTGCCCAGAATCTAAAATGACCCCTCAATGCCCTCAGATCACATAGTAACAAAGGGGTGGATTTTAGGTGTCCGGTCCTTCGCGCCCAAGTGCGTGGCGCTTCTTCAATCACCATCCCAAACCTTGAAGATCAGGGGTTGGAATATACTCAGCCGCATTTGTAGACACCTAAAATCCACCACTTGGTCACTATGTTGGCTGAGTGCATTGAGGGGCCATTTTAGACTGGGCACCACCCACACTAGGCAACGCCTGGCCTTGGCGAGATACTGCCTAACTCGATATAATACGGTACTTGCCCACACCCCTCCACAACCCCCCACACAACTCAAGTTCTCCTCGGTCTGCACCGTCTCGAGCTGCCAGACGGCCGTCTATCGGTACCCGTAATTCTCTGAAGTTTGTGAACACGACTGCTACGAGTAGACTATTGCATGCACCAAATTTTTGCGGCTCCGGCCGACCTTTTGCTCATATGTAGTAGCAGTTGTGTTAGGAGAATTACGAGTGAAAGGGTCTTTATTCTCGCCCCGAGTAATTTCCAGGTTTAAGGCTGGGGAACAGCGGGGCTTGTGTGACAAGCACATGAGCTTAACTTATCGCTTAGACCATGCTTGAGCTTGAGGAGTGCTCGCGTAACATGAATACAGTCAATCATTTATGGTGGGAGGATGCCTTCTTTCGAGGTCTCGGGGGACGGTAGTTTGGTTCACTGGTGGCCGGCCGTCCTGCGTACTGGATAGCTGGAAACAGCGGTAGCAGTCCTCTCCTTACACCAAGGTTATGTTGCTTATAAGATTTCGAGCATTGGGCTACGCGATAATGTTCTACTGCTACTGCTACTCCGATGATAGCACTTCGTATTTGTAACACAAAAATCATGTCCTCGAGTCTTGAGTGGAAATTACCGGAGAATCTCGAATAATTAGACTATCAGTATATACTATATACTCGAGAATTCCCTACCTCGGAAAAGGGGGGAATTGCGGCAAAAAAAGAGCTGCTCAGCCCCACAAAGAGAGATCAGAAAACAAAAGAATACTAGACCCCACCTGAGGAGGGAACTCCAACCACCCTGCATATTGTAGATTGTGCGGTATTATAAAGATATAAGTGCCCGCTGATCGTATCCAACACAATCCAAACACAGGGCTTACTCCACGCATCACTGCTTGTCAGTATCTCCTAGCATATCCCGCCGAAACCGAGTTTCACTAACAAACAACAGTGCGAACTGGTTTCCGAATAACTATAATTCGGTCCTATTTCAGAATGCCCTCGAAGTGCCATCTCTTCCTCGATATATCCATCATCCTCTTGTGTTGTCTGACCTCCGTCCGCTCTGACAAGGATACTGCCGGTAATCAGAGAATTCCGAGTCAAGGCTTCCTCGAGCTCTTGCCCCGCGAGACTCCCCACCTCTTCGACAATGATGCCTGCAATCTGACAATAGTGGAGACTGGCCCACTCGATCCCTGGCGCTATTTCGGGAAGTCCTCTTTCGTGAATATAACTTCCGGCAATCGCACTCGTATGCCTCTTAGTGAATGCTATGCAATGTGCGGCCTTGGGTATTCTCCATTTCCTCTCACAGACATTTTAAAGAGGATAGCATTATGGCTTATTCCCGTCTTCATGTTAGTCGGGAATTTTCAATTTCTACCTTTAGGACCCCTCAATAGCTTCTACATCGCAATCCACCTGTTGGGGGACCCCATACACACAGTGTACAGTCTTCTAGTCAGACTTGAGGTTTCACGAAGGATACTCGCGCACTGGGTCAATTCTCCGCCGCCGATTAGGGAAGGAGAACTCTACGAGGACGAGAAGGGGCGGAGGAGAGCACTTCGAGATATTGCTACTGTCAATGTGCTCTTCGATGAATGGAACTATAACGCTGTTGGCGTGTATCCTCAAATGAGAAGGTTATTCGATCGATTGGAGGGCAAGAAGAGGACAAACTTCATCGCCGCTTGCAGGGAGGCTGCCCATAGACTCTCCGATTCCCGGGTGAACGATTCCCTTCGAACTTGGCTAGGGGTAGTGGGATATATTGTCAGTGTCGTCGGCGCATTTATGAAAACACTTGAATCCGGGGCATCCAATCGCATGAACCATGCTTTGGCATTTGCTATCCTTTACTCATGGCTTATTCCAGCAGTGGTGCTGAGTGAAACTGTTGGTGGATTCGCCAGTACACGATCCGGAAGGCGGGTGATAAGGGAAATCAAAGACGAACTAAGAGATGACTGGACGATCGCAGACCCGGCTGATGTTACCTACCTCTCAATCGTTAGGCTTCCGCTCTCAGATGGCCCCCTACTCAAGGACTTTACAAGGTTGGAAGAGTCATTCAGCTTCTTCGGAAGCTACAGTTTCCGTCATAACACGAGTCTGGAATTCCCCAGGCCAAGCGCACTAGAAACCAGACGAGCGCACTCCTGGAACCGACCAAATTGGTTCCTCCTACTCTTATCTTGCGTCCCTGTAATCATCGCAACCTTCACCGCCGTTATGCTGTTCTGGATTTACCCTCCTAACGGCTTAGGCTGCCGTTCACTGACCCAAATCGTCTTCTGCATAACCTGGTTTCTAAGCGCACTCTTCACAAAACTCACACTCAAATTATTCTCCGGGAAATACTACTTCCGCCTGGTTATCATGAAGGATCTGATCCTTGCCGTAATGCAAGTCGGCTTCATGCTAGCTGTTTTCGTAGGGTACTACAACAGTTGCTTATGCTGGTCGGACTACTTCGTATTGACCCGTCGAGGGCCAGCCTTCGTTGAAATGGTCCAACCTAAAGCGCTGGGGGATATGGTGCGGATAAAGTGGCCAGTGATTGCGATCGTGGGATTGTCGGCGCAAGGACTAATGTTACTAATTATATACCTCTGCTCGGGCAAGGGTCTGAAGATATTCGAGAGGAGTGAGGCGGAGAAGACGCGGATATTTGGAGAGTTAATGGAGCATGAGAAGAGGATTACTAGGGAGTGTGGTATTGCCAATTCGGAATACATAGGTGACGGGGGGAGCCGGAAGGAGAGTGCTGGTGAGGCGGGGAATGGGAGATTGTTTCTGGCACCACTACTGATGAAGTTGGGGGCTTTGGGGCAGTAGTTTTGTGTGATAGTTTCTTGGGCAAGTGGATGAACCAATTTGTGAGATATGAATTTTTGTAACATATTTTTGGGCTACTGTGTTTATTTATCGTTAAATTTAACATTACCTCCTGCTGCCATTGCTCAGGTTCACGCCAAAAAAAACACATGGAACGTTATTTCTTGACTAATATGGTGTTATTGCAGATATCCCAGTGCCGGCACCATAGTACAAGTATCATACTCCCTGCATCTGTGCCACCAGATCTTGTCCACTAACCCTGCTGAGGTCCAAGCTCAAGTTAGGCGATCTCAATTCTTATTATACTGAATAAAATTTAGTTAGTGGAATCACACTAAGGGCCGATCTTAGCTCTTTTCCCGAACGCGGGCAACAGCCCGCTGGTCTAGGTTCTGCCCTAAGGGGCTTTGTTCTTTTCCCGATTATCTGAGGGGAACTTCGATTCCGCCTCGCAGTCAGACTTAGAGTGAGTGATATCGGTGATGAGGAGTAGATTGTCTCAGAAAAGCCAGTGATGCTGGCTGCTGTGGGTGATCGATCATATTGGGGGAGAACCTCAGGTGGCCGTTTTATGATATGGCCGGACTAAATCGAATATATAGGGGTACGGCAAAGTGGCTCTTATTGGTCTAATATCTCTCATAATAGAATAAGTGACGAACCCTATTTGTGGGCTTTTGGGAAGACCTTTATTTGCTTCCCTCCCGGAGGTGAGTTTTTTGCCCTGTCCTGTTGAAATTATACTTTCGGATATGCACTCTCTACGTTCTTGAGTACGACAACACTTCCTACTTCATACTAGTCTCACTTCAATGCCGTCAGAGTATAAGCTCAACTCATTCGCTTTGGATCTTTCATTCCATTCACTACTCAATCGGTTAATCATAGATGCAATTCTATGCGCATCATATTGCATTCATCTTCTTTTTGTTACCTTGGATTTCTTTTCTACTGTGGACATGTATTCCTGTTGCGCAGCATAAATAGCCGGCACTCCGGTCCCTTAGATAGAATGTAACTCTCCATAGTTTTTTCGTTTCCTAAGCCTTCGGTATAGAGCTTGACTATTGCGCTATTTACAACATGTCCGATCCCCAGTCTACCGAGTGACATTCTGTGATCAAATTCATAAGAAATAGGCTTGTCGGTGTACTGTACGATTGGTTAAGAGTAATTCTAAGTTTTCAGGGTACTGCATCCATAATGGGTGGTTTTAAGGGAGGTGTATCATGCCTGATCTCAAAGCTAAAGGTCCTGAACTGGCCAGGGCGAAGAGGTGGGTTCAACGTATGAGAACCAATTGATTATAGTGCCGGCGTTCAAGCAATGGACCTTGGTAAAATTTCCAGCATACACGGGGATTGGGTTTCGTACTAGCGGGGAGTGTCACCTAAACTGTTGATAAGGGGATTCTGTAATGGGGGCACCTTTAAGTATAGTTGAAGAGTAATTGGTTCTCGTGGTTTAAGATACTGCGGAAGCCAGAATGGCTCAACCAAGTGTTATGCAGTCGTGAACTCCCTCCTTTATAAGAGGCTCGAAATTTTGGAAGTCGTGTGGCATGCTTACGCTATTGTTTCGTTGTTCGGATAGTTTTCGGGAATGTGCTTGGGATTAGATTAATAGATCCGCAGGGGAAAGGGAAGCGGAAGAGCCGGAAGGGAGAATGGGATGCCCGGAGGCTACGAACGGTGGGAGTCTTTGTCTCCCTTCGATAGGTAAGGGGGCACACAAAAGGGGAAAGGGAGTCATACTCGGAAGAGAATGGATATGTGTCGCGATCTAGGGAAACATAGGAGGACGACATCGCCGTGATTTATATATACTCCTGTCTTTACAATCGGTTAGCTGAGCGCGGGAGATAGCGAAATGAAAGAGAATGAGCGAACTTCCCCACTCACTCCATGGGCAGTCGCTCCCTGACTTCATAGTTTAAAAGAATTATTGAACCACCAACTATAAAGTCGTGCGCTAGCAATCGTATTTCTGTTGCATGAACTATTGGTGTTTAGCTGTCGCCGTTGATCCGTTTAAAACGGAAGAGTAAAGGAAAGAGATTTTTAATCCCTTCGAGAGGCGGAAGGGAGGAAAATATTCAAAGTAGGAAAGGATTAAAAATATTTCTAGTGGGGGAAATTCCGTCCAAATAGCACTTGATCCAGTTTCTGCTCGTATCGTATGCTGTCTAGGTAATCTCTACAACGATAAAATTTGTGGGGTATCCAACTTCATGATCTCAGCACTGGTTCTTTCTGCAGAAAACATGTGCGGTATTGCGGCAGCTATAATGCCTCGCTGGAAAATTTGACTTAAAGTGCGATTAGCTGGCGCACGGAGGGGGGGCACCAAAGGCGGCATGATAACGGATTACTTCCCCAACTCGAGTACGGTTGCAACTGCTTCGCCTTGCCGGGCAGCCCGTTACTGTATGCTTAAACGTGAGTTCTTGGGTTCGTCGACGAGCTGGTTCGGGCTCTACTTGCTCCTGTGTTGGAGCCCCAGGACCTTTTCGCGGACCTAACGCACGTATGTCGATACAGCCTCGAAAGGAGTTGTTGGGATATGTCGATCTCAAATAGCAACCCAAAGTATGATATCATATCATTTTTGGTATAGGTCCTAGTATTATACAAAGTTAAGTTGAGGTCTGCCCTAGCAAGTGGGGGTAGGCTGACAACACAAGGCTCCTTTTCCGCCTCGACTCTGAGGCGGAAAGGTGCCGTTACCTCAGGGCTAATATCCTCCCCTTGTTTTTGAATTCTAAATTCTCCGGGAGCGATCATGCCAAGTGCGCACACACAGGTACCAAAATTTCACCTGTGCGAAGCCTGTGGCCCATTATTTCGTGCTTGTTGTATAGCTACGCAACCCAAAAGAGCTACTCTAGGGCTAGGAAAGCCAGTGGCTTCAGTTACCTATACAATGTACCCGCGGCAAGAATAAGTCCTGAGACTTAGTAATCACTTTATCACAACAACTCAAGTCAGTCAAAATAAAAGGTCATTACCAAATCCCATTCTTGTAGAGAGAAGGAGGGACATAAATATACAGGTTTTAGTATTAATAGTCATTATAGTTGTGGTTGTAATTGTAATCACTATTTTGGTTATCATGGGTGTTGAATTTTGCGGGGAGCGTGGCTGGGCCAAAAAACTTGGGCGATAAGGCTAGGCTGCTGCGTCTCAACCGGGATCATTACCCGATGGACGGTGCAAAAGTGTTTAATTTACCGAATTTTCTACAATACCGTCCTAAATTCTTGTATCATCGCTAGACGGTCAAAAGGTGAGGTAGCCTCGGAGATGTGTTTGCCAATCCCACCAGACTCTCCTATACATGACAAACTACTTTAGGTGAATGCCATCTACCTGCCCACGCCCCTCCCCACTCTCGCACACAACTCCAACCGTCAGGCTCCTCTTAACGGTCGGCACTGCCTCGAGCTGCTAGAGGACCGTCCGTCGGTAAACGGGCCTTTATTCCCGCCGCGAGTAATTTCCAGGTTTACTCGAGTAAGGCTGACGGAACAGCGGACATGTGTGACAAGCGCACGAGCCTATCGACAGTGTTCCCAACCGTCCCGTCCGGACGCCAGGGCCCTGGCGTCCTATAGTCCCGTCCGTCCCGGGCAGGGTGGGTAAGGACGGCTGGGCACGGCGTCCGTCTTTTGTAAACACCCCAGGACTGTAGGTTGACGGGCGGGCCCTGCAG